>Ga0101944_10000580_pt1 | contig 103067 bp, 91 predicted proteins | sample DewCreD2012metaG_FD_75245 | JGI IMG/M metagenome (GOLD analysis project Ga0101944, IMG submission 75245) | Hot spring sediment bacterial and archeal communities from British Columbia, Canada, to study Microbial Dark Matter (Phase II) - Dewar... ... | reverse complement strand
GGCATTGGGCGATCCTTCAGGGAGGTGCTTAGCACTAGTCTTGCGCTTCAGCCGGGAACGCTGAGGCGTCCTTTTGTACTTATTACCGACGAGAAGCCTGAGTATGCCCGTGAGGTACGCACGCTTGGAGCCTTGTGGGGAGAGCACGGCGCATGGCTTGTGCATGAGAGGGTTTCTTCGCGACTGCCGCGTACCTTCCACAATCCCTTGTTTGCGTCGAACTACCTTGATCGGGAGCTGAGAAAGGATCTGGCGAGCCACCATCGGGAAACCGTGTGCTACAACCGCAATGTATCAAGCGGGATGCTCAGGCTGTGGGCCTACCTTGTGTGGCACAATTACCTTAAGCCCTACCGGATCCGCTGGGCGAAGGGCAGGCGTCCATTGACGCATGCACAGGCGCGGGGCATTGCGCCGGAGGCACTGAAGGATGTGGGGGTGCGCTTGTTTGAGGTGCGGGCGTTTCTGAGCCGGAGCACCTTGAGTGTCTCGATGGCAAGAAGCTGGAAGAAGGAGTGGAAAACACCGGGCAAATCGAAGGCTGAGTATGTGCCGAAGCTGGCGCTTGCCTGAGGAAAGGAAAAGGAGCAGGCTGCCCAACTCTGTGTCTGCCTTTACACAAGGTTGAGAGCACTATCCTCTAGCTCCAACCATTCGTTATTAAGCTGTTCCACTTCTTCTTCCAACCCCGCAATCTGCTCGAGAATGCGCCTCGTTCTGGCGCCGTCCACATACACATCAGGCCGGGCAAGCTCCGATTCGAGCCGACGCTTCTCACCTGCAATCTCTTCGAGCCGGGCCGAAATGTCTTCCTGCCTCTTTTTAAGCTTGCGCAGGCGCGCCCTTTTCGCTTTTTCCTCTTCCCAACTACGGGCAGCTTGCGGCGATCCAGAACCTGTCGGGTCCTCCAAAACGACAGACTGCACACCTCCCCCCGCTCCCTTTCTTTCTTCAACCGTCGAACCACCCTGCCCCTCTTCCTGCACTTTCTTTTCCAGATAATAGGCATAATTGCCATAGTGCAGCTTCGGCGCACGCCCGCAAGACAGCTCGAGTACCCTGTCTGCAAGCTCATCAAGAAACTGCCGGTCGTGAGAAACGAAAATCACCGTCCCTTCAAATGCCCGCAGCGCTTCAAGCAGAATATCCTTGCTCGTAAGATCGAGATGGTTGGTCGGCTCGTCGAGCACCAGAAGATTCGAAGGATGCATGAGAAGAATAAGCAAAGCCAATCGCGAGCGCTCGCCGCCAGAAAGCACCGAAACCGGCTTTTCCAGGTCATCGCCCCGGAACAGAAAAGCACCGAGCAGGTTGTTGAGCTTCGGCAGAAGATGAGGAGGACAGGAAGCTTCGGCAACATCAAAGACCGTCGAATCCGATTCCATCCTTTCGGCAGACTCCTGAGAAAAATAGCCGATACTGACATTAGCCCCATAGACGACACTGCCCTCGTACACCACATCCGCCCCGGCAATGATGCGCATGAGCGTAGACTTTCCAGCTCCGTTCGGCCCGACAAGCGCCAGTTTGGTACCCCGCTCAATATCGAGCGAAAACCGATCGATCACCAGGCGCTCGCCGTAGGACTTTGAAATATCCCTTAGTCGCACGACAGCCTGACCCGAACGCGGAGCGGGCGGAAATGAAAAATGAATGCGTTTCATTCCTTCCGGAATTTCGATGCGCGTCATCTTCTCCAGCATCTTGATGCGGCTCTGCACCTGGGGAGCTTTCGATTCCTTATACCGGAAACGCCTTATGAAATCCTCGATGCGCTGGATTTCTTCCTGCTGTCGTTCCCAGGCTTCAAAAAGCGCATCGAGTTCCTGCGCCCGGCGCGTTTCATACTGCGTGTAAGTCCCCACATAGCGCGTCAGCGTACCATTGAAGAGCTCATAGACTTCGCGGACAGTAACATCAAGAAAATACCTATCGTGCGAGACGAGAAGCACTGCTCCCCGATAGTCCTGCAAAAAACCCTCGAGCCAGGTACGCGCCTCAAGGTCGAGATAGTTCGTGGGCTCATCGAGGAGCATGACATCCGGATCCTCGAGCAAAACTCTGGCCAAAGCCAGCCGCATCTGCCAGCCGCCGGAAAGATCTGCTGCCGGTCTGTTGAAATCCTGAGGCTTGAAATCCAGCCCGCGCAGGACTTCCGCAATCCGCTCTTCGCGCCGCCAGTAACCCGAAGCTTCCACCGTTTCCGTAATCTGATGATGCGCTTCGATAAGGCGCTCCATCTGATTCTCATCGAGATCCCCCATCGCTTCGAGCGCGCAGCCGATCTCTTCCTGTTCTTCCAAAAGCCTCTTGAATCTCGAAAAGGCTTCTTCGGCGATTTCGTATACCGTCCCCTCCGGATAGCGAATGCCAGTCTGCGGCAGGTACACCACCCGCGCACCCTTGGTGACGATAACCTCGCCGGCATCGGGCTTTATGATGCCGGCAGCAATTTTCATGAGCGTCGATTTGCCAGTACCATTGGGACCTGCAAGAGCAGCCCTGGATCCGTTCTGAAGGTTGAGTGTTGCATTGCTAATGATGTCCCGGGCTCCAAAAGAGAGCGACACCCCGCTGAGTTGAATGAATGCCATGTTACTTCACCGCGATATAAAGACTGATCGGTCCGAAAGCGCGCTTCAAGCCCTCAGTGACGCCGCGCAGTGAGATTTCGCCTGCCCTTGCTATGATCAGTTGATCGCCTTCAATCCGGTAGACATAATCATATCGAACCGGCTTGTCGGAATCGCCCGCAACAAGGGAAAATCCCCCCGTCCATGCACTCGAGAGACCCTCGCCGAGATGCAGACCGAAGCGGATATCACCCTGCACCGAACCACCAGCCGATTCCGGTGCAAACCCTGCAGAAAGCTGATCAACATGGCTCCATTCGAAAGAACCCTTAGCCTCGATAGCCAGAATTCCAGCTTTTTCCGACATAAAGGACAGCTGGCGGGCACTGGCCCCCGTTTTCTGCTCCCACCTCGCAAAGAAGGCTTTGAGCTCAGCTTTTCTGCGCGCATCATCGGCAGCACGGATGCTGTCTATGGACGCATCAACCTGTATGAATCTGGCTGAGCTCATGCCCTGAGCCCATCCTTCTTCGGGAAGAATCGGGTCGGAGCCGCTCCAGTCCGCGATGATCGACCCCTCGCTCTCAAACCGTATTCTCAAGGACGAACCTTCGAACTGCATCCAGTCTCCAGCCGTGCTCACCGATTTGAACTTGAAGACATTCGAATATCCGGGCAGGTTCAGACGTATCTGCGAATTTTTCGCATCAGCAAAAAGCCCGAACTGAAGTGAAAAAAGGTCTGGATCCACCGTATCTTCATCGATCATCAGCTGAAAATAGGCCGGACGCCATGGCTTGGCGTACAATAGATCGAGAAGAGCGCTGTTCGGAACCGAGGAACCGGCCATGACGGGAGCGCTTCCTCCCTTTTCTTCGGAATAGAGCGTCATCGTATTGCTGAAGACATAGCCGCGGGTGCCATCCTGAGCCTGTACCTGGTACCACTCTCCCGGAAGGGCAGTGCCGCCGGTAAATACAGCCTCGCCTTTCACCCTCGCTATGACTTTTACAGTCTCTCCAAGTCTGAGACGATAGACGCGCCTGGCGCTGACTGACGGTCTATCGCGGATGGGCAGGCCGTCACGCCCTGCAATCATATACAGAGGCGCATATTCGGCATATTCCTTGGCCCGCGCCTCAGCTGCGCCCTTGCTGCGATAAAACTCGATATAGGCAAAGGGTACTTCCATCTTTGTCTTGGGATCGCCAGGAAGCCCTATCAGATAGCTCTTGCTGATGTTCGAACGGAGATGGATCGGCACTACCGCCCCAGCGTGAGCAGATGTACCGGGAACAGACCATACCACCACTCCCCAGCCTTCCAGACGGGCACAGCCGGCGAGCAATCCCGCTACGGAAGCTACCAACACTGCCGCCAGAATGACAACAGCGAACAGCCCTCTCTTCGATTCCATATGACGCAAGTGTACTCGCAGAGCGCCCGATTGGCTAGTTCCGGAACTTTACACAAGGTTCGAAACACTACCGAAAAAGTGCTATACTGATGACATGTCAGACGCAGCAGCAAACCCGCGCATCCACGCAGCCATCGAAATCGGCTCCACAGGCATACGACTCATCGTCGCCGAAATCGCTCCGACCGGAGACTTGCGCATCCTCGACCGCGCTGCCAGGCAGTGCCGCCTTGGCAGAGACGTGTTCACCATGGGCACCATCTCCCGCGACGCACTCCGCGAAACCATCGCCATTCTGCTTTCCTTTAGCGAAATGCTCCAGGGCTACGGCATTCAGCCCAAAGACACACTCGTCATCGGCACCAGCGCGCTCCGCGAAGCATCCAACCGCGACACCTTCATCGACCGGGTCAGCCTGCAGACCGGATTCCATGTCCGAATCGTTGAAGACATCGAAGAAAACCACCTGATGTACCTGGCCGTCCAGAAAGCGCTTGCCGACGAACGCGCCTTCCTGTCCCGTTCCAACGCGATGATCCTGGAAGTAGGCGGCGGCACTACCGAAGTCATGCTGCTCAAGCGCGGCCGCATGGTCTCCAGCCACAGCCTCAGCATCGGGACACTGCGCATGGATGAACAGATCCGCGAATCCGCCCGCCAGCCGCGCGAATTCATCGAAATGTACCTCGAAAGCAACATAAAAACCGCATGTGAACTGCTCGCCGAAGACCTGCCGCTCGAATCCGTCAAGACATTCGTACTCATCGGCTCGGATGCGCGGTTTGCTGCCTATTGCGTATCCGGCAAGCATTTCGAGCAGTATGCCATCCTCGACCGTGCCGAATTCCTGCAGTTCGCCGATTCGGTATCCCGCATGAGCCTGCAGGAATGCACCGCTCAGTACCATCTTTCGTGGGCAGAAGCCGAAAGCTACAGCGCAGGCCTCACCATCGAACGAATGTTCATCGAACGTACTGGAGCCGAAATCATTGTGGTACCGAACGTGTCCATCCGGGAAGGCATCCTTCTTGCCCAGGTACAGGGGATAGACCACCGCATCGAAGAAGAACTCCGACAGCAGGTAATCGCTTCAGCGCGTTCCCTGGCCAAGCGCTTCCATTACGATGAGCCGCACGCCATGCACGTAAGAGCCCTGAGCATGAGCATTTTCGATGCCCTCCAGAAGGAGCATGGCCTGGGCAGACACGAAAAGATGCTGCTGGAAGTAGCTGCGATTCTCCACGACATCGGCACCTTCCTGCGCACCAGCGGCCACCATCGCCACGGCGAATATATCGTCGCCAATTCCGAAATATTCGGACTCAACCGCGAAGACATCACCATCGTCTCGAATGTCGTGAGGTATCACCGCCGAACGCCACCATTGCCCACGCATGTGAACTATATCGCCCTCCCGCGCGAAGCCCGCATCATTGTGCTCAAGCTTTCAGCCATTCTGCGAGTCGCCGATGCGCTGGATCGGAGCCATACGGGGCGCATCAGTGAGCTTTCTTTCGAACGGACCGAAGACCGTTTCATCATGAGGCCATCCCATGCCCTCGATTTTGCGCTGGAGCGCCTGTCGCTCGCTGAAAAGGGCGATATGTTCGAAGACGTATTCGGTCTTCTGCCGGTTCTCGCATGAACCGTTTTCACATGAGTGGGGAATGAACCATGCCGATATATGCAAAAGAAGAAAAGAAGGCGGACATGAAACAGATGCCTATGCTGAACCGGGAACTTTCGTGGCTCGATTACAACGCCCGCGTGCTTGCCGAAGGGCTCAAGCCCTCCACTCCTCTTCTGGAACAGCTCAGGTTCATAAGCATTTTCGCCTCGAATCTCGACGAATTCTTCATGGTTCGAGTCGCTGCCGTCAAGGCGGCCATGGCGCAAGGCTCCACAAGCGAAGAATGGGCCGGCATGGAGCCTTCAACCTTGCGCACGATGATTCATGAAAAGGTACAGAGCCAGTATCAGATTCTCTACCGACACCTGCACGAACACCTGATTCCCCAGCTGGCGGCGCACGGTATCCACCTTCTGCCCCGTACCAAGTGGCAGAACAGGGATATGCGTTTTCTTGAGAAGCATTTCATGGAACAGGTGTATCCGCTGTTGACACCCCTCAGACTCGAAGGGGGAATATTCCCTGCAACAGGAAGCCTGCAGGTTCATGTCGCCTTCAGATTGGCCCGCGAACCGCAGGCCACCGATCAGCCTGCCGAAGAAACCTTCGCTATCGTCCAGGTCCCCCGCAATATTGAGCGGATTGTCGTACTGCCCATCGAATCGCCGGCGTCAGAAGCGGGCACTCCACATTGCCGTCTGGCTCTTCTGGAAGACCTGGTAACCGCCTTCGGCAGCCGCCTATTCCCCGGCTACCGGGTTTTGCGCAGTGCAGTCTTCAAAGTCAACCGCGATGCCGATTTCGCCGTCGACGAGGACCGCGACGACGATTTTCTAACTGCCATGGAAGAAGTCCTGGCTGGCAGACAGAACTCGACCCCGGTCCGCATCGTCTTCGGCAAAGCCGACCATTTCATAGAAGAAGCCCTGAAGCAGAGCCTTTCTCTTGACGATACCGATGTCTACCATATCGAATGGCCAATCGACATCGGCAGACTACAAACCCTGTATGATCCCGAATTCTACCATGCACAGGGTATCCCCCTCGATCCAGCGCTTCTTTTCCGCGAATGGAAGCCCATTCGGAGCCTGCCTTCCGGAACCAGCATTTTCGACTGGATCGAAGCCCACGACCGCTTTGTCAATGTGCCCTATGAATCCTTCGACGCGGTCCAGCGTTTCATAGAAGAGTCCGCAGACGATCCCCAGGTTCTCGGCATCAAAATAACTCTCTATCGAACGAGCGGCATGAACTCTCCCATTGTCCATGCTCTTGCAAAAGCGGCCCGGGCAGGCAAGCAGGTCGTCGTAGTAATCGAGCTGAAAGCCCGCTTCGACGAAGAAAAGAATATTTCATGGGCAGGGGCGCTGGAGCAGGCGGGAGCTATCGTTACCTTCGGCGTCGCTCATCTCAAGGTGCATGCGAAAGCAGCCCTCATCATCAGGCGAAGACCGGATGGAGGAATCCGGCGCTATGTGCACCTATCGACAGGCAACTACAACGAGCGGACAGCCCGCAGTTATGTAGACTTCTGTCTATTTTCGGCCAATGAACAGATCTGTACCGATATTGCCCTGTTTTTCAACATTCTAACCGGCTACTCGAGCATCCAGGCGCTCTCGGTCACCGCCATCGCCCCCTTCGATCTGAAAAAGCGTATCATCGGGCTCATTGAAAGGGAAATCACGCAATCGACTGTGGAATCACCGGGGCTTATCATCGCCAAAGTCAATGCCCTTTCAGATGCCGACATCGTCCGTGCACTCTACAGGGCCTCCTCGGCGGGAGTGCGCATTTTCCTCAACGTTCGCGGAGTCTGCGCCCTGGTCCCGGGGCTCCCTGGTCTCTCCGAAACTATCGAAGTGCGATCGGTGCTCGGACGATATCTCGAACATGGGCGAATCCTCTATTTCCGCAATGGCGGCAGCGAGGAGATATACCTTTCGAGCGCGGACTGGCTTCAGCGCAACATGGAAAAGCGAATCGAACTGCTCTTTCCCGTCTTCGATGCTGGAATCAAGGGGCGCATCAAGGAAATACTGGAAACCTATTTCCAGGATACCTCGCATGCCTACGAGCTCCTGCCCAGTGGAGAATGGATCCAGGCAGCCAGACCACTGTCGATATTTTCTGCGCCGCGTACTGATCGGCAGGAAGAGGGCGCCCAGGAACGCCTTTACCGGCTTTCCAGGAAGGCTGTGCGAACCACGGAAGAAAAAATGGAAGTCCTGCAGGTACGACGCATTTCTGCACGAACCGTCAGCAGAGCGAAGACACACAGCCCCAAGGAGGATACACCATGAACCCCAGCGATGCGGAACTGGCTGCCATTCGGCAGAAGAGGGCTTTCATCATCGATATGGACGGAGTCATCTACCATGGAAACCGCCTTTTGCCGGGAGCAGCGGACTTCGTCGAATGGCTCAAGCGCGAACAGCGCAAATTCCTCTTCCTTACCAACTCGAGTGAGCGCTCGCCCGAGGAGCTGTCGCAGAAACTCGCCCGTCTTGGTATTGAGGTGACGCCGGATCACTTCTACACCAGCGCGCTCGCTACCGCGGCTTTTCTTGCCAGCCAGAGGCCGGGCGGCTCAGCCTATGTCATTGGAGAACCGGGTCTGATCCACGCGCTCTACAAGGTTGGCTACACGATGAACAATGTCAATCCCGACTATGTGGTTGTCGGCGAAGCGCGCACCTACACGCTCGACACGCTCGAAAAGGCGGTCAAGCTGGTGCTCGCAGGGGCGCGGCTCATCGGAACAAACCCCGATCTTACCGGTCCGGGGGAATCGGGCCTCGTGCCGGCATGCGGCGCGCTGGTAGCTCCCATCGAGCTGGCAACCGGCCGAAAAGCCTATTTTGTCGGAAAGCCGAATCCCCTCATGATGCGCCATGCACTCCGCACGCTCGGCGCGACTAGAGAAGAGACAGCGATCATAGGCGACCGCATGGATACCGATATCATTGCCGGCATCGAGTCCCAGATCGAAACTGTCCTTGTGCTGACCGGCGTCACGGCAGAGAGCGACCTTCCACGCTTTGCCTATGCGCCGGACCATGTGCTCGATGGTGTGTTCCAGATTCCGCGCTAAAGAGCTTGCCGATCAGGCTTTGAATCGCTTTCAGGTGCGCTCGATCCTGAGTATCATCGCCGGGGAGGCAGAAAGCGGATCTCCCTTGTTCAGCCTGACTCTTTCTCCGGAAAGCATATCGAATCCCGAGACTGTCCAGGGCATACTGTCCAGTGCGCTATAGCTGGCAGGCTGCCGCTCTGCTTCTCCAGCTGGCGCGCCTGTCTGCGCTATCAGCAGATAACTTCCCTCATCAAGCCAGGCCGGGTCGATAGTAGAAGGCATTGCAAGCGGCCTCGCGCTCCGCAGATAGAGCACCGTCCCCTGTTCCAGCAGTGTCCACGCCCCATAAGGCGCATTGCGTTTTGCTTCTTTCGTCGCACGGAGGCACGCCTCGAAAAATGGAGTGAAGGATGCTTCTCCCTCTTCCCTTGCGATGGGATCCCGCTCGAACAGATCGGGCTTGTGAGAGAGCGCCAGTTCCTGTCCCATGTAGGCCATGCTCACGCCGGGCAGGAACTGGTACAGCGCAGTCCATGCGCGCAGCAGCGCACCCTTTCCGAAACGTCTGGCCGCCCGCTCCTGGTCGTGATTTTCCAGATAGCGCAGTTTTTTTGCACCTTTCGGGTAGAGTGTTTCCTGCACATAGAGGTAATCGAGGTAGACACCGAGCGGCAGTGCGCCTTTCCATATCTTTTCAAGTCTCTCCCAGCCGTCGTAGTCATAGGTCAGATCGAAGGCCGCCGCATGCAGTTCCGGCTCGCTCCAGGCGCCATAGCCCGCATCGCGCATTGTTTTCAGAAATGCAGGATGTACGCTTTCGGCAAGCCAGACCAGCGGCGAACGCTCGCCTCTCATTCCAGGATCGTACTGATTGACGCGCGTGCGGGCCTGCTTCCAGAAATCGGCCGGAACCAGCGAAGCGACATCACAGCGGAAACCATCGACCCCCGAATCGCGCCACTGGGCAAGGGTCGAAATCAGTTCGAGCCAGAGATGCGGCGATTTTCCATAATCCAGATCGATGACATCGCTCCAGTCACTGCATTTGCGTCCCGGCCTTCAATCCGGTCCGGTGAGGAACCAATCGGGATGCTCCTGCGCGAGGACCGAGTCCGGCGAGGTATGGTTGTACACCACATCAATCATTACCTTCAGGCCACATCGATGCGCTTCCCGGATAAAGGCCTGAAAATCGGCCATGGAGCCCAGCTCCGGATTGATTGCACGATAATCTTTTATGGCATAAGGGCTTCCGAGGCTCCCCTTGCGCGCTTTTTCTCCGATTGGATGGATAGGAGTCAGATACACCCATTCAAAGCCCATGGCAGCGATGGCAGGCAGATGAGGTATGGCGGCGCGGAAGGTACCTTCGGGTGTGAAGTTTCTGAGATAGATTTGATAGATGGATTCGTGTTCATGAATCATGGAATGCTCCTTCGAAAGACCAGTCCAAGAGTAGCAGAATTCTGCAGGAGTCTCAATGTTGCCGACCGCGTCTTTCTGCATTATCCTGATTATCATGAATCATTATTCATTGAAATGTCATTTACTGCTCATTGGCATGCTCGGCATCCTTGCACTGCCCAGGCCGGCGAATGCGGACTCTGCAAGTCCTTCGCAGACAACCCAGCTTGCCGCATCTTCCTCCACAGCCCCAAAAGAGCGTTTTCCTCTTATCGTAGAAACCCGCTATGGAGCCCTCAAGGGCAAAACCGACCGCGACGGCACGATCGCCTGGCTTGGCATTCCCTATGCAGCCCCTCCGGTAGGAGAGCTCCGGTGGAAAGCACCCCAGCCTCCCGCCCCCTGGCAGGGAGTCCGGAAGGCCACCGCATTCAGCCCCAAGGCGGTTCAGAAAAACGCACTGACAGGAGGAATCACCGGCTCCGAAGACTGCCTCTACCTCAATATCTGGCGCCCAGGCGACGCTGCAACCGGGCTTCCCGTCTATGTCTGGATCCATGGCGGCGGCAATTCCACGGGTGCCTCAAACGAATCGACCAGCTATTACGGCTGGGGCCTTGCATCGAAGGCGCGCGTGGTGTTCGTATCGATCAATTACCGGCTTGGAGTATTCGGCTGGCTGTACCACCCTGCCCTCCGCGAAGGAGCTGATCCGGAAAGCGCTTCCGGCAATTTCGGCACGCTCGACATCATCCAGGCGCTCCGCTGGATACATGATAATATTGAGCGATTCGGCGGAGATCCCTCACGCGTCATTATCGCGGGAGAGTCCGCAGGCGCGTTCAATGTGCTTACACTTCTCGCCTCTCCCCGCGCGCAGGGCTTGTTCCACCGTGCTGTCATAGAAAGCGGGTACAGAACCGAGACGACCCCCCATTCCGCGCAGGCATGGGCTTTAGACCTCACGACCCGTCTCTCCGAACGCACAGGCAAATCGCTGGCCGGGCTTTCTTCTTCCGAAGCAGCGTCCTGGCTTCGCAGTCTACCAGCCCGGACCATCATGGCAGCCCTGAAGCCGGAGACTGCGGGCATGCTGAGTTTCCCCTACCCCATATGGGACGGCACAGTGCTTCCTGCCGAGGGTTTCGCCGCACTTGCCGATGCCGTAAACAAGGTTCCGATCATCATCGGAACCAACAGGGAAGAGTCGAAGATTTTCATGTTTCTCCAGCGCAAGAATTCTCGCGATCCCTTCTACCAGGCCTATGCCGAGCTCGCCAGCGCCCGCTGGAAAGCCGAAGGAGCCGACAGCATCGCCGACCTTCTGCGCTCTGCTCCGGACCAGCCGCCCGTCTATGTTTACCGCTTCGACTGGGGAAGATACCGTACTGACGGCCAGAATGTCCTGCCAGGCTCCTACAGCCGCTCGCTGGGTGCCTTTCATTCGCTGGAAATACCATTCTTTCTGGGAACCGACAGCATACACGGCATTTTGACAGCGCTCATTTTCACATCGAAAAATGCGCCAGGCCGGAAGGACCTTCAATCCCGGATGGTATCGTATGTCCGGAATCTTGCATGGACAGGCGATCCAAATGACAGCGAGCCTGAATCAGCCCTTCCCGCTTGGCCTGCCTGGTCGCTTGAAACCCCTTCATCTCTCGTGTTAGATGCAGATTTGACCAAGGCCCAGATCAGCGTCATCCCCGGTCGAACGACTGGGGAAACGGTGGAATCAATGCTCCTTCAGTATCCCGAGCCCCTGCAGACCAGACTCAGAGAGGCGATGAAGCGATGAGTATCGATTCATCCGAAGAGAACCCGTCCGTTCCGTCCTTCGATGCGAAAGCGAACCGCGATCTGTTCGACTCCAATTTCGTCAATGCGGCAAAAGACTACCGGATGCTGCTCGACAAAGGCTATCCGATCGATGCGACACTCAAGCTGGTCGGCGACCGTTTCCGCCTGACGCACAATGCGCGCATGCTCTTGTATCGCGGGATTCTGCCCACCGAACTTTCGCGCAGCAATCACGCGAAGCTCGTGCGTGTCCTCTGGGAGGGCGCCGAGCTGGCTGTCGACGGCTACAACATCATGTTTACGCTGACGAACTATCTCCACGGACACCCGATGTTCATCGCGACCGATGGTTTTTTGCGCGACGTGGGCGGAGCCCATGGGCGCATTGCCGACCATCGGGGCTTCGAACGCATGGCAGAGATCATGGTGAAGATTCTAGCCGATTTTTCGCCCGGGCACATCACCTTTTTCCTCGATGCGCCAGTTTCGGCAAGCGGCATGCAGGCCGCCTGGCTGCGCGGCCTGTTCTCCCAGCACGGACTCGACGCAGAAGTCCGCCTCGAAAATGGTGTCGATCATTTTCTCGCGCACTGGGAGGGGGAGCTCATCGCAACGGCAGACTCAGCCATCATCGCAAGCTCCCACACTCGCGCATTCGACCTGGCACGCACAGTCCTGGAACGGCAATTCGACGCCGACTTTCCTCACCTGGCAGCACTGCTGGAGTGAATTTCCAAGCCTTTTGCGCAAAGGGCGGGCCGCGCACAATGCGCGGCCCGCCCTCATCCATGCTGAGCGTTGCCATCGAAGGCGGCCTTCTGGAGGCATCCCGACAGGCAGAGCTATTTCAGCATGCGCACTTCTGCCGCGGCGTTTCTCCCTGCTTCCATGCCGAATACCAGCGGCGGCGCATTGCCGGTGCCGCCAGCAAGCCCGTAGCCTCCCCACTGGCTTGTGCCCTGCACTTCACCTGCCGCATACAGACCTGGAATGACCTGCCCTCTGGTATCGAGAACCTGCAGGCGGTCGTTGGTCTTTACGCCGCCCTGGGTCATGAAAATGACGCCGCGGTTCAGAATGCCGTACCAGGGGCCGCCGGTAAATGCCGCCGCAGGCTTCTTGCCGAAGCGGTCGGTCCTGCCTGCGGCATAATCGCCATTGACCGCAACGATTTCCCGCTTGACCTGGTCGACCGGCAGACCGAAGGCTGCGCAGAGCTCTTCTATGGTATCAGCTTTCTTGATCGCATAGCTGTTTTCGGCCATTCTCTTTTCGAAATTGGCAATGGGGAAGCGCTTGTTGAGTTCGACCATGCCCTGATCGAAGATGATAACGCTCTCGAGGTCGGGCTGTTCGTTCAGCGCGGTCTCGCGGGGATCTTCATCAGGATCGTCCTCGTTGACAAAGCGTTCGCCGCGCTTGTTGACCCAGATTTCGCCCTTCCAGGCATCAGCAGCACCTGAAGTCAAGTCTCCAAAGCCAATCGCATATTTGCTCGGTCCCGAAGGAATGCCGCCGAAGTACCCGCAGATATAATCCATATTCACCAGCTGTGCGCCCGCCGCCTTTGCCATGCGGTGCCCGTCGCCGGTAGCGAAGGGAAGCGTCACGGTCATGAGCTCGCTATATTTGGGTGAGTATTCGCGGATCATCTCACGGTTGGAACCATAGCCTCCCGTAGCCAGGATGACTGCCTTTGCCTTGATGGTGAGTGTACCTTCGGAAGAAATGGCAATCACTCCGCTCACCCTCCCATTGTCCACAATCAGGCGTTCAGCTTTTGTGGAGAGCAGAATCTGAAGACGGTCGCGATACTGCTGCATCTGCCTGTACAGAAGATCGGTATACTGGGAGGACTTGTTTGGCGCAGGCACATAGGTCCGCGGCACGCTGTACGGGCTGTGCGCTGGATCGATAAAAGGACCCCGTTTGGTGTCTACCGGCAAGCCGGCCTTGACGAACCACTCCCATACTGCGGTCGCTTTCTGCACAAAAGCTTTCAGAATGGACTGGTCGGCCTTTCCTTTCCCGATGCGGTTGATATCGTCGATGAATTTCTGTTCTGAATCCTGAATGCCGCGCTCTTTCTGAAGCTCGGTCCCTGCTGCCGCGAAGGTGCCGGTTGCGATAGCAGTCGATCCGCCGAGCACTGAATTTTTCTCAACCCAGATTACGCGTGCCCCGGATTCGAGCGCTGCATAGGTTGCCGCATGGCCGGCAAGGCCAGAGCCTATGACTACAATGTCCGCCGAGTAGACCCCCTGGGAAGCCTGAGCCGAAACAAAGCCTGCACTGCAAAGCAAGCAGGCTGCCATAAGCATCGCACTACTAAATCGCTTCATGATTTCTCCCTGTCAGTCAATACTGCATTCATCCCAGCGATTCAGCCCAATGGCAGAATCTTCACAATTTTGAGGAAGGTAGACTGGGGAGAAGCGCCGCGATCCTTGTTCTCGGCGGCGAGGCGCTCGATCTCAGCCTTGTCGGTAATGAGCTCGGCGATGATTCTGGCGCCCTTGTTGCGCTCGAACTTGTCGGCAGCAGTTGGTGTGTAGATATAGATCGTAATGACAGCCACATGGCGGGCCTTTAGGTTCTCCAGGGTCTGGTTGGGAGCAATGCCGAAGATGAGAGCACTGCGGTCTTTGGTGATGCCGGGGATGATGACCGCCGCGTTCGGCGTACCGTCCTCGTTTGCGGTGGACACCACCACCGCTCCGGCGCGCTGTTCAATCGCCTTCCAGAGATCCTCACCGGTCAGCGAGCTTTTCGCATAGTAGAATGCCTTCGATGCGGCCGAGATACTGTCAATGGTCCATTCCCTGGTCGCCCCGCTCACCGCATCCTGGGCAAAGGCAAAACCAGCTGCCATAAGCATGCACATCACAACCACGATCTTTTTCATATACCTCTCCAGAATAAATAAAATTGTATCTATACAGTGTATTTTATGGGTAATTCAAAGAACTGTCAAGCTGCAAAAATTGCACACTAGAATATTAAAATTCCAATATAGAGAAAAGAAATAAAGGAAAGTTCAACTCACGCTGTCGGAAGTGCCGAGAAGCCTGGGGAAGGATTCGAGCTTGTTGCGGCGCTGTACCAGCATGCCCACGGCAAGGGCAAGCAGAAAGCCAGCCCCCGCACACGCAACCGCCGGCCCCTCGCTCTGTGTTCCGAACAGCAGGGTTCCGATGCCATATCCCACAAACAGCATGACAATGGGAAGCCCCAGCACCCAGAAGGCGCTCTTTGCCTGCTGAGTTCCCGGAATTTCGATGATCACTTCATCGCCCGGCTTGACTGCAATCTTATCGCGATTGTAGACGAGTATGTTGCTCTTGCGCATCTTGCAGGAACCGGAGCTTGCGCAGTTGCCGCAGCCTTCCTGCATTTCGATCATGACCGTGACCATGTCACCATCAATGCTCTTGACTATCGCTGTCTCTCTCACTGGAAATCTCCTTGCCCTGAATCCTGAAGGCCTCGATCGACATGCATGTGCCATCGTCGCCAATGCGCAGGCAGACTCCCTGTGCCTCAGGCTGGGCAGCAGCATCCCTGCTCCATGAAGGTATTCCCATCTGGAACTCGCGGATTTTCAGTTCGGGTTCGAAGCCGCCTACCGACATAAGACTGCCGGTCCTGCCGCAGTCGGTTATCGCAGCAGTTCCCTGGGCCAGTACGCGTGCATCTGCTGTCAGTATTTTGCCACCCGTCCCCAGAATGGCGGAAACCTTGCCGTCAGCATGACGGGCCATGGTCAGCTTTTCCGCAGTGGTAGCCGCATGAAAGTTGATAATGCACATCGGAGTCTCCCTCCTGATGCGTGCAGCAATCGCATCCAGCGCCACGAAGGGGTTGTCGGCATGAATGCGGGCAAAGCCCGACTGGCCCAGAAGAACAGCCACTCCCAGCTTCTTTTCTTCCTTTTGGAAGATTTTCCAGCCGCGCCCGGGGTCTCCTTCTGGCAGATTGGCAGGCCGAAGAACCCATCCGGCACGCGGGAAGAACTCGGTCATGTCGGGCTTGTAGTAGGCTGCCTCTCCCATGGTAACGCAGTCGATGCCCAGCTTCCTCAAGTACACTGCGTGCTGGATACCGAGCCCCGCGCCGCCGGTAGCGGAATCAGCGTTGGCAATGATGAAGTCCGGCGCAAAACGCGAGCGGATTTCGGGCAGGGCGCTCTTGACCGTGAACACCCCGGTTTTCCCAACGATCTCGCCCAGAAACACCACTGTAATCACAGCGAACGATGGTACACAGAAATGCCGCTGTTATACAACCAGCTGGCCCGAACAGCCCAGCGCTGGGGCGCTGGATCAGCCTTCGAGCCTTACTGCTGACGATCGTATTTCAATACATCGTCGTGCACAAACTCGAGCCTGACTCCCGCCGCGCGGAACATTTCCTCGCTTTCGGCTCCATTGTGATACCGGTATTCCGCCACTACTCTCACAATGCCGCAATTGATGATCATCATCGCGCAGGTCCGGCAGGGCGTCATGCGGCAGTACAGCGTAGCACCATCGATTGGCACACCGCGCTTCGCTGCCTGGCAGATCGCATTCTGCTCGGCATGAACCGTGCGGACGCAGTGCTGGGTAATACTGCCGTCTTCGTGAATCACCTTTTTGAGCTGATGCCCGACATCGTCACAATGAGGCAGGCCTGCCGGTGCTCCTACATAGCCCGTCGCCAGAATCTGATGATCCTTGGCGATAACACAGCCCGAACGCCCGCGATCGCAGGTTGCTCGTTTGGCGATCGCATTGCAGACCTCCATGAAATATTCATCCCAGGTTGGGCGGCGATAGTCTGACACTCTTTTCCTCCCAGGCCCGGCTTGCAGGCCGGCGCATTCTATGTACATAATGAACGCCAATTGCTGAATTGACAATACTGAATACCGCAACCAGGCACCACGAGGAGACGAGGATGCATCCGAAAAAATCAGCCGCCATATTCATTCTTGCGCTGATTGTCCTGTCGAGCATTTCCTGCCAGACCCAGGAACAGAAGCCCGATGGGCTGTATGCTACGGTCAAGACATCGAAAGGATCGATTGTCATTTCGCTCGAATTCGAAAAGACTCCCATGACCGTGGGCAATTTTGTCGGGCTTGCCGAGGGCCTGCTTGATGCGACAAAAGGCAAGCGCTTCTATGACGGGCTGAGCTTCCATCGTGTCGTGCCGGACTTTGTCGTGCAGGGTGGAGACCCCGACGGCAATGGAACCGGCGGGCCGGGCTACCGCTTTCCCGACGAAATCGTTCCCGAGCTGACTCACAATGGGCCGGGTATTGTATCCATGGCGAATGCCGGGCCGAACACGAACGGCAGTCAGTTTTTCATCACGCTCGCCCCAGCTCCATGGCTGGATGGCAAGCATTCGGTGTTCGGCAAGGTGGTGGAAGGCATGGATGTCGTGCAGAAGATCGCGCAGGGCGATCGCATTGAATCGGTGACGATACAGCGAGTCGGCGCCAAAGCCAGAGCTTTCGACGCTTCGCAAAAGGCATGGGACCAGCGCCTCAGCGCTGCCTGGGCGCTCATCAACAAGCTCAATCAGGAAAAGAAGAATGCGGATCTAGCGCTTATTGCTCAGAAATGGCCCGATTTCCAGAAGGACGAAAAGGGCATCTTCCAGAAAACGGTACGAAAGGGTTTCGGAGATGTACCCAGACCGGGCAGCAAGGTTTCAGTGATTTACAAGGGGATGCTGCTGGATGGTACCGTCTTCGATCAATCGGCGCTTTCGGGCGGACCTTTTACCTTCACGGTTGGCAAGCATGAAGTCATCGATGGATGGGACCTTGTGGTCAGTACCATGCGCAAGGGGGAAAAACGCGTGGTGATCATTCCACCAGAACTTGCGTACGGCAATCAGAGCATTGGCGACGTCATTCCTCCCAATTCCTTCCTTGTTTTCGAAATCGAACTGGTATCCATAAGCCAGTGAATTGAGAAGGCGGTTCTGCGGTACATTCCGCGGCGTATTCTGCAATCGCAGAACCGTTTTTCTCAATTCATGCCTCATAATGCCCGCCGGATCATTCCCGCCCTTTCTCTGAATTTATAGTTCTGGAGATTTTGGATTTTTCTCCATTGATTTCAAAGGCTTTTGGAGATTTTGGAGTTCAGGCCCTGGAAAAATCTCCAATTTTTCCCATTAAAAATCAATAATATAACGAATTAGCATTAAGAAAATCGCACAGAAAGACGCCTTCCTCTTTATTATTAGCAACAGAGGAGGTGAGAGAAATGAATGCGATGAAGAAAATCATCCTCATTCTCATTCTTTCCCTTGCCGTACTCTTTTCATCCTCCGGGCAAACCGCAGCGAAGACCACTGCAACCATCCATATCAGCGTGACCGTTCCGACCATTCTCAAGTTCGACACCAATTTTGCCCGCGACGGTATCGCTACCATAACCGGCTATCTCGGTTCTCCTGCTCCCAACAGCCGCAATGCGTTCGAAATCAGACCCAATGCGGTATTCAACCTTGGATCGGCTCGCCTCATCTCCAATCTCGGCTCGAATTTCTCCATCCTCGTCCAGTCAGCTAACGGCGGAAAGCTGCGCAACCTTCAGAGTGGAAGCGAACTTCCCTATTACCTCTATATCGGCGGCATGCTTGCTTTCCGGTCCTCGGATGGCTTCAAGTTCACGACCAACATGCGAACTTCCCGTGATGGAACCGAGCTTCCTGTGAGCATCGCCTTTGCAGACATTCCCTCCACGGCGACTGCAGGAATCTATTCCGACAGCCTGCTGTTCAATGTGATGGCCAACTGAATCCTCAATCACCACAGCGCCGCATCAGGCTGGGGCCTTCCGCACTTCAAGCCCCTTCCTGCGGATGCTCAGCGCAACCGAGCCGAACAGCAATGCGGAGAGAAAGAATACGGACTGGTATCCCAAGAGGGTAGCCATAGCCGCGCCGATGAGCGGACCTGCTGCTGCTCCTGCATTGGCTATCGACGAAGAAAGACCGTAAACCGCTCCCTGGCGTTCTTTCTTGACATTGAGCGCGATCAGGGCATTTGCGGTCGGCATGGAACCGCCGATGAAGAATCCCGACGCGAATCGAAGAATCAGCAATTGCCACGGGGTGGTGCACAGCCCTTGCGGAAGATAGAACAAAAAGGCTCCACCCAGGCTGAACCGCAGAGCCCGCTCATAACCAAATCTCAGCGATACTTTGCCAATGGCGACTGAGCCAAGAGCTGCAGCTACCGAAGTAACCCCAATCAGCATGCCTGAAATGGAACCGGCATAGGACGAAGTTTTCTGAAGTGCCAGCACAACCAGCGGAATGATGGGGCCCACCAGTGCATTTCCCATCTGTATGAAAAACACTACGAGGAAAATCCTTCTGAGCGCTCCGGCTGTCTTGAGCACCGAAAAATCTGGAATCGCATTGCGCACGATCGACGACTGGCGCGGTTTGGGCACGATGGGCTCTACTACGCGGCGGTACACCAGAACTGCCGCTATGGCAAGGAGGGCGCTGGTGCATAGGAAATTGATCCGTGCGCCGGCGGCATCGGTGATTACGCCGCCAATGAGCGGGCCCGCAGAATTGCCCGCAAATACTGCCATCTGCAGAAGACCCATGTAGTATCCCACTTGAGATTGGGGAACCAGGACTGCCGTAAGCACCGTCGCTGCCGAAACCGTTCCGGTCACCATTCCCTGCAGCATTTTGATCGCAAGCACCTGCCATGGACTGGTAGTGAGGGCAAGCAGGCCCATGAGCACCGCACCCCCGCCCATGGCTCTCAGAAGCATGAGTCGGCGCCCATAGTTGTCTGCAAGCGCACCCCAGATGGGCGCGGCAATTGCCATCGTCAGCGCGGAAAAGCCGTTGATGGCCCCGGTCCACGCATTAAGCGCTGCCGTATTGGTGATCCCGAGCTCTCTCAGATACAGGGGGATAATGGGATTCGAGGTCGAAAATCCAACAATAGCCAGAAACTCAGCTATCAGAAGGGTGGTAAAGGATTTCTGCCATTGTTCCATTGATTCGATATACTATCGCCGGAATTCGGGGTAGGCAACCATGAGTGCTCTGAACCTTGTGTAAAAATCAGTGGAAGATCCGGCAGGCAGCAAAAAGCTCTTCCAAATTTGAATACAGCGCCATTTTACAGTATGTTTATTAGAGTTAATCTGATAACAACAATGACTTCAGGAGGCATCATGACGAAAGAAATATCAATGAACTGGCTCGATGGCATGGCATTTCAGGCTGAGCTCGATGGACATGCGCTCGTCGTCGATGCGGACGATTCGGTGGGCGGCAGCAATCGCGGGCCGAGACCCAAAAATCTCCTTCTTGTCTCGCTCGCAGGCTGTACGGCGATGGATGTCATTTCCATCCTCAGGAAAATGCGCGAACCCGTCACATGGTTCAATCTGAAGGTACGCGGCGAGCTGACCGATGAGCACCCCAAGAAATTCACAAGCTTCAAGGTTATCTATCAATTCAGGAAAAGCGATGGCCTCAACGACGAGAATGTTCGCAAGGCGATTACGCTGTCGCAGGATAAGTACTGCGGTGTAAGCGCCACGCTCAAGGACGCGCATGAAGTGTCCTGGGAAGTGGAATATCTGTAATATCGACCGGCCTTCGATTGGCCTGGTTTCTCAAGCGGCGCGCAGCAGGCTGTCCAGTGAGCATGGACGGACAGCCGCAGGGGAACCTTTGCAACGAGACTCCACGCGGGCATATTGCATAAGACATGCATTTTTGCTAATGTTGCGGAAAGGTAGCTTATTTTCCTGTATCTGTGATAGTTTGCATCAAATTCAATTATCTTCCACAGTTCAGTCCCGCTGCCGCACAGATGGTTCCGCCCCTATTAGGGGCGGCTTATTCATATTCTCCTATATGAGGTAGAGTTCGAGATGGCATTCGACATTCACAAAATGCGGAATATCGGCATTTCAGCCCACATCGATTCGGGCAAGACGACGCTCTCCGAGCGTATTCTCTTCTATTGCCGCAAAATTCACGCGATTCACGAAGTCAAGGGAAAAGACGGGGCGGGAGCAACCATGGACTCCATGGATCTCGAGCGCGAGCGCGGGATCACCATTCAGTCCGCCGCCACCAATGTTCAATGGAAGGATCATTTCATCAACCTCATCGACACCCCGGGACACGTCGATTTCACCATCGAAGTCGAACGCTCGCTCCGAGTGCTCGATGGAGCCATCCTGGTACTATGCTCCGTTGGCGGTGTTCAGTCTCAATCCATCACCGTTGACCGTCAGCTCAAGCGCTACCATGTTCCCAGGCTCGCCTTTATCAATAAATGCGACCGCACGGGAGCCAACCCTTTCAAAGTCAAGGCCCAGCTGGCAGAGAAGCTCGGGCTCAATCCAGCCTTCGTCACCATCCCCATCGGGCTCGAGGACAAGTTCGAAGGTGTCATCGACCTTATCGACATGCGTGCGGTCTATTTCGATGGACCGAACGGAGAGGAACTCCGCTTTGCCGAAATCCCCTCCCATCTTGTCGACGATGCCGAACGCTACCGCGAAGAGCTCCTTGAGGCGGCTTCCATGTTCTCCGACGAGCTGGCAGAAGCCTATCTTGAAGGAAATCCCACCAAAGATCTCTTGCTCCAGGCCATCCGCAGGGGAACCCTCGCCGAGCAGTTTGTGCCGGTATTTGTAGGCTCGGCATACAAGAACAAGGGCGTACAGCTTCTGCTCGACGGCGTCATCAATTTCCTCCCTGACCCCTCCGAACGTCGAAACATCGCGCTCGACCTTGCCAATAACGAAGCAGAAGTTGAGCTGGTTGCCTCCGACACCGCAAAAACCGTCGCCCTCGCCTTCAAGCTCGAGGACGGCCAGTACGGTCAGCTTACCTATGTGCGCATCTACCAGGGCATGATCCGCAAGGGAGACGAGCTCTACAACACCCGCGCGCGCAGAAAATTCAAGGTCGGCCGCCTCGTCCGCATGCATGCTTCGTCCATGGAAGATATCCAGGAAGGCAACTGCGGCGACATCGTCGCCCTGTTCGGTATCGAATGCGCCTCGGGCGACACCTTCTGCCACCCCGATCTCAACTATGCCATGACCAGCATGTTCGTGCCCGAGCCAGTCATCTCGCTCGCCATTCAGCCCAAGGACAACAAAAGCGCCGACCAGATGAGCAAGGCGCTCAACCGCTTCACCAAGGAAGACCCAACCTTCCGCACCTATGTAGATCCCGAATCCAACCAGACCATCATCCAGGGTATGGGCGAACTTCATCTCGACGTCTACATTGAGCGCATGCGCCGCGAGTACAAGTGCGAGGTCACGACCGGCATGCCGCAAGTAGCTTACCGCGAAACGATTACCCAGCGTGCCGACTTCAACTATACGCACAAGAAGCAGACCGGCGGTTCCGGTCAGTACGGCCGTGTGGCAGGTTACATTGAGCCCATCGAGGACAAGCCATACGAATTCGTCGACATGATCAAGGGCGGCGCCATCCCGAACGAATTCATTCCCTCATGCGACAAGGGCTTCAGGGCTGCAATGGAAAAGGGCAGCCTGATCGGTCACCCTGTCACCAATGTCCGCTGTGTCATCAACGATGGCCAGAGCCACCCCGTCGACTCCTCGGACATCGCCTTCCAGCTTGCCGCCATCGGCGCCTTCCGTGAAGCATACGAAAAGGCCAAGCCGGTTATTCTCGAGCCGATTATGAAAGTCGTCGTGGAAACGCCGAGCGAGTTCCAGGGTAATGTGTTCGCATCGCTCAACCAGCGGCGCGGCATTATCCTGGCCAGCACCGAGGACGGAACCTTCTCGCGGGTAGAAGCGGAGGTGCCCCTTTCGGAGATGTTCGGCTATTCCACGGTCCTGCGCTCGCTTACCCAGGGCAAGGCTGAATTTTCCATGGAATTCGAAAAATACGCGAAGGTCCCTGCCTCTTTGAGCGAACAGCTGCGCAAGGAATATCTCGAGAAGCGCAAGAACGAACACAAATGAAATCGCGCGTTTTCCGAAAACGGAGTATAATTGAATACAAGGAGCGCACATGCTGAAAGAAGAATTCATCCGGAAAAGCCCGGTTCGCATTTTTGAGAAATCGATCGAAGGCGGCCTTCATGCCGGCAATATCGGCGTGCTGTCGAGCAGAAAGGGTATCGGGAAGACGTCGGTGCTGGTGCAGATCGCCCTGGACAAGCTCATCCAGGGAGAAAAAGTCATCCATGTCTCCTTCAATGCACACACGAGCTACATTATTTCCTGGTATGAAAATATTTTTGCTGAAATCGCACGGCGCCGCAATCTGGAAAACATCGGCGAGATCAAGGAAGAGCTGGTCCGCAACCGCATGATCATGAACTTCACCCAGGAAGGCATCTCCGTCGACCAGATTATCCGAACGCTCAAAGCGCTCATCATTGAGGGCGGATTCAGCGCGAAAACCATCATTGTAGACGGATTCGACTTTACCCGCGCTACTCCCGAGCGCTTCGAAAAGGTGAAGACATTCCTCCAGGAAATGCAGCTCGAGGCGTGGTACACCTGCACTCTGGCAGAAACCGATCCAGTCCTCGATGCCCAGGGAATCCCCATCATCCTGCGCGACATCGAACCTTATATTTCGGTAATCGTCGTACTTGAGCCCCAGAAGGATTATATCCACCTCAGAGTCGTTAAGGATCATGAGCGCCGCAACCCGAGCGAGATGAATCTGATGCTCGATGCCCGCACCCTGCTCATCGCGGAAACCTGAGGTCGAATTTCTACACTACAGGGCAACACCATCAAGAGCACCGGACTGGAAGCAAGCCCGGTGCTTTTTTCATGGTGCCATGGTCATTTTTCAGGCTTGAATTCAAAGCCGTCGATAATGACATCCAGCCTGCCGCTTTCAGGGCGAGGCGGCTTGCCGTTGACCAGGTACAGATTCATGTGAACCTGAGCCGAGGGCTTGGGAATACTTCGAGCTTCAGTGAATTTCCAGGAAGCGACAAGAGCAGGATCCCCCTCGGGCGGCTGTTCCCCATATCCCTTCCATGCATAGAAGGAAATCATGCCGGCGCTCCACACCATTCGGAAGCTTGCAGGACCATCCAGGGCGCTGACTGGAAAGGTGAACATGTTCTGGGGTTTCGTATAGGGCTGTACCACGAACTGCCCATGAAGCGCTTTCCTGTCCTTGCCCCAGGCAGAGACCTCGATATCTATTTCCCGATGGTAATACCCAGGTGCCTGGCTGTAGGTAAATAGCCCGAGTACTGCATCCTGATGGAGCTCCACCAAAGGCGTACGGACACGGAAGGTGTAGCTGCCATATCCAAGACTCTTTCGGGTAAACACTTCCGCAGCATACCAGATGCCTTCGTAATAGGTAATGCTCAGCCTCAGCCCTCCATCCTCAAGGCGTTCTACACCTATGCCCCTGCCGCCGAAGATATTGTTCATCGGCCCCTCGGGCTCCTCGGTCGAACGGATGTACCATTCGAAGCCGGCAAAATCGAGGCTTTGGCGGACATAGCCATGCGCAGGAACGAGTGCAATCGAAAGAAATATCGATAGAGTAACCGCAATTGGAGCAATTCTCAGCGGCACGCGTACACCTCCACCTGGTTTTCTGGATTCGCAATAAAGAAACCTATTGGATCTCTCCGCTCTTCGAAGAGATTCCCCATGAGCACCCTGAGCTTCGGCAGTCCCTTGATGAGGATGATGGTACGTGCGGCGGACTTGAGCAGCCATGGCGCCATGGTCATGCGGCGCTTCGGTTCGACAGGCGCCTGAGTGAGCAATACCAGCTCCCCATCGCCTCGAGAAACATCCTCCATGCTGAAAAGCCCCGCCGTATGGCCGTCCTCTCCCATGCCCAGGATGACAAGGTCAAACACAGGCCTCTTTTTCTTATCGAGCACATCAACAAGCTTCGTGACACAGTGAGCTGCGGCTTTTTCCCGCGGGCCGGCCGGCCATGCATGCAATATCACACCATGTTCAGCATTCCCGTCTGCCAGCATGTCTGCAAACACCGACTCTATCATCTCGGAATTGCGCATGCCGCTGCCAGCTGGAGCTTCGCGCTCATCTCCCACCCACAGATGAATGAGCTTCCTTGCTGCAGCTTCCCGGAAGCGCGGATCCGACGCGCATGCACGATACACGGAGACAGGAGTCGAACCGCCAGCCAGGCAGAGATGCACATCGTACCGCAAGCCAGCCGGCTCAGACTTGGTTTCAGAAGCGCAGGTCACTGTTTCCAACAGCACATTCACCGCGCCCCTGGCCCATTCTTCTTCGTCAGAGAACATATGGATGACAAGCGGCAGGCTCATGCGTCCCTCGCCAGTGCGCATACCTCTGCGAGCGGACTTCCTTCCCGATAGCGCACCAGCCCGCCCTTGTCCGGATCTGCCGATGGATCAGCCCTGGCCCAGACTTCTTCGAGGCGGTCGATAAGCTGCCAGGCTAGTTCTGATTCGTCCGCTCTGATGAAAAGAGTGGAATCCCCCGCCAGCGCATCGAGAATCAGCCGCTCGTACGCTTCGGGGAAATAATCCGAAACCTCACGGTAGGAAAAGCGCAGGCTGTTCGTGCCAAGCGCTGGTTCTCCCGGAATTTTTGCATTGAAATTGAGCCAGATGCCTTCATCGGGCTGAATACGCACAATGATGCTGTTGGCGCCAAGCCGCTCGCCGCAGAGCGCCGCAAAGAGCGCATCAGGCGGCCGCCGGAAATGGATGACGATCTGACTGTACTTCTCTGCAAGGGCCTTACCGGTCCGCAAGGTAATGGGAACGCCTGCAAACCGCCAGTTCTCCACGGAAAGAGTCAGCGAAACAAAGGTTTCGGTATCGGAAGCCGGATCTACCTTCGGTTCTGTGCGATACGAAGCATACTGTCCGCGTCTTGCCCTTTTGAGAAGTTCCGCAGGCGAATACGCTGGAATTGCCCTGAGCACCTTCACCTTTTCGTCCCTTATATGCTCCGGCAGGAGTGATGCAGGCGGCTCCATGACAGTCAGACAGAGAAGCTGTGTCAGATGGTTCTGCAGCATGTCGCGTGCAGCGCCGACATGATCATAGTAGCCTCCACGCGTCCCGATACCCTCCTGTTCCACCACCGTGATTTCGATACGCTCGATATAGGTGCGGTTCCAGATGGGTTCGAATACTGAGTTCGCAAAGCGGAAGTAGAGAAGGTTCTGGACCGCCTCCTTGCCCAGATAATGATCGATGCGGTAGATATCGGCTTCCCTGAAGTGCCGGTGGAGAAGCGCGGACAGCTGCTGGGCGCTCTCGAAATCGCGCCCGTAGGGCTTTTCGACGACCAGCCGCCTCCAGCCTCCGCCTGCTCCTCCCTGCACGCGTGCGGCAGGCATGGCATCTTCCTGGCTGCTGCAGCCGCATGAACCGAGATTCTCGACAATGATGGAGAAATGATCCGGCGTAACCGCAAGATAATAGAGCACATTTGAAGGAAGCATTATGTCAGGCTGAAGACCAGGAAGCACTGACCGATCTTTCTCCACTACCAGACGCCGTATCGGTACATAGCTGGAAGGCTCTTCAATGTCGAGCTGAAGATAGAACATCCGCCGTGCAAAGCTCTGCCATTTGTCATTGGAATCAGTTTCGGTTCTGTGCCGGCTGTAGGCGCGGCAGGCATCCTTCATGGCGAGGCGGAAGTCTTCTGAAGAATACTGCCGCCGGGCAGCTCCCACCATCAACATGTCCCGCGGAAGGCGTCCCTCAAGGAAGAGATCCCAGAGTGCGGGGAATATCTTTCTCCTGGCGAGGTCGCCCGAAGCTCCAAACACAACGAAGAGCGCCCCTTCGGGCTCGATCCGCTGGACGTCGAGTCTGCAGGTCTTTCCGGTATCTTCAATATTCATAATTTATAATATATAAAACTACCACCAAACCGGCCATCTGCTGCCACCTGATGGCAGGTCTGACCCATCTCTTCAATTCAGCTGCCTCAGCGAGGCTGGCCGGAAGCCTTGCCTGTCTTCATGCTGTCCGTATGGCCCGGAAACCAGTTGAAGTAGAGCCGCTCCTGACCGACCACGATCTCCCTGATCGAGTGGGGGCGCATCATGGCGTGCGTGCTGAAGAGCGCATCAGCAGTAATGATTCCGCTGTCCCAGCCGGATTCGGCGAAGCGCCCAAGTACTGCTCCGAATTGTCCGGCAAGCGCTTCCGCCTCCTCCGGGCTTCCCATGCGCTGTCCGTAGGGAGGATTCGCCAAAAGCACCCCACTGTAAGCCGGGCCTGGTACAGCTTCGAGGGCATTTGCCTGTTCAAAGCGAATGCACGAGGCAACCCCAGCCAGCTCGGCATTGGCTCTGGCGAGCGCGAGTGCCGCCGGATCGATATCGCGCGCCGTAATGTCGGTATCCACATCGGTACGCAGGCTCCGACGGAAATATTCGCGGACCTCTCCGACGCGTGCAGGGTTCACACTTGGCCAGGATTCGAAGGAAAAACGCCTCTTGAGGCCGGGAGCCTGATTACGCGCATAGAGCGCAGCCTCTATGGCAATGGTACCAGAGCCGCAGAAAGGATCAAGCAAAGGCCGCGCGCGCTTCCAACCCGAAAGAAAGAGCATGGCGGCAGCAATGGTTTCGCGCAGGGGAGCAGAATGGGTATGCTTGCGATAGCCGCGCCGCGACAGCGCTTCACCAGAACTGTCTACTACGACCTGCCAGCGGTCGCGGTGGCCATAAAGGCGCAGTTCGAGCACCGGCCCGCTTTCCGGCATCGAACGCAGGTGGAAGCGTTCCATGAGCGCATCGTAGACCGCTTTCTGGGCCATGGACTGCAGAGTCGCCTGGGCATGAAGGCGGCATTCGTGCGCCCGGGCGCGCTCTACGACAAGCCTGGTTTCCCGGGTGCAGAAGAGCTCCCATGGCATGCCGCGGATACCTTCATAGAAGCCGTCAAAATCGACCGCAGAGAACTCGCCTGCAACGATCATGACTCTATCCGCGGTTCTGAGGCCGATATTTGCTCTCGCTAGATGCTCATCCAGCTTCGCAAGAGGTATATCGAAGAAAATGCGGCCTGCATCCCTGCCGTTTTCGCGGTATCCCCATTGTGCAAGATCACGCGACAGGACTTTTTCGAGCCCGATCGGGCAGACTGCACACGCACGCACCAGTGTTCCCACAATCTGAGTATGCACAAGCCTTCGGCCTTGCGCAAGCGCTTGCGGTATCATGGCCGATCACAGCTCTAGATGATTCCGCTTTTTCTGCTGCTTGTTCGTATACATCGCTTCATCAGCCTGTGTCATGGCTTCCTTAAAAGATACTGCCGGAGAGGAAAGGGCAGGAGCGGCACAGAAACTGCCAATGCTGACCGAATAGCCGAATACCTCTCCATTCTGCAGGGACAATGCTGACCTTGAGCACTCGTCGGCAATGTCCCGCGCAGTCGATGCAAGACGATCGGCCGGGCAGTGCGGCAGGATTATGAGGAATTCATCGCCTCCCAGCCTGATGACAAGATCGTTGTGCTGGATCAGCCCCTGAGCGCGGAAAACCAGATCCCGCAGGGCATTGTCCCCTGCCAGATGGCCGTAACGGTCATTGATTTCTTTCAGATCGTCGATGTCCATGAGAATAAGCGAAAAATCGTCAGGCAGGCTATGCACGGTATCTTCCATCATTGAGCGATTCCAGGCGCCCGTGAGCGGATCATGCAGGCTAACGTTTCTATATCGCTCAGCGTTGCTCTTTTCCCGGACAAAAAGGCTGAAGTGATTGATCTCATCGAGCGCGATGAAGCATGCTGCGGCGAAAATGAGGATCATGAAACCATAGTGCGAATAATAGACAGCCCCGGGATAGACAAGAGGGACCGCCACATCGCGCAGAGCAGTCAGCGTCGCGAAAGCAACTCCAGCAAGCAGAATGGAATATTCCTTTTTGCGCGAGCATTTGGTGAACAGAAAATAGAGTAAGTACAAGGGCAGGGGCAGTATGGTCAGATAGGTCACCGTGTAGAACTGCTTGAGAAGATTCAGCGTAGCCGGATAGAGCAGAATCGCTGAACAGACGATCTGCAGCGCGATGAACATTCTGGCAAACAGATCCAGCGGACGCTCGAACAGTTTCAAAAAGCCGATACAAAAGGCGATGGCCGCAAGGTGCCGCGAGATGACAACCATTTTCTTGAATATGAGCAGACTCACCGGAAGATATTCCAGATTCATGAAATCGGTAAGAAAGAGCGCGGTCAGAAAACAGGCAAGGCCCAGAAAAAGCCTTGAATTATATGACGGATACATGCTGAAACCGATGAATATCAGAATAAAGCCTATAATGAGGATGGCGCCTGCCAGCAGGATGACAAGCCCGTTCGTTGAAAACGAAAGCCATGAAAGCGAGAAGGGGTTTGCCGATTTCTGGATCAGGTACGGAAGATGCGATATCCCTGCTTCATAGACTCCATTGATTTCCGCGATGATGGTGTTTTCCGAAGATACCATGGAGGCAGGGACGGAGAAGAATTTGGCTGCATACCAGAAATTGCTGTTGCCGTGCGCAAAATCACCCAGACTGCCGATGAACTGCCCATTGAAGAAAACCCTGAGCGCATTGCCATCCACCGAAGGGAATACCAGGATATAATCTTCATGGTTTTGGCTGCTTTCGATTTGGGTGGTGAGTTTCAGATTCATCTTGACCGAATAGATGCCCGGTACAAAGTCGGGGTTTCTGATGCCTCCAATGTACAAGCCTTTCGAAAATGCAAAGGTATCGCCCGATGGGCATGTTACCATCTGGTCTGGAAGTATCTCAATGGCGCCTGCGGGAAGCCTGCAGACATGCTGAACCCCGAAAAGGATAAGGAGGCAGACGAAGAAGCCTGCTGCCCCCCCGATAATGGCTTTCCGGGTCATATTGTATAGTATATGGCAATCGTCTTTGGGCCGGAATTCCCCGAGCCTGATTTTCGATGAGAAAATTTGCAGATAGTATCATGAGAGATCGGCAGCGTTTCGGTCAGATTTTCGATGAGGCAATGCGTCCGCTTGACATTCAGCTACCTTCTGCGCTAGTATGCCACCGCGTTTCGCGCTTTCGGGGGTGTAGCTCAGTTGGCTAGAGCGTATGAATGGCATTCATAAGGTCAGGGGTTCAATTCCCCTCACCTCCACGAACGAAGTAATTGCAAAATACTGGCCTGACAAGGCTTTCGAATCAGGTGCCCATTCCTGATTTCTCCAATAAGCCTTCATTTTCTCGAAAACACTACTTCCCACTGCGTTGCCAGCATTCCCGCAAAAATGAAGGCACAGCCGATGAATGTCGTCAGCGTCAGCTGTTCGGATAGAATCAGGATGCCGCCGATCACGGCAAACAGGCCTTCCAGGCTCAGAAGAATGGCTGAATGCGCAGGGGGAGCATCTTTCTGCGCAACCACCTGCAGTGTATAGGCAATCCCTACCGAACCGAGCCCGCCATAGAGAATGGGAATCGCGGCATCACGCAGGGCCTGGGCACTCACAGGCTCAGTTAAAAATGCCACGATCAGAGAACCGATCGCACACCAGGCAAACTGCCCTGCCGAAAGCTGGATGGGATCGACGCGTTTTGAAAAGTAATCGATGAGCAGGACATGCACGGCCCAAAAGACCGCGCTGACCGCAACGAGGACATCTCCGCGGTTGATAGAGTCGATGCCCTGATAGGCGCTGAGAAAATACAGACCTGCAAGGGCGAGCACTGCGCCGATCCATGTGGGAAGCCCTGTCCTGTGGTGGAGCGCGATACCGAAAATCGGCACAAGCACCACATACAGCCCCGTAATGAAACCAGCCTTGCCCGCTTCGGTATATTTGATGCCGATCTGCTGGAGCGAGGCTGCCGTGAACAGCACGACCCCCAGGGCAAGCGTGCTCAGGAAAAGCTGTTTGAAAGAAGCCTGCGTTTGGGGTTGAGCCGGGGCGGCCTGCGGAGCTGGGGATGCGGCGGGATCTGCATGCCTGTTTCTTTTTATCTTTTGGAGAATGACAATGAGAGGCAGGAGGGAGAGACTGCCGAGCATGAATCTGATGCCATTGAAGGTAAAGGGGCCGACGTACTGCATGCCGGATCTCTGGGCGACGAACGCAAATCCCCATATGGCCGAGGTAAGCAGGAGCATGAGGTCTGAACGCAGTGTTTTTGCCTTCATGGCGGAAAAGATAGCCGGGCCCGAATGATAAATCAAGTGTGCAGGATTCGCGATGCTTGCCCTGTGCCCCTCTTTCGATGCATTATTTTGGAGCAAACGCACGAAAATAAGGGGAGGCAGGAGATGCGGAATTTCGAGTGGGCGACGCCGACACGGGTCATTTTCGGTACCGGCATTCTCGAAAAGCTGGGGAAGGAGGCGGCTGGTTTCGGACGGCGTGCGCTCCTGGTTTACGGCAGACAGAGCATCAAACTGAACGGCCTGTATGACCGGATCTGCGCACAGCTTTCGCAGGCGGGCATTGCCTGGGTTGATCATGGAGGAGTACAGCCGAATCCAAGGCTTGCGCATGCCATCGAGGGAGCCCAGAAAGCGCGCCAGTTTCAGGCCGATTTCATCATTGCCGCCGGAGGGGGCAGTGTCATCGACGAATCAAAGGCGATTGCGGTCGGTGCATGCAACGATGCCCCGCTCTGGGATTATTTCACGCGCAAGGCTGTATTTTCGACTGCGCTTCCCATCATCGCCATTCAGACTCAGCCCGCCACCTCTTCAGAATTGAACGGAGCAGCGGTCATCACCAATGATGAAACGAAGGAAAAGTTCAGCATACGGTCCCTTTCGATCTACCCAAAACTCGCCTTTTTGGATCCATCGCTTACGCTCGACATCCCCGTCCGCCAGACCGCCTATTCCTGCGTAGACATCCTTGCGCACATGATGGAAGGCTATCTCACGGCCACAAAAGACAATCCGATACAGGATGGCATGACGGAGGCAGTGTGCAGGGCTGTCATGGATGCCATGGAGCGAATTCTCCAGGAGCCGCATGACATAGATGCACGAGCGACCATCATGTGGGGAGGCGCGATCGCCTGGAATGGCCTGCTCGCCGCCGGAGTCGACGGAGCCTCGATCCCGAACCACATGCTGGAACACCCTTTGAGCGGGCTGTACGACATTACCCATGGCGCGGGGCTTTCGATCGTATTCCCCGCCTGGATGCGGTACCGCGCACCTGTCCATGGGCGGAGGATCATCAGGTTCGGGACCAGGATCCTGGGGCTCGGAGGCCTGGAGCAGAAAAGCGAAGCAGAAGCTGCCGCTGCGGTCATCGATGCGCTCAAGGCATGGTACCGGCATATCGGCTCTCCGGTTTCGCTGTGGGAAGCAGGGATCCACGAGCTGGACATCGAGTCCTGCGCAGACCAGGCAGTCGCTCTTTGCAAGCTCTGGGGCGTTTCCGGCTATTCCCGGGAGGAAATTGTCGACATGTACCGGCTGATGGCGTAGCGGCAAAAGGCTTTCAATAGTAATTGCCGAGCCCGAACATCAGCTTGAGGCGGGCACCGTCCGCATGTTCGGGATTCAGCAGAAAAGCTGCTTCGACCGAGAAAAGTGAATGCACGGTTGCCGACATGCCGGCAAGGAGGGCCATGTCAGCTTCCAGCCTGGCATATATCGAAGACAGCGCAGCGGGGCTGCCCGAAATCGCGACCGCGGCTGTCCGCATGCCGAGCGAGCCGGTGAATCGGCGTACGGCAATCGAGGGCAGAAGCGGCATGGGGATGATCCAGCCTGTTTCAAGCCTGAAAAGCTTCGCTGAGCCCTCTGCCATGACGAACCACGGCGAGTCCACCTTCAGGCTGGAGTATTCGGCATAAAATCCCCAGAGCGTGCTTCTCATGGAAGGAATAGTATCGGTGCCGTTGGACAGCTGGCGCGCAGCCGGCATGAACGATATTGCACCTGCAAGCTTCGATACACCCGTTGCTTTCAACGAAAGGGGCCAGTACGACGCTTCGGCCGAAGCTCCAGCAGAGAGCCCCCACAGCGAAAGTCCTGCTGATTCATAGTCGGTACCGATGTTCAGGCTGAAGCCCTGAGTGATGCCGGGGCGCGCACGCGAGGTATGCATGTTCGAATAGCGGAATGCAAGGCCGATGGTCCATGTGTGATAATCAGGTGTCCAGGAAAACACGCTGGAATCTGGATAGCTTTTCTGCACGGCTGCAATGCCGGCGTCGAGAGAAGCCTGAAACATTCGGTGGAGCGGAATACGCTGAATATACAGGGTACTGCCGGCTCTCAGAGAACTGACCCTGCCCAGAGAAGCGTAATGCACGGGCCTGTCGCCGGCTTCCACGGCGAACGAAAGCGTACCAGCATTGAGCTGAACAGCAGCAAACATGAAAGGTCTTCCCGACAGGACATCTGCGCCACCTGCAAGGCTCCACGCGAGCCGCTCGGTCAGATCCTGCGCGAAGAGCTGGGCACCCACGCCGCTGGCGTAGGAAAAGGGCAATAGGCTCGGCGAAAAGAGATGAGGAAAGTGCCGCAGGGTAGTCTCAGCATGGTGCTGTTCCGTGTGCGGCTGCGCGCTGATCGAATCGCTGAGCGGCACGCTGGGCGGCCCGGATTTCCGTACGAAGGGTTCCCATGTCACGGTCCGTGCTGCTACCGAGCCCGGATCAAGGTTCATGATACAGAGCGCATTGCTTCCTTTGGTTCGAGCGCTGATGAAAGCGACTCGGCCTGCCGAGATGAAAGCCGGCTGATGTACGCCCCCGGGGGGTGGATCGTCCCACACGGCAAGGTTCCAGACGCCATCGGACTCGAACAGCACACCGAGACGCGCGATGCCTCCTTCCGGAATCAGTGAAAGCGCGAACTGCACGCCTTTTGGCGGTCCGGCGCTTTCCTGTACGGGCCGAAAGCCGGGCGAAATCCATCGCACGGCATAGCCGGGGATGTCCAGTATTTCGAAGCTTTCGCTTGTTTCCTGGCCATTGGCGCTGGGAGGGATTTTCCGCGCGGGCAGAACTCTCGGACCGTCGCGCACAAGGCCGTAGGAATAGCCTGTGTGTGCATCGAGCCATGCATCGTGCAGAAAGATGCCGGGTGTGCTTCGATCAGGCTCTGCCAATGTGCTGACGCGCGCCTTGCTCAGAGTCTCGCCTAGTGCTTCGCCGGGAGGCGGTGTTTGCAGATCCCGCTGATAGCTCAATTGGCCTGAGTCGAGATGATACTCGTACTGGGCAGGTACTGTCATGCCATCACTGCGTACCCTTACCCATTCGAGCTCGAGTGAACCAGTCACTTCCGAATAACGGATGGTGCGCAAGGTGCTGTCTGCTGGAAAGAGGCTGCGAAACGACACTTTGCCGCCTTTTCCGAAGGTTTCCAAATCGACCGCGCGGACAGCCCTTCGCTCCAGATCGAGCACAAAGATGCGTTCGGGAGTGGCGGCAAAGGGACCAAACCAGCCCTTTGCGATCTCGGTGATGCGCGGATCAGCTTTGCCCTGTATATCGAATTTTGCATCGAGCCAGGAGAGAAAATCGCGCCACAGCGATGCGGGTTTTTCTCCCGTCGCTCGATCCACGATTCCCCGGCTCAGCAGTGTTCCATCGAATCCAGCAAAGACATTGCCTTTTGATGCCTCTTTCCATAGCCGGCCCAGAATGTCTCTGCCGAACCGTTCAGCCAGATAATCGGCAAAGAGCCCTCCATATAAATAGGGAAGACTTCCCGATCCTGAATGATCGGCCAGCCCGGATACATCCCAGAGCCGCCGATCACCGTTTGTCTGCCGGTCGAGCGCAACCAATGCAAGTGCGGCGGGGTCGTTCAGCCTGCCGCTTTTCTCGACTGGCAAAAGCCGGCTTTCTACCCACACTGCCGTCCCTTCCACCATCGCCTGGGGCATGATCATGCCGGTGGGAGCAACCCAGTCTCCCGCTATCGCAGCAAGCCAGCGCCAGACTCCTGCCCGTTCGGAAAGGCTCAGTGAATGCAGTAGCTCGTGAAAGAACACCGAGCGCAGTTCGTCGACCATGGTCGCAAGCTGTCCGCGCGGATCAGCTGCTGCAATGAAAATCACAATGCGGTTCGATGGGAATACTGTGGAAAAGCCATTGAGCGATGCTTCGGTGTCTGTAATGAGGACCGGAATCCTGCGCTGGGGCGGATCAAGCCCGAGAAAATCGAAAAGAAGCTGTGCATCTGAGTCTGCGAATGAGGATAGACGCCGGGCCTGCGGCTCGAGGCGTTCTGGAGCATGGATTTCGAACCATTGGGTATCGAGGCGCATGACAGGCTCGAGATTTGCCAATAGCTGAGCCGAAGCGGTAAACGGCAGTAGTGCTACGAAGATTGTGTAAAAAAGCCCAAGCCTGACTGCAGGGTGGTGGAAGCTTAGTGCCCCCCGGCGGTTTTCCTGAGGGTGTTGGGTGATGTATCTGCGCCTGTACGCTCCCATGCCTGCAGTGTAGCATTCCAGAGTACTGCTCTCAACCTTGTGTAAAGGCAGGCCGAAGGCCGGAAGCATAAGTCTTCCGCCATGCTTGCTTGACGATTATCTGCCGGCCGGGTACCATGCTTTCTGCACCATGAATCTTGCAGCACCCCTTCCAATCAAACAGCTGACTCCTGAAGAAGCGCGTGCCATACGCTTTGTACTGATGGATATCGACGACACGCTGACCACGGATGGAAAACTCTCTGCTGAGAGCTACAAGGCTCTCTGGTCTCTCCATGAAGCCGGCTTTGTGGTCATCCCGATAACTGGCAGACCGGCGGGCTGGTGTGACTGCATCGCACGGCAGTGGCCGGTCGATGGCATTGTCGGCGAAAATGGCGCCTTCGTCTTCTGGGAGGGAGAAGGGCACCGAATGCAGATGCTCCAGCATCCCGATGCGGTGCCGAATACCGATGCACGCCTTGCAGCCCTACGCGATCGGGTTTTGAGCGAGGTTCCAGGTTCACGGGTGGCGCGCGACCAGTTCAGCCGGCGCTTCGACATCGCCATCGACTTTGCGGAAGAAGAACCGTCCCTGCCGCTTGAGGCCGCGAGAACCATCAAGGACCTGTTCGAAGCAGGAGGAGCGCACGCGAAGATTTCTTCGATTCATGTCAATGCATGGATGGGAAACTACGATAAACTCTCCATGACAATCCGCTATCTGTCAGCTCGTTTCGGCTATGAGGACCAGAACCGCAGAAGCGTCGTATTCGTCGGGGATTCGCCAAACGATGAACCCATGTTTGCCCATTTTCCGCTTGCCTGCGGCGTCGCCAATATCCTGAAATATCAAGGCCTGGTGTCTCATTGGCCGCATTTCGTGACCTCGCAGCCCTCGGGAGCGGGCTTTGCGGAATTCGCAGATATCCTGTGCGCACAGCACGGCTAGCACCGGCACTGCCCCAGCACCCTGCCCACCCTCTTTTCCCCGGCTCTTTTACACAAGGTTGAGAACACTCACCTACCAACCGCAGGAGCCCATCACCATGACCGCTTCGACTTTAACACCCGCAGCCTCAGCCCCCTGCGGCAGATCGAACTCCATAGCAATTTCCGCTAATGCTCCAGCTTCCAGATACACCGTATCGGTCAATTTCCAGCTCTCATGGATCACATGCCCAAGACCATCGAACACCTGCACCTGAATACCGGCGCCCCTTACCCGTTCCGCCCCCTTATTGAAGATGCGGGCATCCACCATGACCTTTCTGCCCAGCCGATCGTACTGCCAGCTGAAATGTTCCAGCACAAGCGACCAGATGAGGCTTTCTTCCTGCGGAGAAGGCAAAAAAAGCGGCTGGCCCTGGTTACCCTGTGGCACCGCGCAGGCATCCTGTGCCTGCAACGGCAAAACCGCGCCTCCTCCCAGAGCCACCGCCAGCACTCCCAACAACAGAAAAGACCCAAGGACAGAACGCAGGACCGGGGTCAGCGCAGATTTCGCCGGCCTCCACACATCAGAACTCCGCCCTGCACCATGCCGCATCTTCACATCCCCATGTATGCCGCACGGATTTCCGGCATCTCCAACAGCTCCGAAGCCTTCCCCTCATGCACAATCCGCCCCGTCTGGATAACATAGCCACGGTCCGAGATTTCCAGCGCTTCCTGAACCAGCTGTTCGACCAGCAGCACTGTAATGCCGCGCTCCCTTATCTTCCTGACCGTGTCCAGAACCAGTTCCACGATAGTCGGCGCCAATCCCAGAGAAAGCTCGTCAAGCATGAGAAGCCTGGGACCCGACATGAGCCCGCGCGCAATCGCGAGCATCTGCTGTTCGCCCCCCGACAGAGTCTCCGCTGTCTGAGTCTGCCGCTCTTTCAGAATAGGAAAAAGCTCGAAGACTTCCTCAATCCGCTTTGCAATAACCCCCCGGTCTTTGGTCGCATATGCACCGAGCTCAAGATTCTGGCGCACGGAAAGCTTGCCGAACAGATGGCGCCCTTCCGGCACATAGGAAATGCCCATCGGAACCAGGCCGTATGCCTCGGTATGATGTATTTCTTTCCCCTCGAACAAAATGCGCCCAGCTGCAGGATGCATGAGTCCCGCAATGGTCCGCATGGTGGTGGTCTTCCCCGCCCCATTCGATCCGACGATCGCCACTATCTCGCCCCGGTACACCTCGAGCGAAATGCCGTGGATTACGGGCACGCTGTCGTATTCACAGCGAATCTGTTCGACACACAGCATCGGCTCGCTCATACTGATGCTCCTTGTTCGGGATTATCGGGATTTTCGGCATTTCCGCCTGTTACGACTTTCTCTGCAGCGATCTTTTTCGCGAACTTTTCACCGAGATAGGCGGTAATGACCACCGGATCGTGCACAATTGTGGCAGGAGGCCCTTCGGCAATCTTCTCGCCATGACTGAGCACTACAATGTGATCCGCGATCGGCATGATGGCTTCCATGATATGTTCGACCATCAGAATGGTAAGCCCCTCGTCCTTAAGCCTGCGGATAACCTGGACCATCTCGTGTACTTCGGTAGAAGTGAGCCCTGATACCGACTCGTCCAGCAGCAGCAGTTTCGGCTCAGTCGCCAGTGCGCGCGCGATTTCCAGGCGCTTCTTGTTGCCTATGGTAAGATCGCCGGCGGGCTTGTTCTTGAACTCATCCAGAAAGCAGAGCGAGGCACATCGTTCGGCAGCCTTCCGCGCCTCTGCGCTGCTTCCGTGCCGCAGGAAAGCCCCAACCATGATGTTGTCGATGACGCTCATTTCCTTCAGTGGGCGGACCACCTGGAATGTTCTGGCAATGCCGAGCTTTGCGATGCGATAGGGCGGCTGTCCGTCTATCCGTGCCCCATTGAACAGAATCTCGCCTGAATATGGCTTGTAGTAGCCGGCGATGCAGTTGAACAGTGTCGTTTTTCCTGCTCCGTTCGGACCGATCAGCCCCACGATGGTCCCCTGTTCCACACTGAAGGACACATCGCGGTCTGCAAAAAGCGCCCCAAACTTCATGCTGACGCTGCGGAGTTCCAGTATGCTGTTCATGGGGTACCTCCATTACCGGCTTTTGATCCAGCTCTCTTGCGGGCATGGCTGACCACCCCGTCGATAATGCCCATGATGCCCCGCGGCTGGAATTCCATCATGAGAATGATGATCAGTCCGAAGATGATGAGGTCTACGCCGGGCCCGAGCTTGGCCAGGTATGCCCTTGTATACTCCTGGAGCGGAATGAGAATGACCGCACCGAGCAAAGGTCCCCACAGCGTCCCGATACCCCCCAGAATCGTAATCAGCACGAACTTCATGGACATATCGAGCGAAAGAACCATCGAGGGATCGACGCGGTAGTTGTACTGCGCAAAGAACGAACCGCACAGCGCCGCAAGCGCTGCCGACAGCGCCATTGCCGCTAGTTTGACCTTCCGCGAATCGACACCTACCGATTCCGCCGTTTCCTGCCCTTCGCGGATAGCCTTGAGATAATACCCGAAGCGTGCCCGTTCAATGATCCGAACCAGACTGAATACCAGCGCGAACAGCACCAGCGCTCCGTAATAGTACCCCACCTTGCTCTTCGACCAGGTAAAGAATTTCCAGCTGTCCTTCAGGATGGGATAGTCAAGCCCGACAGCCCCTCCCACATCTTCCCATACCATGAACAGCCTGTGGAAAATCTCGACGATCGCGAAGGTCGCGATAGCGAAGTAATGTCCCTTGAGCTTGAAGGTTGGATAGCCGATAAGCACGGATACCACTGCGGCAAGCACCGCTCCCACAAGCATTCCCGGCCATGGTGTCGATTTCAGCATGGTCACCGCATAGGCCGCACCATAGGCTCCTATCCCAAAAAAGACCGAATGACCAAAGGAAACCTGCCCCGCATAGCCGCCGATGATGTTCCATGCCTGCGCCATCGAGGCGTTGAGAAGGATCATCACCAGTACATGTGACAGAAACTGATCGCCGACTATGCCCACCGAGGGCAGCAGCGCCAGGACCACCAGAAATCCAGCCCAGCCCAGAGTACGGCCATGCTGCTTCATCAAGATGTTCTGTGTTGTCGTGTTCATGGCTCACCACCCGAACAGGCCCTTGGGCCGTATCATTATTACAACGATATAAATGCCGAATACCGCGACATACTTGAATACCGGCGCGATATAGAATCCGGCAAAGGACTCGACCAGCCCGATCATGATCGCTGCAAGCAGTGCGCCTGGGATGCTTCCGAACCCGCCCATGGCGACCACCATGAATGCGATCAGCCCGAACAGCGTACCCACATCCGGGTGCGTCGCAAGATAGGACGGCAGAAGCCCTCCCGCCACTCCAACACAGGCTCCTCCTATCCCGAATACCAGAAGCGAAATACGCTCTGTGTTCACTCCCATAAGCCGCGCCGCTTCCGGATCCATGGCGGTCGCCTGCACAGCCCAGCCAAAGCGGGTTCTGGTAAGCATCCAGTACAGCAGGCCGAGTACCACAAGCGAGAACAGAGCCGTCACGAGGTTGGGTACAGGAATGATCACATTGCCGAGATTGATGACTCTGCCTTCCATGATGGTGCCGCTCAAAATGCGGAAATTCGGCGTAAATCGGTTCATTGCCACATTCTTGAGCACCATGGCCAGCCCAAAGGTTGCCAGAAGAGGCGCCATTGCCTTGCCCAGCGTCCGTTTGACTACAAGCTTGTAGGTGAGCATTCCCAGGACGAACAGGAAGGCCCCCGACGCGATCCATGAAATCACCGGATCAATCTTGAGCAGAAATCCTAGAAAGAACGAAAGATACATCGCGGCCATCAGAAATTCGCCATGGGCGAAATTGATGACATCCATCACGCCCCAGATCAGCGAGAGTCCCGCCGCGATGAGGCCATAAAGCATGCCAGCCCACAGCCCGTCCAGTAATACCTGTATGAAGAGTCCCATCGATCCTCCATGATTCCGCATGAAAAGGCGGCTCCGCTTTCGCAAAGCCGCCTGCTCCTGCGGATATTCAACTCTGTGAGATGTTTACCATGACGGCATCGGATAGACCGCGTCCCCATCCTTGTACTCGTAGGGGTATACAGTCACGTACTTGCCGTTCTGGATCTGGGAAATGACGCTCTGCGCCTTTATGTTCTGTCCGCCGGGGGATTCGAAGGCAACCTTGCCACCCATGGAGAGCGGAGAGTCGAAGGTTGTGGTGCGGAGCACTTCAGCGACCTTTTCGGTATCGAGCGAACCGGCCTTTTCGATCGCGAGGGCGAGCACATACATGGCTACCGCTTCCTGGATCGAGTTGGAATCGAAGGGAACATTCACCTTCTTCTTGAAGTACTCTTCAACGGGCGCGACGGCCTTCATGAAGCGCATGCCGAATTCAGGCGTATATCCTGCTGAGCCCATGAAATACCATCCATCCTGCCCCAGCTGCTGGGCGATGTTCGGATCCTGGTAGCCCGAGCAGTAGTTGATGGCGATTTTGGGCTTCCAGTTGGCCTGCTTCATGGTTCGGACCATAAGAGAGTAATCTGCACCGAGCACTGCACCGAAGAGGGCATCTGCATTGGCAGCCTTGAGGCGCTGGATTTCCGAATTCAGATTGGTGGCGCCGGGGGTAAATGGAACATCCGCGACGATCTTGATTCCAGCTTTTGCGGAGGCAGCCTTCGCTTCATCCGCTGCGTGCTTTCCAAACTCGGTATTCTCGTAGATGACAGCCGCAGTCTTGATGTTGGCATTGCGGGATTTGTTCAGCTCCTGGAACCACTCGACAAACTCATAGCTCTCGATGCGGTCGGTCGGGGCCAGTCTGAAGAAATACTTGAAATCCCTCTCGGTGAGGGCTGCTGAGCTCGAAGCACCGCACATGAAAATCTTCTCGAGGCGCTCTGCAACGGCGCTAGCCGGCTTGGTAGCCGCGCTGTTGTAGCAGCCAATAATGGCAAATACGTTTTCCTGGCCATACAGACGCTCGGCCTCGGACTTGGCGACATCAGGCTTGCCCTGATGGTCGGCTTTCACGAGGACGATTTTGTATCCGTCGAGAAGCCCAGCCTTCTTGGCAATCGGCAAATCCAGGTTCGGATACACTCCATTGATGATATCGGCAATGGTTTCGACCGCTGCGGTACAGCGCTGGCCTGCAGTGGCGACCGGGCCGGTCAGGGGGAACAGGGTACCGATCTTGATGATCTTTTCCTGCGCCCCGGCAATGATGACGAGCACTGCCATCATCACGAGCACGAGTGTTCTCTTGCGCATGCATCTACCTCCAGATTCTGGAAACGATGGGGCAGCCTTCTGCTGCCGCATGTCCATGATCAGATGCTGCATATACATGCAGTGGCGGGAATCAGTATAAGGTCAGATTTTGGAAGTTGTCAAACAATTTTTATAGATTGAAACAGTATGGCATTAGTTCGCTGGCTCAATGTTCCAATCCCTTCTGACGGCGCGATGCATACATCCGGGCATCTGCTTCTGCGATCAAGGCATGGAGAGAAGAAATACCATCCTCTCCGAGGACGGAAGCCCCCACGGAAATGCTGAGCGTCCATGGATGCTCATGTTTCAGGTTGAAGCCTTCGATCTGCTCAAGGATACGTTTGTGAACGATATCGAAGGCTTCTTTTGCAGCTCCTGTCAGGAAGGCTATGAATTCATCTCCTCCCCAGCGTGCCGGAATATCTTCCGACCTCAAAGAAGCTTCGAGGATATGTGCAAATGCCTTGAGCGCTTCATCACCTGCCTCGTGTCCATAGCGATCATTGATGTGCTTGAAGTGGTCGAGATCGATAAAGAGCAGCATGCTTCTCTGTGATGCTTTTTTCAGCCTGTTCTCTACTGCTTCAAGAAATCCCCTGCGGTTGAGCAATCCAGTGAGAAAATCGCGCATGCTCTCGGTTTTAAGCGCAAGTTCCCTCATCTTGAGCCCGGTAATCTCTTCGAGCGAGCCGATAACGATCTTCCCATCGCTTTCCGGCTCATCTGCTGCTATCTTCTCGCGCGCGCGGTACCAGACGAAGCTTCCATCAGATCGGCGAACTCGAAAATGCAATTCACCAACGCTTTCCGAGCGCCCGCGGGAACGAAATTCCCGAACGGCATCCCTGTCATCAGGATGCACAAGGTTGAGGGGAATTCCCGATTTTTCATTGTAATCCCCTGGAGAATAGCCGAGTTCTGCAGAAAGGCTCCGGTTGGCGAAGATTATTTTTCTGCTGGAGGTATCGGCCGCATAAATGATGGAAGGTGCAACCTGCAGGATATCCATCAGAAAGGCCTCTTTTCTCCGCAGTTCGGCATTGAGGCGGCTAAGCTCCCGCCGTGCACTGGTCAATTCATTGACCAATCGCGAATAATCTTCGAGCGCCGCTTCATCCATTTCTTTCTCATTCATGCAGAATGCTCCTGCAGACGTGATTCAGCCAGCGCAAGCGCCTCCCGTGCCGAATGGCTGGTACCGTCGGCACCGATTTTCTGCCACAGATCCGCAGATGCTTCGAATGCATGGCCGCCGACAAGGATGATCGGTCGGTAGTGCTTTTCTTCTCTTATTCTGGCAATGAGGCATTCAAGATCCGGCAGATGGACCGCCAGTGTCGCAGAAAGCGCGATAACCGCGGGGCGCTGGGCCTGAATTTCCCCGAGCAGGCTATCAGCAGGTACATTGGCACCAAAATAGCGAGTATTCCATCCTGAATGCTGAAAATAGTCCGCAATATACCGTATGCCGATTTCGTGCAGTTCTCCTTCGGCGCAGGCTGCGAACATGAGCTGTCGATCTGACTCGGCACCCTGGAAAAGATTCTCATAAAGGCTGGAGATAATAGCCTGGGTTGTTGCAGTAATATAGTGTTCCCGAACTACCGAAATCTTTCCCTGGTGCCAGAGATAGCCTGTTTTCTGCTGAGCAGGGATAAAGAGCTCTTCATAGAGGTCTATCAGCGTCTTGCCCTGAGAAACAAGGCTCCGAACCAGTTCAGCGGCATAACTGCGGCGATTGCCCAGCAGGGCTTCCAGATACTGGCGCACATACAGGTTCTCGACCCCTGGTTCCTTGCGGTAGATATTGCCGGCCTTTTCATCTGCCTCCAGGGCTGATATGGCAAATCCGCAGAATTCGAGAAAAAGGGCCAGATCAGGTTCCTGCAGGATAATCTGTGCGCACTGTTCCAGAATGCGTATGGAGCGGACGAGCGATTCGATGCGGAATCCCAGGGTGTCCCAGAGTACTTTGAGCCAATCGACATAGTCGGAGAGAAGAGCCTGGTAGCCATAAAGCGCTGCGGTACCGATGAAGCGTGTGTGGTGAACAAAATCTTCGAGAGCAAGAAGACGCTGATGCTGATTCCATTTGATGGCCGTTTCAGGAAATAGCACTTCCAATTTCTGAAAGGCTGGGACCGCAAGAAGCATGGGACTTCTCACAAGATTTCGGAGAGAAACCACGTCAGCATTCATGGCATCACCTCCTGCAATCAATTTCCAATAGTATCATATACTCAAAATTATCCAAAAAAAATATTTTTCACATTATTAGTATAATGCATCCGTGCATGCAGAAAACAGTCTGCATGCACATAACATTTGCGTAGCGGCACGAAAGGCTCATATGCTCTGCCGTCGAGCCCGGCTGGCATAGCAATAGAGACAGCCTCGAGGGCAGGTTCCATAGGTGCCGATATCGACGCTCTTCATGCAACGGCAGCCTGGACGCTGGTGGTTATCGCGCACGTGCTCGAAAGGGGTCTCCGTCGAGCCTGCGATCTGTTCAATAATGGCAGCATCGATGCAGGCGGGCATGGAATCGATGGCGAGTCCGGTCAGTGCGGCAAGATCGGGCTCCGCACAAAGGGAAAGAGGAATGCTATATTTATCCGCGCTCTCCGCAAGAGACCGAACGAGCGCTGGCAGAAGGGGATCGGCCTCAGGCCCAGGCTTGAGTCCATGCCTGCGGAGCCGCGCATCGCTGTGCCGATAGGAGTCATAAACGCTAACGACCACATGCCTTACCATTCCGACAAGGCGAGAAGCCAGATAGCGAAAAGTATGCTCATGCCAGTCTGCATCAAAGGGGCCGGTAAGGATGACCGGATCGTATCGCCAGATTACTCTTTGGGGTCCCACCTTGCGAGCCAGGGCCGTTATCGATTCGAGCGCTTCGTCGATTTCGGGGCCGCCTGGCTCGAGGAGGGGTCCATAGCGATTCAGGGTGACATGGAAATAGCAGGGATAATCCGAAAGAAGCCCGATCCGCGGCAGCATTGGCCGGGCATCGCGCGTCCAGAAGACAAAACAGGCGACCGATGCGGGATCCAGCAAAACCCTGCGCACCTGGCGTGGATTGAAGGGATTTGCGACATCGACAAAGCCAGCCTCGAGGCGGGAGAAGAACCAGTCCGGGAAGAAGCTGGGAATGTCCGTGCGCCTGCTGGCGCTTACAATCTGTTTCATAACTCCGCTGCCATACACAAGGTTCGTGACACCTGGCATAAATTGACAGTATTCTCCAAACTGCCTATAGTGAATAGTTGGTAACCCCATGGAATCCATCAAGAGTCAGTTTTCGGACGGTATTCAGAAGCTCCTGTCTCTCATACCGGCGGAAGCCCATGTGTCCGAGTCCAATGTCTATCAGGAAGGCATCCCGGCGGTGCTTCCCTTCATCGATTCCATCATCGAGCGATATCTCGAAGAGGGATCAGGCATTTTAGGGCTTGAGAACCTCCTGGCGCTCTATCGCCATGCGAAGGAAGGCGAGTCCTGCCTTATGCTCATGGAGCACTATTCCAATTTCGATCTGCCGGTGTTCCATTACCTTCTGCGCAAGAGCGGGCCTCAAGGGGCACAGCTCGCTTCGGATATCGTCGCCATTGCAGGCATCAAGCTGAATGAAGAAAATCCGGCAGTACATGCCTTTGCACGCGGCTATTCGCGCATTGTCATCTACCCTTCCCGCTCCATGGAAATCATCAAGACCAAGTACAGAGATCCCAAGGAGATGTACCGGGAAATGAAGCGCAGCCTCGCAATCAACCGCGCGGCGATGAAGGCGATGGAGCAGGCAAAGACGAGCGGAAAGATCATCCTCGTGTTCCCAGCCGGGACGCGCTACCGGCCCTGGGACCCCCAGTCAAAGAAGGGAGTCCGCGAAATCGCATCGTATATCAAAGCCTTTTCGAAATTCTGCCTGGTATCGGTCAACGGAAACATTCTGCGAATCAATCCTTCGGGAGACATGGCTGAAGACATTCTCTCCCACGATAAGGTTCTCTACAATGTCAGCCCCGTCCATGACAGCCGCGAATTTCTGACTGCTGTCAAGAGCGAACTGCACTTCCGTGAAGACAAGAAGCAGGCCATTGTCGACATCCTCATGGACATTCTCGATTCGATGCACAGAGAAACGGAAGCGCTTCACGACAGCCCCGAATCATCGGCAGCAAAGAAATCAGAAGACAGCGCTCATTAAATAATCAGCCCATTCGGCGCTCAAGAATCTTTACACAAGGTTGAGAACACTCTCAACGGCCCCTCAGCCGCTTGAATGGATTGACCCCCAGCCGTATGGGGAAGTAGGCCATCCCCGCCACAAACCCTGCCAGATGTGTCAGATGCGCTACCGAACTGCGGGCCCCTGCCAGCATCGATACCAGCTCGATAACCGTATAGCCAGCCACCATGAGCGGAGCTCTGATAGGAATGAGGCCATAGAGGTATACCATCGCACTCGGATAAAGTACCGCAAAGGCGAGCAGAAGCGCGAACACCGCCCCGGAAGCGCCGATGAGCACGACCTGCCAGGCCCCCGTCATGGCATAGAGCACGAAGGATGCGATTCCCGCGAGCGTCCCCGAAAGCAGATAATAGAGAAGGAATTCCCAGCTGCCCATCGTTCGCTCGACCTGGGTGCCGAAAAAGAAGAGCCCCAGCATGTTGACCAGCAGATGGGTGAGGTTGGCATGAGTGAACATGTAGGTAAAGAGCTGCCAGACCCAGCCGACAGCTACCGCGCGCGGGCTCATCGCCAGAATCCAGGTTACGATGGGCGACACATAGCCCAGCGCAAATACAAGGACATTCGCGGCAATGAGGTACATGGCCGCATTGAAAAATCTGAAACGGAAAGGCCTTCGTACAAGTGCATTGGGTCGCATGTACTAAAGGTACAGAATCCCGCTGTAAGGAGCAAGTCGAACAAATGTTGCTGAGCTTGGTATCTGAATATTAAGGGCTGGCCTTGAGGCCAGCCCTGGTTTGCAGGCAATGTTCGCTTTCAGCTGTCCTGGGGAGGTTCCACTGGAGTTGTGTCTCCTCCGCCCCAGCCGCCACCACCTGGAGGTGGTACTATGCCCCCCTCTGCAGTGATGGTAACAGTGATCGTATCCGCGTAAGTGCCTGCCTGCCAGAAGGTTGACGATGGACCAAATGTCACTTCGAGCCCCAGCTCCAGCCCCGACTTGGGTGTTCTTGGCTGCTTTTCGCTGGTCCAGGGCATTGAAAGGCTGGCTCCGCTCTTGGGAGTGAGATCTCCAAGAAAGACCTTGTATGGTACTTTCTCTTCACGATCATAACTGCCTCCAGCCGTGGCAAGCACAAGATAGCCTTCGTTGGCACTGGTTAGGGAAATAGTCCAATTCTTCTGGTTGCTGATGACCTTGACAATACCGATCTTCCATTCATTGGCGATGGAATCATCCATGGTCCCTGAAAACGGCTTGGGTACTTCCAGGGAAAACAGTGATGCCATTGCGCCGCCGATGGTCACGGCCCTGTTTGTCGCAGCAAACGCAGTTCCCCACACGAACACCGAACACAGCACTGCAAACAAATACTTTTTCATTTTGACATCCTTTCCCGCAGACCGAATGGCCTGCGAATACATTTATTGTTCCTGAACATGAATGCAAAGCATTCATGTGCAGTACTTTACATTATAAATGCAATGCGCAGTCCAAAGCTTCTTTTTATAACTGCCCATTTGGGACTGCGAACAGCATCGCGGACCTAAAAAAGCCGACCGGCGATGCCGGTCGGCTTTTTGTAGTCGGCTGTGTTACAATGCAGTTACGGACGGCTGATCGTAATAGTAAGGGTATCGCCGTAGGTTCCGGTCTGATAGAAATCGCTGGACGGACCGAACTTGATCGAAAGCGCATATTCGTTACCCGCTTTCGGGGTTCTCGGCTGAGCCGCGCTTGTCCATGCCGAACTCAGACTCTGGTCGCTTACCAATGAACCAAGCGTCATTGTGTAGGCGATTTTTTCTTCGGTGTCTCCAGAAAGAACCAGATAACCACCGCTCGCACTTGCAACAGTGATCTTCCAATTCTTCACATTGCTGGTCACCTTAACGTTGCCAATAGCCCAAGTTTCGGCAGATGAACCATTCGCGATTGTTCCGGTATAAGTACCAGGCACTACCAGTGCAAACACTTCAGCCACCGATCCGGAAATCGCAACAGAACCGGTTTCTGCCGCAAACGCCATCCCGAACACTGCCACTGCAAACAGAGCCACCAATGCTAACTTTTTCATACTAAACTCCTTGCCTGCAGGGTCTTTGCCCCGCAGATACATTTGGTTTTTTCTGTGGATTTCCCCAACGGGTGCCTCCACATGAACTTAGTAATATTATTATCGGCTTTTCATGCAAAAGTCAAATACTAAAATTAAAAACCCTCTTTTTCTCCAAAATTGCCAGTATCTTAATAATGCGCATTTACTCTTTATTATATTTATATATAGCAACATTTTTAAGCTTATTCGCCGTCGGCTCCTTCTTTTACGTACGGTGATATTTTCTCTCTCAAAGGCAAAAGAGCCTCTGAATATCCATTCTCTCCAAATATGCCAATTTAGAGAGCCGTCACAAACCTCTCCGCCAGCCCCTTCCCCGCATCTCACCGGACAATCATCTCCAAGGTTCGTAACAGTGCAGACATTGTAAAGGGCTTGACCAGAAGACCGTCGAATCCTGCCTCTTTGCAACGGCTCTCCTCTTCCGGATCGTGCCGCGGGCTCATCGCCACAAGAGGCAATGTCGAGCCCCGACCCCGCAGATAGCGTGCAAGCGCATAGCCGTCCATGCCCGGCATGATGCAGTCCACCAGCGCCGCATCGAATGTCTTTTCTTTCAGTATTTCGAGGGCAGCCTCAGCACTGGCCACCGCCTCGGCACGGTACCCTTTCAAGGCCAGCATCCTGAGGATGAATTCGCGGTTCACCTCGCTGTCATCCACCACGAGCACCGAAATGCACCTGGGCGCAGGCTGGGAAATTGGCTGAGGCAAGGGCTGTACAATCGGCTCTGATGCAAACGAGGACGCCGGCCCGGGCGATGGCTCGGCAGCCGGTTCAGGAGCTGATGGCGCCTTTTCCTCAAGCTCTTCCATCGCCGCTTCTTTCGCCGCATCTCGGGCTTGCTGCTCAGCCTGCTCCGAAGGCGGGGGCTGGGGCTTCGCTTCAGTTTTCCTGCCAACCTTTCCCGGTACGAAAGGCTCGATCACCATAGAGCCCGACCTCACAGCCGCCGCGCGGCCTGGCCTGTTCAAAGCAAACACCGCCAGCAGTACCGCCCCCAGTCCTGCCGCAAGAAGAAGCACAGCCCACTTCAGCACCTGCCCGGCAGGATGCGCCGTCCCCACAGCAATCGCCCAGGGTACAACCGCATCCCTGGCGCGTATCGGCACAACAGTTCCATTGACCGCAGATGGAGTTCCCCACCCTACCCGCTTTTCTTCGATATTGAGCAGAGCCACCTCGAGACCGGGAAACTCTTCCCTCAGCCTGAGCGCATTCGCAAGCTTTTCCACATCGAAGCTCATGCTCACGAAGCCCCAGAGCATCCCTTCCTTGAATACCGGTATCCGGACAAAGGCAAGCGTGCGTCCCTCTGCCGAAAGGGCGGGCCCCTGCACCACCGCCTGCCTGCCCGAAACCGCCTTTACCAGAGCCTGCAGACGCTCGGGGTTGTCGAGCAGGTCGTGTCCGATGGAACCGGCAGTTCGCTCCTCTGGAAAGCCATAACGCACCAGCGCGCCGGGTGCTATGGTGATGGTCTCGAGATAGGGCCGTGCGGCAAGTATCTGATCTGCCTGCTGTCTGAGCGATGCATACTCTGCAGCTTCGGTCTGTTCCAGAAGTCTGCGTACTTCAGCGCCGGCATCGAGGAGACTTCCGAGTTCGGCCTGCATCGCCGCTGCAAGCTTGGCTGAGGCTATTCCCAGCACTTCTTTTTCGGTATGGTACAAGCCTTCCCTGAGACCGAAAAACCCTGCCAGCATGGCGGCAGACAGTATCACCGACAGAAGCCCCGGAAGCATGCGGACAGCTAATCTGCCCCGGTGCGCATGAGGCAATCCGACCTTTAGCCGGCCATGCGCCTGTGCGTCACGAGATGAACCTGTGTCTTCTTTCATGTAGTTCCAGTAGTTAATTGTAGCATGGAAGACGGGGGCGGGTCACTGCAAAAAAAAAAGCTGCCCGGCCCGAAAGCTGGCAGCTTTTGCATTCTGAAAGGCGCCGATCGGAATCGAACCGATGCATAAAGGTTTTGCAGACCTCTCCCTTACCACTTGGGTACGGCGCCATTGGCGGGGCACATAGTACAGAAATGCCCCGCCTTTGTCAACAATCAGGGCTTGGCATGCGCCTTGTCCGACCCTGCTGCCACAGCGGCCTTCGGCTCCTTCCTGGCCCGGCCTTCCCTGCGATTCTCCCAGAAAAGGACCACGGCACTCGCGATAAAGATCGTCGAGTATACGCCGCTCGTCATGCCGACCAGCAATGCCAGGGCAAAATCCCTGATACTGCCGGTAGTGAACAAAAAGAGCGCCAATACGGCAAGCATCGTCGTAACGGTTGTAATGATCGAGCGCCCCAGGGTAAGCGTCAGTGCAGTATCGAGCACATCGACGAACTTGTCGGAAGGATGTATCTTTCGCTCTTCGCGCACACGGTCGAACTGAACAATCGTGTCGTTGATGGAGTATCCGAGAATGGTCAGAATCGCTGCTATCGTGGTGGTGTTGAATTCCATGCGCGACCACACGACGAAGGCGACCATGATGAGCGCGTCGTGAAGAATGGCGACTACCGCACCCACTGCATACTCGAACCTGAACCGAATGGTCGAATACAGAAGGATAAGCAGCAGGGTAATCAGCACGAGCCATGCGGACTGGCGGCCGAGGGTCTGCGAGAACCGCGGCCCTACATAGTCGGTCTTGATAACCACCACCCTGTCCTTGCCAACCTTCTCCTCGAGAAGCTGGCGGATCATCTGTGGCACCCTGGTGGTGAATTCCCTGTCGGAGCCGTCGTCGCGCACACGCACCAGATAGCGCTGGGAAGAAGGCGGATTGATGGTCTGCACCGCAATCTGGCCAAGCGGCTTGAGAGCATCGCGGACCACATCGATAGAAGCGAAACGTTCGCTCTCGCCGAGCGGAGCGCGATAGAGCTTTACGGGGTTATAGCTGAGCAGAGTGTTGCCCTGATAGGTAGGAACCAGGGCCGAAGAGGGCACTGTCTCACTGCCTTCGGTGATGGTTACGGAAATTCCCTGCTCTTTCGAAAGTCCAGCCTTTAGATCAGCCAGCGTGGGATAGGTTTTGTAATCGAAGCTGACCGTCCGCTTCTGCGCCTCGGCACCCGAAAAGACGAGCGTCAGCTGGGCCTCGCTTACCATGATCTCCGCATTGCCTTTGCCGGAAAAGGACACTTCGCCTGCTGGATAGGCAAGCTGGATCGTCTGATTGATACCGGCCTGGAAATCGACACCGAGATTGAATCCCTTCGTGAAGTAGCCCACAAGCCCCAGCACGATAATTGTGGAAGAGAATATCGCCGCAGGAAGGAAGAACTTGCTGAATCGAATGATGCGTTTCATTATTTCACCCTCCAGCTGATCGAAGTGTGCGTGGCCTTGAGCACGTCGGTCTCGAAATCGAAGATCAGGCGCGACACAAAGAGCGAGGTGAACAAGCTCGTCATGTTACCGATCGCCAGCGAAATGGCGAATCCCTGGATCGGACCGGTACCGAGCTGGGCCATGAAGAGCGCTGCGATGATGGTCGTGATGTTCGAGTCCATGACTGCCCAGAATGCCTTGTGGAAGCCGGCATCGATGGCTGCGGCGCGGGTTTTGCCTGCTCTCAATTCTTCCTTGATGCGCTCAAAGATGATAACGTTCGCGTCGACCGCCATGCCGACGGTGAGCACAAAGCCCGCGATGGAGGGCAGAGTCAGCGTCAGCTTGAACGCAGTCAGCACCGACAGCATGAGATAGAGGTTCATTATCTGGGCGATGGTCGCATTCAGTCCTGCCCACTTGTAGTATGCGAACATGAATATGAAAATCGAAAGAATGCCCACCAGGATCGCAGTGCGGCCCTGGGCGATCGAATCTTCACCGAGGGATGCACCGATTGCCTGCTGACTGACGACCGAGAGGCTTATGGGAAGTGCCGCGGTTCTGAGAAGCAGAGCAAGGGCCTCGGCTTCATCCGCACTGAATCCAGTGATGCGCACCGATTCGCGGATGGGCTCCTGAATGCGCGCATATGATTTGACGCGGTCGTCAAGCACCACGGCGAGCGACTTGCCGACGTTCGCGCTGGTAACCGAGTAGAAAATGTCGCCGCCTTCCTTGTCGAGCACGAAATTGGTCTCGGGCTTGCCGGTAATCGGATCGGAGGAGACAGTCGCGCTCTGGATATGGCTGCCGTCCAGCGCGGGCTTGCCCTCGAGCACGAGGTATTCACCGGTAAATTCGTCGAGCCCGTAGTAGTCCTTTTTGTAGACCTTGCGGACGATCTTGCCTTCTGGCACGAGGCCGGGCTTGTCTACCGTCATGGTGCGCTCGTCGATACCGACCGGGTTTGTAGCGAGATAGGAATTCACCGCTGCGGATGCATCAGAATCAACAAGGTAGAAAGCCAGGTTGCCCTTGCCCATGATGATCGAGTTGATGCGCTCCGGGTCGGCCGTGCCGGGGATTTCGACATAGATCTGATCCTCTCCCTGACGGCGGATGACCGGCTCGGTGAGTCCGAACTTGTCGATGCGCGAGTTGAGAATCTCGACTGCGCGTCTCATCGCGTCTTCTTTTTCGGCTGGCGACAGATCATGACCCAGTTTTTCGGCAAGGCCGGGAAGATCGGCCTGAATGACGACGCTCATGCCGCCCGCCAGATCGAGGCCGAGCTGAATCGCGTTGCCATGCAGCTGTTTTAGGCTGAGCACGTGTTCGCGGTATCGCGACTCGATGGAATCGAACATCGAGCGTTCACCGGGGAAGGCCGAAAGAATGGCTACTGCGTCCCAGGTTTTCGGGGCAGGCTTTTTGGCGAGCGAGTAGGCTTTCTTTGCCGCTTCGATCGCGACACGGTGAGTCTTCTGCCCGAAAAGGTCAGCCGTATCCTTTGCGGCGGCTTTTGCCTTGAGGTCGGTGATGACCAGATAGGTCATGCGCCTCGAATAATCCCGGATCTGCTCCCGGGAACCGACTGCGATGGCTTGATCCTCTTTCGGTGTCAGGAAATACCACTGAATACTCGGAAAAAGGAACATGAAGGCCACGGCGAGCACTGCAATGACGAGCAGGAATCGGCGTAATTTGCTCATACCGGTCTCTCCAATCCTTGGATGGGTTTGCTGGTGCGGAACACAAAAGTGCGCCGGAGCGGCTGTCTGCCCTCCGGCACGGGAAGATTCACTTCTCTTCGGCTTTTTCCGCCTTCTCCTCGGCGGGCTCGGGCTTTTCCTCCGCCTTGGCGGGGCTTACCGAAGCGATGGCCGACTTGGAGAACTCGATGCGGGTCCCATCATCGACCTTTACCAGGACTGTCGTCTCCTTGACCGCGGCGACGACGCCATGGATGCCGCCGATGGTGACGATCTTGTCGCCTTTCTTGACGCCTGCGATCATCTGCTGCATTTCCTTCTGTTTCTTGTTCTGCGGGCGGATGATCATGAAGTAGAAAATGACGAACACGAGACCGAAGGTCACGACGGTGGACAGAAGCTGTCCGGTAGGATTGGCAGCCGTCTGCTGGAGCAGGAACAGGCCGTTCTGGATTTCGTTCATATATCTTCCTTATCTAAAAAAGAATTCGCAAAACGTTAGCACGGAGCGCCTCGAGTGGTCAAGTTGCGCGCCGGCACGCGGTGCAGGCTATGCGGTGATGACCGTGCCCGCCCTGCCATCGACCGCAGCAGTGGCATTTTCCATCGTGGTGATGATGACTTTGGCTCCGCCGCGGCGGATGAAGTCGCATGCGGCCTCGATCTTGGGGCCCATGGAGCCTTTGGGGAAATGCCCTTCAGCCAGGTATTTTTCGCATTCGGCCACAGTGAGATGATCGAAGAACTTCTCTCCCGGCTTGCGATAGTTGATGGCGACACGGTCCACGCCGGTGAGGATGATGAGCTCATCCGCATCGAGGAGGTTGGCAAGGAGCGCCGAAGCCCTGTCCTTGTCGATGACGGCGTCGACGCCGCTCAGCATGCCCCTTTCGTCGCGCTTGACGGGAATTCCACCGCCGCCGACCGCGATGACGATTTTGCCGTCGTCGATCAGGTCCTTGATGGTATCCTTCTCGACAACATCGAGAGGCATGGGGCTGGGAACGACTCGGCGGAAGCCCCGGCCCGGGTCTTCCTTGATGATCCAGCCGCGCTCGCGGAGTTTCTCGACCTGGTCGGCCTTGTAGAAGGGGCCGACATACTTGGTCGGATTCTGCATCGAAGGATCATTGGGATCGACTTCGACCTGGGTGACGACAGTGACGATGTCCTTTTCGATTCCGGCTTCCCTGAGTGCATTGTACAGGCTCTGAGCGATCATGTAGCCCATGGAACCCTGGGTATCCGCTACGATGACATTGAGCGGAGAGGGTGGAACCTGATTCGATGCAGCTTCGTTTCGGATAAGGTGCACGCCTGCCTGGGGTCCGTTGCCGTGTGAAAGCACGACCTTGTGGCCTTCGGCGATCATGCCGACAATGGCCTTCATGCTCTTGCGGGTATTTTCGAACTGCTGTTCGATGGTGCCTTCGGTGCCTTCTTCGATAATCGCGTTGCCGCCGAGCGCTACCACGATGGTTTTGCGTACTGACATGGGATCTCCTTTTTCTCGGTCAGTAAAAAATCCGGAACCTGTAGTATAGCATTTTTTGTAGAATTCGCAACTCGGGAGAATGGGAAGGTACGGCTCTGGGCGGTCCGAGCTGCCATCTGGCAGGGGAGGAACGGCTTTGCTATCATGTACCCATGCAGATCGTTCGCGCCAGAGTACTCGGCATGTGCATGGGCGTCAGGCGTGCCGAACAGCTTGCGCGCCAGGCAGCGGAAAAAGCTGTCGAAACCGGCGAGCGGGTTTTCACCTATGGACCGCTCATCCATAACCCACAGGCTGTGGAAGAGCTCGAGCGGCATGGGGTCGGAGTACTCGATCCTGCTCTGGTTGAATCAGAGCGGCTGCCGGACTTGCATGGAGCGGTGGTGATCATAAGGGCTCATGGCGCCTCGCTCGCTGCGATTGACAGACTGAAATCGGCTGGAGCCCGTATCGTGGACGCCACCTGTCCCCGCGTCATCCGCAGTCAGCGCCTTGCCCGCCGCTACGAAAAAGAGGGCTGGCAGGTGGTCCTGGTGGGAGACCCGAGCCATGGAGAAATCGCCGGCATTCTCGGCCATACGGCAGATGCCCTCGTCGCAGACAGCCCAGCACAGGCAAGGCTTCTGGCTGCTTCCTTGAAAGGCAGACGCATCGCGCTCATCGCCCAGACAACCATCAGGGAAGAGGAATATGAGGCGGTCATCGATGTGTTCCGTGACCAGGAGCTGGTCGTCACTTCGGAAAAAACCATCTGCCCTGCAACAAGGGAGCGTCAGGATGCGCTGATCGAGCTCTGCTCGCTGGTCGATGCGGTAATCATCATCGGCGGCAGGAATTCCGCGAACACGCGCAGACTGTTTGCGGCGGCAATGGGCTGCGGAAAGCCCGCCTGGCATATCGAAACAGCCAGAGAACTGGTACCTGAAATGGCGCAGTTTGCGCGGGTCGGGATTACGGCAGGTGCATCGACCCCTGATTTCATCGTGGATGAAATAGAAAATGCGCTGGCAGCGATGGCTGGAGCGTGATCGCCGCAAAACAAGGAGGCACTATGGAACTGCTGAAAGAAATTGACGAACGCAGGGCAAGGCGCGGGCTTTCCGCAGAGGCGGTTCCCCGGGATGTCGTAGCCCGAATCCTGAAAGCTGCCACCTATGCACCTTCATGTTTCAACAATCAGCCCTGGCGGATCATTGCGGTGGAAAATACCCCGGACAGCCCTGCTGCCGATGGTCTGCGCACTGCGCTGACACCAGGCAACGCCTGGGCTCTCCGCGCTGCATGGTTTTTCGTGCTTGCCACCGGGCCGCATCTCGACTGCAGGCTCGACGAAGGCAGAGATTATGCCCTGTTCGATCTGGGGCAGGCAGCGATGGCGCTTCAGCTTCAGGCTCAGCACGAAGGGCTCATCGCACATCCCATGGCTGGCTTTTCTCCCAAAAAGACGAGAGAGGCAGTGAAGCTTCCACCTGAGCTTGTGCCGGTTGTCGTGTTAGCGCTTGGCAGAGCGGGTTCAATGGAAGCGCTCAATGAAGCGCAGAAGGCAAGCGAAACGGGGCCGCGTGTTCGAAAGCCTCTTGGAGAGGTCGCGTTTCTGGGAGACTATGGGGTGCCGTTCGAACAGTAGCATCGCATGCTTTACGAAATGGCAGGCGCATGGTAGAAGGTAGCTATAATGCCCGTTAAAATAATCGGTATTTCCGGAGGTTCGGGGTCGGGCAAAACGACCATTGTGCGGAAAATCTCCGAAATGGTCAGCGATTTTGTTTTTCTTCCCCAGGACAACTACTACAAGTCAGCGGAATTCATCAGCAACCGCAACATCACAGCCTTCAATTTCGACCATCCCGATGCATTCGACAACGAGCTGTTGATCAGACACCTGACAGCGCTCAAGCAGGGCGAGCCTATCGACATGCCGGTCTACGACTTTGTGCACCACCGGCGCACGGAACAGGTCATCCATATCCAGCCCTGCCGCCTGGTCATCTTTGAGGGCATCATGATTTTCACCAACAAGCAGGTGCGCGATCTTATCGATCTGAAGATTTTTGTCGATACGCCGGACGATATTAGGTTCATCCGAAGGCTCACGCGCGACATCAAGGAGCGCGGGCGCACGGTCGATTCCGTGGTTGAGCAGTATCTCACCGTAGTCCGGCCGGGGCACTACGAATTCATCGAACCGACAAAGTCATACGCTGACATCATCATTCCTGAAGGCGGATTCAACGAGAGGGCGCTGGATGTGCTGGTATCATTTATCAATTCGGTCATCTACTCAGCTGATGATGAGGAAGGATCTCCGCGCACCGCACATTCCGAACCGCACCTGACACATCGCCAGCTCTTGCGCTGAAAAAACCACACGCAGCACCGAAAAGGCAGGAGCCGAAGAGCATTCACAGGCAGGCCGCCCGGCGCACCAGGCGTCAACACATGGCGGCCTGCTCATTAGAATTCATTTCTTAACCTGATCTACCAGTTCCTGGACTTTCGTTTTCAGTTCTGAGAAGGATTTTTCGTTCTGGGTCGCCCAGTCTCTGAGTGCCAGCGGGTCAGGGCCGGGCTCGGCGCCCAGCACTTCTTTCAGCTTGTCGCGCGGCACTCCCCAGAGATTGAGTTCCCCGAAGGTGGTTTTGCCGGTGACGGTATAAGCTGGCTTTTCCTCGTGCGTTTCGGCAGCGGCTGCAGGGCTGGAGGCAGTGGGGCTGGCAGCAGCCGGAGCAGGTGCCGCCGAGGCAGGAGAGGGCGCAGGCTGGCTGGATGAGACTGCCGGCGCTGAAACTGCTGGTGCTGGTTTTGCCGCAGGGGCTGACGTAGAGGCAGGTGCCGGAGCTGTCGCTGCTGGGGTTGGTGCTGCTGGGGTTGGTGCTGCTGGGGCGGGCGCTGCTGCACCTCCCATCGCGTTGCGATAGATCTGCTCTATGAGCGATTTGTCACCTTTGCCTTCGTCCATGAGTATCTGCGCTGCCGACGGAGGAAACCAGGCAGTCCCCTCCGAAGATTCATATGGTATTCCCGTATAGAGACTTACAAACATGCGCACCGAATCGGTTCCAAGCTCCACCCCTGCTGGCAGATTCATGGTCTTGGATATTTCTTCGAGACTCTTTACCTTGTCTTCTGGATTGGTACCCCCGAAGGCTTTGAGCAGGACATTCACATCGATATTGAAATTCTTCGAGATGTCGTTCCAGGAATAGCTGCCCCGGATATCGGCAGGGTTTGGAAGGCCCGCAAACTCTCCAGTTTTGAGTTTTGCGACTTCTTTCGATGATTCGGTTTTCCAGAAGCCCAGGGCAGAAGAAAGCAGAATTCCGCCGGCAAACAGCACGACGATGCCGATAGCAGCCGTTCTGATGGTAATCTTCATTTCGAACCTCCTGCAGCAGCGGACTGTGCCTCTTTTTCGTGATCTTTCGTCATTGCAGGCAGAGAGACCATTTCGACCGTTGCTGGAACGGGGCAGGCGCGTTCGCTTGTACATTCAAAGCAGGAGATGCACTGGTGATCTTTGACTGCTTTGCTGCTCATGACATCGATGTTCATGGGGCAGGCGCGATTGCAGGCTTTGCACGAGATACAGGTGGGCGCGTTGCGCCGTATGCCGAAAATCCGGAAGAGATTGAAAATACCGAGGAGCGCCCCATAGGGACATGCATATTTGCAGAACGGCCTTTCGATGAAGAGAGAAAGCAGGATCACCAGGCCGAGGGCCACATAGCCGGTCACCGCCACTTCCCCGGTCCAGAAATTGAACAGGGCAAAATAGGGGTCATAATCCTGGAATATCAGCTTTCCCGTAATGGCCGTCATGTAGAGCACCCATGCCAGGACGCCATACCTGAGAAATCTGAGTATCCTGTCCAGCTTCTGCGGGATTAAGGTATTGTACTTGCGCCCGACAATCTTGCGCCCCAGCCCGGCAAGCCATTCCTGGAACGTACCGAAGGGGCAGACCCAGCCGCAGATTACCGGTCCGGCAAGCAAGGCGGAAAGCAGGCCTATCACTGCCAGGACCACCGATGACTCATGGACTTTCTTGGTGAGGGTGCCAAGCGTGAACAGCTGGTAAAAGGACACTACACCGCCGAAGGGGCAGATGCCATGGAGCGATACCCCTTTCAACAGTGGTATGCTGACACCCCGCTCTTCAAGTACCGATACGGTAGCAGTTACTGCCACGACTACAAAAAAGGCAGCCTGAACAATGGGGCGGATGTTTGCAGAGCTTTTTCGCAATGGTTTCGCTGCAGACATTCTAATCCTCCTGAATAAAATTATAGTCCATTACCATATCAATGCAACCGCATTTGGTTTCGAACGGAGATTTCACTACCTTATGTCATAAGGTCGCGGCTTTTCACCATGCGGTTCCAGAAAATCGCATTGAAGGTGCCGCTTTTTTGAAGGATGCTTATGGAAGTGCAGAAATCGGACAGAACGCAGAGAGCGCTTTTTGCAGGAGGATGCTTCTGGTGCCTTGAAGCGCTCTATGAGCAGATACCCGGCGTGCTTGAAGCACGTTCAGGCTACTGCGGCGGATCGAGCGCGAACCCGACCTACGAAGAAGTCTGCACGGGTCTGACCGGGCATGCGGAAACCGTAGAGCTGACCTTTAATCCAAAAGTGGTGACCTACAGAGAGCTGGTCGATCTTTTCTGGCAGTTTCATGATCCCACGACCCTGAACCGCCAGGGAGCAGACATTGGTACCCAGTATCGCTCGGCAATTTTCGTACTGGATGCCGAACAGGAAGCAATAGCCCGCCAGTCCATGAGCGCCGTCCAGGCTGCTTTTGACCGGCCCATCCTTACCTCCATCGAACCGGCAGGCACTTTCTGGCCGGCAGAGGAATGGCATCAGGATTATTACAGGCACAACCCCGATGCGCCCTACTGCCGTTTCGTGATAGCGCCAAAGCTTGACAAAGTGTCACGAACCCTGCATATGCCTGAATCCGGACCCGGCGCTCATCTGCAAGGTTCGTGACACCAGTCTGGCCTATACTCTCTTCTCCCGGTCGAATGGCTTTCCAAGCTCCGCAGGCCCGCGGACTACCGAGCCTGGAGTCAGAGCAAGCACAGCGATAACCAGCACATATGGCAGCATGACCGCAAACTCGTAGGGGAAGGAAATGCCCAGCACCTGAATGGCAAGCTGGAAGGATTGCGCAATGCTGAACAGAAGGCTTCCGCCCAGAATGAGCCAGGGATTCCAGCGCCCGAAGTAGACCAGGGCCACCGCAATGAATCCGCGGCCCGCCACTATATCGTCCGCAAACATCTTGGCCTGTCCCAGTGACAAATAGGCGCCAGCGAGCCCTGCCAGCATGCCTCCAAGAACCAGCGCCTGATAGCGAACCCGGGCAACATTGACCCCCATGGTATCCGCGGCGCGGGGATAGGTGCCCACCGCTCTCACTTTCAATCCCCAGGGTGTCTTGAGCAGAACGTACCAGCTTGCGGGCACCAGCAGAAAACCCGCATAGGCCAGCGCGTTCATGTTGAACAGAATCGGTCCCAGAACAGGAATCGAGGACAGAAGTGGAACTTGCAGATTCTTCATCCCTGGAATGCCTGTAACACCGCCCACGAAGAAGCGGAACAGGGTTCCTGCGACACCCCAGCCCAAGAGCTGAAGCCCAATGCCGGCTATTCCCTGCGGCGCGCGGAATGTCACGGTAACCAGGCCGAAGAGCAGGCCGAGCAGGGCGCCTGCAGCCACTGCCGCCGAAACGCCGATCAGGTTCGCATAGGGCGCCAGGGGAGTGTTCTGCAGAAGATACGGAGGCATGAAAGCCAAAAAGGCTCCTATCGACATGATGCCTTCACAGCCGAGATTGAACACGCCTGCCCGCTGGTTGAACATTTCGCCTGTCGATGCCAGCAGAAGGGCAACGGAAAATGGTATGCCGAGAGAGAGCACATTGATCAGAAATGTGAAAACATTCATGACCTGCCCCCTTCTGCGGCATCTCTGCCTGGCGCTGAAGGATCCTTTGACGGCAAGATGGCCGCTGGAGCCGCCGGCCCTTCTTTCGATTCAGGCCCTTTCCGCCTGCCCGCCCGTTCCAGTGCCCTCGAAAAGCGCTCGAAAAGGTACTGGTCCGCAATCAGCATCTTTGCAGAAATGATGCTGAGGATCACCGCCCCCTCAAGCACCAGCACCATATTCGCCGGCACCGACATGATGCGCTGTGTCATGTCCGATCCGATGAGCAGAAGCCCGAAGAAGAAAGCGGATGGCACGATTCCAGCTGGATGGAGGCCGCCGAACAGTGCTACGACGATCCCGGAAAATCCATAGCCCGAAGAAATCGCTTCGATGGCGCGCCGGTGCACACCAGTCACCTCAACCGCACCCGCAAGCCCGGCAAAGGCGCCTGCGAGCACCATGGCGCTCACCAGACAGCTCTCCACCTTTATGCCGCCATAGCGCGCTGCCTTTGGCCCCGCCCCTGCCGCTCTCAGCTCGTACCCCCAGCGAGTTCTCCACAAGAGCACATATACCAGCACCGCCAGAACGATGGCGATCACAAGCCCGTAATGAAGGCGCGTGCCGGGAATGATACGGTCAATCCAGGCATACTTTGGCAGGCGCACCGACTGCGGTGTGCCGCTGCCGACCTGAAGTTCGGCCGGATCGATCATGGGCCCTCGCAGAAGAAACCCATAGATTTGCGCTGCAATGTAATTCAGCATGACAGTGGATAACAGCTCGCTCACATTGAGCCTGGCCCGGAGCCAACCTGCAATGCCCGCCCAGAGCCCCCCAGCCAGAGCGCCCCCGAGAAGCACCAGCGGCAGCATGACTGCCCTGGGAAGCGGCGGAAGATAGATCGCCGTAGCTGCAGCCACGATGATACCCATCTGTATCTGTCCTTCCGCACCGATATTGAGAATTCCGGAGCGGAAGGAGATGGCGATGCCAAGGCCTACGAGAATAAGGGGTACCATGCGAACGCCGATTTCGGTCAGCCCGAAGAGGTCCTTGAGCGGCTCGGTCAGAATGACTCGATACACAGCCACCGGATTCTTGCCGAGCACTTCCAGCACTATCGCGCCGAGCAGAACCGCTGAAAGCGCCGCACCCAGGCTGATGAGAAGAATGTAGAGCAGGCGGTGGGTCTGCTTCATGCTGCGCCCTCCCCAACGACGCCTGCCATGAGAAGACCGAGCGTCCGTTTATCCGCCTCGCGCGCCGAAAGCACGGAGAGAATTTTCCCTTTATAGATGACTGCGATCCTATCCGAAAGATTGAGAATTTCGTCCAGCTCTTCCGAAATGAGAAGAATCGCGGTACCCTGAGCCCTCAGCTCCAAAAGACGCTCATGGATGAACTCCTCGGCACCCATGTCGAGGCCCCGGGTCGGATAGACCGCAACCAGAGCATGGGGTTTTCGCGCAAGTTCCCTTGCGAGAATCACTTTTTGGATATTGCCTCCCGACAGCGAGCCTGCCGGCACCGAGAGCGAAGCACAGCGGATGTCAAAGCGCTGCTGCAGCTCTTCGGCATTGCGCCGTGCTTCGTCCATACGGAGAAAGGGACCGCGGCAGAACCGGCTGGAGCGCACGTCCTTCAGAATGAGGTTATCCCTTACGCTGAAGGGCGGCACAATGCCTTCCGTGTTGCGGTCTTCGGGGATGTAGCCAATGCCGGACTCAATGATGGTGCGGGGGCTCTGATTCGCCAGCTCTCTGCCCCGGTAGCGGATACTGCCCGACTCGACCTTTCGCAGTCCGGCCAGGGCGTCTGCCAGTTCACGCTGGCCGTTTCCCGATACGCCCGCAAGGCCCAGAATCTCGCCCTTGCGGACCGAAAGCGATAGCCCATCCAGCGCAAAAAATCCGCGGTCGGAGCGCACCCTGAGGTCCTCAATCTCGAGAATGTCTTCGCCGCCAGCGCCAGTACATTCGTTGCAGGGGAGCACCACTTCGTGGCCAGTCATGAGAGCCGCCAGATTGGCGACGGACTGCCCTGCAGTACTCCCCTGATATACCACCCTGCCCTGCCGCAGAATCGCTACTTTATCCGACAGTGCGGTCACTTCGGCCAGTTTGTGGCTGATGAAGATGATGGACATGTCCCCGGCCATGCGCTTCAGAAGTTCGATAAGCTCATCGGTCTCCTGCGGTGTGAGGGCGCTGGTCGGTTCGTCCAGAATGAGAAAGCGAGCCCCAAGGCAGAGCGTTTTGACCAGCTCCACCCTCTGCTGTTCCCCTACCGAAAGCTGCCAGATATAGGCATCGGGCTGGACAGGCAGGCTGTAGCGCTCGGATATTTCACGGATGCGCTTCTGGATGCCTGCCATGTCGAGCTTCAGCAGCCTGTGATACTCGCGGGCACCCAGCACGATGTTTTCTGCAACGGTAAGGTTGGGCACGAGCATGAAGTGCTGGTGAACCATGCCGATTCCCATACGGTAGGCATCGACCGGGGTGCGGAAATGCACTTCCCGGTTGTTGATGAGAATATGCCCTTCATCGGGCTGGTACAGCCCCATGAGGATGTTCATGAGCGTTGTCTTGCCTGCGCCGTTTTCGCCAACCAGCGCCAGAATTTCATGGTCGCCGATTTCGAGGTCTATATGGTCGCAGGCGAGAATGCCCGGAAAACGCTTGGTAATTCCTCTGACTGCAAGTGAGTGGATGGGTTCGGGTTTCATCTGCCTGCCTTGTGGCTCTTGGAATGTACTGTCACCTGCAAACGCAGTTATTTCACACTCTGCCAATTGATGGTCAATGTGCGCGAAGTGATATCAGCCAGGGCCTTTTCGGCTCTTTTCCGGATTTCCGGCGTGAGTACCGGACCGACATTGTCGTTGAATTTGTAAACGAAGCCTCCGTTGGAGAAATTCAGCGGCAGGCACAGACCGCCGAGAACACCGGACTGGCGCTTGTCGATCAGCTGTTCCACCACGGCTTCATAGGCATAGCTCGCCGCGGCAATGACCTTGTAGCTCTCGGGAATCTTGAGCTGTTCGGTATCCTGGCCAAGCCACCATATGGGTTTGTCCCTGTACTCGGCAACCGCGCGGAGGGCACCAAGGGCCTGCTGGGCAGAACCGGTGAGCACATCGGCTCCTGCCTTTATCTGGGTATGCGCAAGCTCGGCAGCCTTGACAAAATCTCCGAAACTGCCGGTATAGGCAACCTGGACAGTCGCATTGGGATTGACAGCCTTCACACCAAGAATGAATCCGCGGTTATAGCGGGCTGCATCGCCGCCGTCGACCGGCCCGACAAGACCGATCTTGTTCACTTTGGTCACAAGGCCGGCGATGACGCCATTGACATAGCCTGTTTCCTCGCTTTCCGGCATGTAGGTAAAGACATTTTTCGGGCCGATTTCGCCGGAGGTACCGAAGGCGAAGGTTGTCTTCGGGAATTCGTCCGCCATCTCGAGCACCAGATTCTTGAACTGCGCTCCATGGCAGATGATAATGTCAAAGCCCTTGGCGACGTATTGACGGGCTGCGGAGCCCGCATCAACCGGCTTCATCTTCTCGCTGTAGCTGTATTCGATCAGAGCGGTGCCATATTTTTTCTGCACAGCGGTGATCGCGTCATGCATGGCCTGGCACCAGCCCTTGTCATCGACGGTGGATTCGACGATAAGCGCGATTTTCACTTTCGATTTGGGTGCTGCAAATGCGGCACCGGCGAAAATGCACAGCAGAAGCACGATGCTCAGAATCCGTTTCATGCTATCCTCCTCGTGGAATGGCGATACGCCGAGTGTAGCATGAGCTTTATAGGGACGCAACAAACAATATGGCTGGCAGCCTCCCTGCTTGACCCTTCCAGAGCCATTCTCTAGATTCTATGCATGCTGGAAAAGCGCTGTTCGCACATGGAAGCCATTTCGCCATGAAAAACGCCTGCACCACCCTAGCAAAACTCGTCGAGATCGCCCTTCGCCGCTATGAGATGATAGAGCCGGGAGACCGGATTCTGCTGGCGGTATCCGGAGGCAAGGACTCGAGCTGTCTTGCATGGGATATGGCAATAAAGCGCCAATGGTGGGAAGTCCCATTCGATCTGGGTGCCTGCCATGTTGCGACGGACCTGGGAAAGGCCGGAATAGGAGCGCATGTTGACGACTCCTGGCTCGCCGAGCGCATGGCAGAATGGCAGATTCCCTATTTCCGCATCGATGTGCCTGTTGTCAGCCGCCTCAAACCCGGCGAACGCATGAACTGCTACTGGTGTGCCACCCAGCGCCGAACCGAACTCATGAAATTCGCTCAAGCGCATGGCTACAACAAGATTGCCCTCGGCCATCATATGGACGACATTCTCGAGACTCTCTTCATGAACATGCTGCGCAAGGGCGAATTTGCGACCATGCCGCCGGTCATGCCCTATCGAAACTATCCGCTTACAGTCATTCGGCCCCTCGCTCTCTGCGAAGAGCGCCAGATCATCGCCTGTGCGCAGGAACTCAAGCTGACTTCGCATACCTGCTCCTGCACCTTCAATCTCGAAGGCGAGCGCAGGAAAACCAGGCAGATGCTCGAAACGCTGACCGGCGGTTCCAGCCACGCAAAGCGCAATCTTTTCAATGCAATGTCTCGAATAAAGCCCGATTATCTGGCATAATGGTTACATGCGTCTGTTCGTCGCCCTCCTCCTCCCTGCAGAATGCAGAAGCGCGGTAGCGGACTATTGCCGTGCCATTGCCCCTGCCTTCGTGCACGCGCGTCCTTCCTGGGTTTCTGAAGAGAATCTTCATTTTACGCTCCATTTTTTCGGCGAAGTCGATCCCGTTCTGGCACCCAAGCTTGCCGGGCATCTCGAGGCCTGCAGACAGCTTTCCCCGCCGCTCGACCTGCGCACTGGCGGACTGTCCTTTCTGCCTTCCGCGCGGGTGCCCCGAATCCTGCACATGAATGCCGCTATCGAACCAAGCCCCCGCCTGCTGTCACTGGTCGACGAGCTCCGTGCCATTGCAGCCGACCTTGGCGCCGAAACCGATTCCCGCCCATGGAAAGCCCATCTTACGCTGGCGCGCCTCAAAGAGAACCGGGTTCCGCAACTCAGCGAGCTCCCCCCGCCACCGCGCATCTCAACACAGCTAAGGTCTTTCGCGCTCATGGCCTCGACGCTCCAGCGCTCCGGCGCACGCTACTCAATTGTCGGCGAATTCCCTCTTGGCTAGAAAAGCGGATGGTTCCCCATACACAAGCTTCGTGACACTATGGTTGCCTCGCTCTCGCGGAGTCAGTATCTTATTTTCATAACCATGTGATTGGAGGCATTTCCATGCAAAAAAACGATAGAGACCCCGAAGAAAAGAAAGACCTCGAGCCCTGCATCGAACCCCAGAGCCCGGAATCATCCCGCCCTACCGAACAGGAAGACGCCTGCGACGACGGGACAAAGTGAGTCCACATCCGGTCAGCCGCCGGCGGGAACAAGTACATTGTACGCGCGCGGCAGGCGTTCGATAACCAGCGGGAAATCGCATCTCGCCAGCTCTTCGGTTTCGCCGTCGCACTGTATCGGTATCCGCTCTTCGTATTCTACTCGCATTTTTTCGGCAGTAAAGTGGACCAGTTCATCGATTCCCTCGTGAAAGCCCTTTTCTATCGGCCCTTTGAGCACGAGCTTGCGCAAGAGACTGGTCTGAGAGATGGCCACGCAGTTTCTCTCATCGGGCAGAATTTTCTTGTTCGCACCATACTGACGCTTTCCCGAAGCCCCCATTGCTACCAGAAGCCTTGGCCGGGTATCGTCGAGCACCACATTCCCTTGCCCATCCCATGCTGTAATGTGCATGGGCACCACCCGATAGAGCCGGTCGTAGAACAGCGTCGCCACATTGACCCAGAACTTGTACGAGTCCCCCGGGAACCTCCGCTTGAGCCGGTTTGTCATATCCGCCACATATGCATCGAGCCCAATGCTGGCGATATTGAATGAATATCGTGAAAGCGCCCCGCCCTCTTCATCCGGAATGACATGCAGTGCCGCGCGCCGTTCCAGCACCGCTTCACTTAGAAAGCGCCCCAGCGCGACGAACAGGTCCCTGCCCTCCGAACCATCATTGCCCGTGCCGAAGGGCAGCCGGACAATACCAAAGCGATCCTTATCCTGTTCCGGAAGCAGGCTGAGCCGCTCCGCAGTCTCGAGGCTCGTACCATCGCCGCCCGCGGTAATGATCACATGGCACGAATCCTTGCCATTCGCAGGAGAACGATCCAGAATACGCTGTGCCATCGCTGCAGCATGCCCGCACCGTTCCGTCAGATGCAGTTTTATGGTGAATGGGGAAGATCGGGGCGGCAGAGCTTGTGCGCGTCGCACCATCTCCTTCAATTCCTTCATCCTTCGCGAAGAATGATGGACTCTGCTGAAACCGCCAGCCTTGGGGTTGGCGATGATATCGACCATCAGCATCTTGTCCGGGAAAACGGGCGAATGTGCAATAATCTTCTGCAGACCTTCGTAGAGATCTTCCGGCTTCATGGTACAGGAATTGTAAACCCGAGTCCTGCAGGCTGTCCATGCAGGCTATTCTGAAGCTGCCGCCGAACCAGCCTTCTGTTCGCCCTCGCCAGCCGACTCTGCACGCGGAAATTTAGCGCTTATTTCATTGATCGCCTTCATGACATAGTGCAGGTCTTCGCCCGAAAAATCGATTTTGGGAACCAGCCTCGAAAAGAAGGGTTTGACAAAGTGCTCCATGCGCGACACTTCCTGCTCGTAGCGCGATACATGATCCATCATCATGACCGTGCAGGGAAGCGGCTTTGCATAACTGCCGATTATCTCGAAACCGAGTTTCTCGTACATCTTAATCAGCTTCACCTCATCCGCAAACACGTCCAGGAAAATCTTTTTCGCGCCTCTGCCGCGCGCGTAGAGATAGGCGAGAGCCATGATGCTGAAGGGGATGAGACTTCCCCTTTCTTCTTTCACGACTGCCAGCCGGTCGATTTCGGCATACATGCTGCCATCGAGATAGCTTGCCAGACTGAAATTCTCTTCTATCGGCACATGGCCTTCCTCTTCGCTGAGGTGCAGTGTTACCGTGCCGATTGGCTGAAGCCCCTTGTACGCCAGAATATGGAAGGCAATTTCGTCCGATTTGCGGCGGATCGTCTCTTCCTGGTAGCCCTTCTCTCCCACCAGCACCTTGCGCTGAAGGTAGAAACTGTCTTCGTAATGTCTGCGCTCCCGCGCGTGCACCAGATGGATGCGATCCTTGTCCTGGCTGGCCGCCGGCAGGATGACCGTGAATGTGGTGCCTTTGCCCTCCTGGCTGTCGAGGAGAATCCTTCCGCCCGCCCGCGTCACGATATGGTGAGCAATGCTAAGCCCGAGCCCTGTGCCAGCGCCCGGCTCCTTTGTCGTAAAGAAGGGATTGAATATCTTGTCGAGATTTTCCTTCTCAATACCGTGCCCCGTATCCTGTACCGTCACGACAATATCGTCTTCCTCCTGACGGCAGGACAGCGTAAGAATCCCGTCGCCATTCATGGCCTGGACTGCGTTGACGATGAGATTCAGGAAAACCTGCTGCATCTCGGTGGGGCTAACAAGAATATCCTTGACTGTATCGTATTGCTTGCGGACGACGATGGTGCCGAAATCGATGCCGCGCATGGCCATTTTGAGCGAATTTTCGAGTATGGTGATGATATTCACCGGCTCTGCTGTCGTGCGGGTCTTTCTGGAATAGGTCATCAGGTCCCGAATGACTTCCGCTGCGCTCTGCGCATAGCGGATGATGTCTTCGGTATATTCGCGCAGGGGGCTCCCTTCGGGCGTTTCCGGCAGCATGAGGTCGGCCGTTCCGAGTATGCCGCCAAGCGGATTGTTGATTTCGTGAGCGATACCCGACACGAGGGTACCGATGCCGGCGAGTTTTTCGGACTGAATGAGCTCTTCCTGCAATGTTTTCTGCCGGGTTATATCCTGGAAAAACTCGATAAAGGATGCAGGAGAGCCCGAAGGTACCGGAATGGGATAGAAATTGAGCGCAAAATTGAGCTGGGTGCGGTCATCCTGCTTTTCGGCGGTAAAGGGCAGACGAGTATGGAGACAGTCCTGCGCAAGGCATTCCGCACAGGGCCTGTCCCTGTTGAAATAGACTTTATAGCACTTCGCGCCGATCAGTTCTTCGAGCGGCTTTTCGAAGTAGCGCCTGGCAGCATAATTGGCAGTAACGATATTGTAATTGATGTCCTGGATGGAAATCGGAGTGGCGATGCCGTCGAAGAACGCTTCCAGTTTGTTGCGGCTGAGGGAAAGCTCTTCGTTTGCTTCCTGAAGGCGCTTCTGCTGCTGCTTGAGCCGCTCGAAACTGATGGCATTCTCCACCGCCACCGATGCCTGATCGGTAAGAAACTGGAGTATGTCGAGATCGAACTGGTTGTAGTAATCCTTTTCGAGACGGGGTCCCAGCACGATGAATCCGTTCAGCCGTTCCTTGAACTTGAGCGGAAGCACCAGACTTGCATGGACTGTCTCGTTCTCGCTGCCCTTTGCGAGCCGAATGGGGACAGTACGCTGGACATCGACAGCATCCGGCCGCCTGATCTGGTTCGTTCTCAGCTGATAGGTCTGAATGAAGGGCTCGGAACGCGGCACTGTGATGAATGTTCCATTTTGATCGGTATCTTCCGCAAAGGGAAGCCCCGAAGAAGCGATGACTCTGAAAGTTCTCGCATTGAAATCGTTGATGAGCACGAAAGCCCATTCCAGCTTGAAGGTCGAGATGACATTGTCTACGGTAAGCTTTGCGAGGTCCTGAAGACTTACAATCGAAGTAAGATCCGACGAGAATTGGCGCAATTCCTGGTAATACTTAAAGCTTTTGCCGCCGTACAGGCGTTCCAGCATTGTCTGGGTTGCAGTTCTCAGCGGTGAAAGCACGATAGCCGAGACAGTACCGAGGGTGAGCGCAACCAGCACCAGAAGCCCCATGGGCTCGCGATCGTTGAGCCTGAAGACCGGAACAAAGAAAATCAGGAAAATGACGCTGGCGAAAATTGCGACGAGCACTGTCAGAAAAATCTTGAGCACCACCGCCGAATAATGCACCAGACGGTATTTGTATACCGTGAAGAAAATAATGATGGCATTGATGGTGGCTGCAAGAAGGTCTACCGGATATCGCCCGAGCGGCGCATAGAGATTTGCCGCAACACCAGCCAGCATGATGATGACACCAGCAACGACCAGCCTCAGCGACTGCCTCAGGAAGCGATTTGTATTGGTCCTTATCTCCCTGAACACCAGGAAAATTGCCAACAGCAGGTAAAAGTAGGAGAGCGAATAGGCGATGGGCGCACCGGGACCGAGCTGGTAATAGAACTGGTTCCCTTCGAAACCGGCATCGGTTACGATTTTTCCTGCAAAATTGAGATAGAGAAGATAGATATAAATCAGGTATCCGAAGTATAGAAACACCCGATATCGTTTCTTTTTCGTCCCCGAAAAATACAAAAGCGTGCTGAATATGGCGAATGGTCCGCCCAGAAGGCCCACGAGCATGACCCTGTTCCAGATGAGTGGAGTCAGGATTTTGGCATTCGCATGCATCATGAAGGAACCGAAGCTCCACAGCGCCATGAAGCCCATGTAGCCGATGAAGGAAAAACTCACCCGCTCTTTCTTGCTCCACAATCCAAAAATGATGAATGGAATATAGATGAGAAACGAAAGTGCCGGTATGAGCGAAGACATATCCAGAATCATTCAATTACTCCCGGAAACAGACGCCGATCTGGAAAAATCTGTGATACTATAGCATACTGATAATGCAAATGGTATCTGTAATTTTCACTTTTGGAGGTTTTGCGCTTCTGGCTTTTGCCGAGTGGCTGATATTTTCCCATGCAAGGAAACAGCTGCCCCGGACGCAGGCACGTCCTCCTTTCTTCTCCGCAGTACAGATGGCCGGCTATCTGTCAGTAGCTGGCGGTCTTCTTTCCGCCCGGCTCGACAGCCCGGCATCGATGCGCGCAATTCCTCTTCTGGATCTGCCGGCGGTGCGCGCGGTGGGATTTGTACTGCTCGCTGTCGGCGGCCTCATGCTCATTTGGACAGTGTTTCTCGAAATCCCGCTCGGGCTGAAAAAGCATGGCATTCCAGCCGGCAAGACCTACCGCCATGGAAGCTATGCCTGCTGCCGGCATCCGGGGTTCTGGTGGCTGGCATGCTTCACTCTCGGCCTGGCCCTGCAGACCCCCGGACCGCTCATGTGGATTATTTTTTTTCTTGCCAACGCCTGCAACCTTCTTCTCATATCCATACAAGACAGGTATACTTTTCCCGTGCAGTTTGCGGATTATCGCGAGTATGCCAGGGAAGTGCCTTTCCTGATTCCTGCGAAAGGCCGTCGATGACTTCTGTCGACTATGGAGTTTTCATGAATGCTGTCCGCTCGGTTCTGATTGTCGAAGATGATCCAGCCATGCAGAAAGTTCTTTCGCTCAGCATGAAAAAGATGGGCTTTGACGTGTCGATCGCACACCATGGAAGACAGGCTGTCGATCTTGTCGAATCGGGCGACGCCGAGCCAGATGCGATTCTGCTGGACATCAGGATGCCGGTCATGTCGGGACTCGAAGCCCTTCCGCGTATCTGCGCTCTCAAGCCGACCACCCCTGTCATCATGCTCACTGCCTTCGGCGACCTCGAAACCGGGCTTGCTGCCATGAAAGCCGGCGCCTTCGATTATCTGGTAAAACCGAGCTCTCTCGAAAAGATCAGAGAAGTGCTCCAGAAGGCGTTTTCATACCGGGATGTGCTCATTCAGAAGGCTGAAGAGGAGCGGCAGAAAGAACAATACCGGCTTGAGCTTGAAAACCGTATCGAATCGAGTTACCAGGAGCTTGGAAATGTCTACCAGCGCCTGAAAAAAATGAACATGGAGACAGCGCAGGCTCTCGCAGAAACTATCGAAGCGAAGGACCGCTATACGCAGGGACACTGCGAAAGAGTCCGCTGGCTGAGCGCTGAGCTGGGGAAGGTTTTGCTGTTGAAGCCTGACGAAATAGAACAGCTCGAATATGCCGCACTTCTGCACGATATCGGCAAAATCGGCATCCCCGACAGCATTCTCAACAAGCAGGGCCCCCTGGATGAGCGGGAGCGTGAAATCATCCGCATGCATCCGCTCATAGGAGCCCAGATTCTTTCGACTGTCGAACATTATGCGCGGGCTGCGTCAGCAGTCCGGCATCATCACGAGCGCTGGGATGGTCAGGGATACCCCGATGGCGTCGCAGGAGAAAAGATCGATCCGTTTGCCTGTATCATCTCGCTGGCCGATACCCTCGATGCAATGGCCACAGCCCGGCCCTACAAGAGCGCGCTCCAGAAAGAAATGATACTTGACGAAATTCGCCGGATGAGCGGATCGCAGTTTGCGCCGCATGTAGTCGACGCGTTCTTCAGAGCCGGCCTCGATAGAGCCTTTTTTGAGCGTCTGGCCAAAGATGAGCAATAACCAAAGATGAACCATGACGGAGAACCGATCGACGAAGGCCGGGAATGTATGAACTGAGCCGGTTTGCTAGAATCGATACACGAACCTGCCCTGAATGGTTTCTCCGCTCTTGTTCCAGAATGAAGACTGCTTGAATCCGTAGAGCACTGCCGCGTCGATGTCGGGATCTCCCGATGACTGCAGAAGGTCCACGCCGGTCAGCCTTCGGTCCTTCGTAATCGAAAACCCGATGACCACCGGATTGAGCGTGCGTCCGGACTTGTATTCAGCCTGCTCGACATCATAGCCGGCATCTTCGAGAATATCCCAGAGATAGTCGCGCTCGTTCAGAGGCACCGGCTTGCGGAGAAGATAGCGGTCACCCTGGAGCTGGTAATACTCGAGAAAAAACCGCCGGCGCGTTTCCGCGCTCACGAGCACCTTTCCCAGCGGATCCACCTTGTCCTTTATGGTGCTGTAAAACGACTGCGGCAAAGCGCCGGGAGCCGGCATGGCCATGTAGATGGGAAAATAGACGTTCTGTCCGACAGTTTCTGATGAACCGCCCAGGGTCGTTTCCACTGAATTGCCTTTTTCAGCCTTTCTTATGGTTACCGCCTGGCCCGTACCCCAGGGTACCTGACCTTCGCCGGGCGCCATGATGGTCGATTCGCTGGAGCTTACCCGCGAGCCTGGAGCGCGCGGGCCGGGCACCCAGGGCTCGGCTGGTTCCTGTGCTGTAGAAATCGAGGGCAGCGCAGGGGCCTGAGGCTCTGCGGCCGAGGCGGGAGCGGGTGTGGGAACCATCGAAGGAGCAGGTTTTGCGGCAGGCTTTTCGGTCTTTGCAAGCGCGGGAGGAGGAGCTGGCCGGGCTTCGGCTACCGCATCCTTCTTTTCAATGGGCGCACCTCTGCCGGTATCATTAACGATGGGCCCCTGGATGTTGACGATCAGCGGATTGTTAGAAATGTCCTGAGGTTTCGGAAACAGCGTTTCGTACAGCAGAGCAGCTCCGAAGGCGCAGAGGTACATGGCGATCGCAATGCTCCATGCGATGAGCGTACGCCTGCGCTGTTCGCGGTCCGCATAGGAAAGGGCCTGGGTCATTGCACCACCTTTTCCTTGCGTGTGATGAGCCCAACATTCTCAATTCCATTGAGACGCAGGGCATCCAGCACCGAAATGATGAGCTGGTATTCGGCGCCAGACTGCCCTTCCAGCACCGCACGGATCTGCTTTGCATCCGAACCGGAAACCCTCTTGCGCAGCAGAGTCTCGAGCTCCGCGAGCGTGGTTTTGGTCTTGTCGAGATAGATTTCGCTGGCGGATACCACGATGACACGCAGTTCCGGCGTCGCTACGGACTGGGCTGTCTTCGATCCGGGAAGCTGGAGATTGATCCCCGGAGCCGTTCTGAACGTCGTCGTAATCATGAAAAAAATGACAAGCTGGAGGATTATGTCGATGAGCGGCGTAAGATCGAGCGCAACCTTCGGTTTGAGCCTTCGTTCGCGGACCATCATCCCTCCTTCGCAGGCTTTTCGGAATAGGTGGAGATGAGGCTCACGAGGCTGTTCACCTGCGTCTCGAGGCGGGTAAGAATCATGTTTACCCTGGATGTAAAATAATTGTAGAACATGATGACAGGCACGGCGACCACAAGGCCTCCGACCGTTGTGATGAGCGCTTCCGAAACGCCGCTTGCCAGAGCCGAAGGATCGCTGACTGCACCGAATCTGCCGAGTACACCGAAGGCGCGCATGGTTCCGGTTACCGTTCCCAGAAGACCGAGCAGAGGTGCAATGTTCGAAATGGTGCCGAGAGCCACCAGACCCCGTTCAAGACTCGCCGCTTCAAGTGTCGCGGCATCCTTGAGCAGTTCTCGCTGAAGATACTCCGGCTGGCTGCGGTTCTCTATTCCCACCTTCAGCAGGCTCGAAAAAGGCGACACGTTTTGCTCGCAGATCGAGAGCGCTTCCGAGTAATGCCCTTCCATGAGGCTCGTCTTTATGCGCAGAAACAGCTTTTCCTCATCGATGGAAATACGGCGAAGATACAGAAGGCGCTCGATGATGATCGCAAGCGCCACCAGCGAAAGGGCCATGATCACCCACAGTATCGGTCCGCCCTTGGTTACGAAATCCAGCATGACTACTCCTTGCTGCCTGAGTCGGCGTAGAAAAATATATCTCTCTCTTTCTGAATTATCGACACATTAACCGCTGACAGCACAATATCTGCGGATTGCACCTGCGATCCGCCTCGCCCTGTCAGCAGCGGCACCGAAATATCCCCTCACCTCGAAGAGCGATTCGATCTCTTTCGGTTCCAATACGGAGGTGAAGAAAGGATCGCGCCCGAGCAGATCCCTGAGCGGATTGGGCTGCCCTCTGCGTACCGCTTCCCAGGCCTGCATGGCGAGATCTCTCAGGCGCTCATGGGTTTGTTGACGGTCGCGACCCTGCCGGGCCATGGCCATGAGCACCCGCTCGGTGGCGGCAAAGGGTGCGTAGGCGGCGACATTGCGCGCCAGGGCTTCTTCATCTACGGTCTGCTTCTCGACAATGCGGAAGGCTGCGCGGAGGATTTCGTCGCAGGCCAGGAAGGCTTCCGGTAGAACAACGCGCCGGTTGGCCGAGTCGTCGAGCGTACGTTCCAGTCCGGAGAGTGCCGCATTGCTCCATGCGACAGCCGGCATGGTCGACACAAGCCGGGCGAGCGAATCGATCTTCTCGGCTTCGATTGGGTTGCGCTTGAAGGGCATGGCGGAAGAACCAATCTGCCGGGAGCCGAATGGTTCGGCCAGCTCTCCTATGGGCGGCATCTGGAGAATTCTGAAATCGAAGGCCATCTTGTGGACGATGGCAGCTATTTCGGCCAGAAGCGAAAGTACACGGTAATCCTGTATGCGCGGATAGGTCTGGGATGCTGCATCGAAGAATTTGATGCCGAGTTCCCGGGAGAGTACGGATTCGAATGCTTCCAGGTTGTCTGCTCCGATCAGCTCGGCATAGGCTGCGGAAGTTCCGACAGCTCCCTTGAAGCCCTTGCCTCTGACTTCCGCAAGAAGCGCATCGAGACGGAGGCTGGTGTCGTAGATGTCCTGTGCATAGCAGGCATAGCGGTAGCCGAGGGTGGTGGGTTCAGCAGGCTGAAGATGAGTAAAGGCCATAGCAGGAAGCTCCGCATAGCGCTCGGCCTTGCCGGCGAGGGCGCTCAGGAGCGATTGCAGACTGCTTCGCACGATCAGCAGGCTTTCCCTGATCCGGATAGCGTCGGCATTGTCTTCGATGTCCATCGAAGTCGCGCCCATGTGGAGTATGCCGCCTGCCTCTGGGCATTGCGAGGCAAAGGTCCGCAGTTCCGCCATGAGGTCGTGCCGTATCTCCTCTTCGATGGCGTGGGCTTTTGCCATGTCGATTTCGTCCGCGTGGGATTCGAGCTCTTCGATCTGCGTGGCGCTAACCAGGCCATGGCGGGACTCCGTCTTCGCCAGGGCAATCCATATGCGGCGCCAGAGGCGGCGCTTGTATTCCTCGCTCCAGATGGAGCGCATGGGCGGCGAGCCGTAACGCCAGGAAAAGGGAGATTGAAAAACGCTGAAATTATCCATGCGTATATTTTAGCATTCTTCCCCTGATAATTGAATCAGACCCGCCATGCCGGCGCGATTATCCAGTGCGGGCGTTCGATATGCGAAAGCGTTCAATCGCCCGGCCAATCACGCTTCATGCAAGGAGGTCGTATGAACCATCTGAACAGCATTCTGGTGGAAGGCAATCTCGTGAGGGACCCGAACCTGCATACCACCCCTTCGGGCAATCAGGTCTGCGATTTTACGCTCGCTACCAACAGGAGCTATAAAATTGCCGACCAGAAATACGAAAACGAGGTTTCCTATTTCGATGTCGAAGCGTGGGCGCGGCTCGGAACCACGTGCGCGCAGAACCTGAGAAAGGGCCGCGGCGTTCGCGTGGTCGGCAGGCTCAAGCAGGACCGCTGGACAGATACCGAGGGCAAACCGCACGCGCGTATCAAGATCGTGGCAGAGCATGTGGAGTTCAAGCCGCAGGCAAAGAATACGCCGGCTCTGCAGGAACGGCAGCAGGCTGAATCGAGTCAGGATTTTGAGGTGCCGGAAGCACATCGCAAGGAAGAAGAGATGGCTGCGGTGTTCTGATCGAGCATTCCTTCCTCCCTGCGGAGCGCGCTCCGCAGGGGTATGGCGCTATTCTTTCTTGTTTTCCGCGAAATGGTAATGCGTCAGTATGTCAGTGGCATCCTGAACGGCCTGACGGAGCAGGGAGAGAAAACGTTCCCGTATTTCGGGATTTTTCATGCGCGCTGTCGGGCCTGATACCGAAATCGCTCCGACAAAGTCCGAACCTGGCATACGGAGCGGCATGGCGTAGCAGGTAAGGCCAACCTCGAATTCTTCCCGGTCGACACCGTAGCCGATTTCCCGCGCGCGAATTGCCTCCCGGATAATGTCTTCGGGCTCGGTGAGCGTGAATTCGGTGATGCGGGGAAGAGGGCTGTGCCCGAGAATGGCACGCATTCGCTCTTCCGAAAGCTGGGAGAGAATGGCCTTGCCCACGCCGGTGCAGTAGAGGGGAAGGCGGTCGCCCGGCATCGAGCGCATGCGGAGACTCCGGTTGGCCTCGGCGCGGTCCAGGTAGATGGCGGTATCGCCGGCAAGATAGGCAAGATTGGAGGATTCACCGGTTTCCCGGGCGAGGCGTTCGATGATCGGTCTCACTTTTTCAGCGACAATCTGGCGTACCGGGACCCGGCTGCCGAGTTCGAAGAGCGAAAGCCCGAGAGTCCAGCCAGATTGCGTGCGTTCTACAACTCCCTTGGCCTCCAGCACGGTAAGGTAGCGAAGCGCGGTAGCCTTGTTCATGCCGGTTTCTTTTGAAAGCCTGGCCAGGGATACTGCATCCCCGACTTCTGCAAGGTAGAAAAGAATATCGAACGCTTTGCCTGCCGATTCGCTCATTGGTCCACTCCATGGGAGGGGGTAGGTATCAAAAAATGAAACCCCATTTCGAATACAGTATATCCCGTACAGGAACCAGTCAAGTATTTATTTTTGGAAACTGCGCTTTCCCTTTGATGTGGGGGAGCGGGCCTGGTTCGATGGACGGGCTTTGCCGGCAGGGCGGGGTGTATTGGAAGTGCGCGTACTGCCTGAAGGGCGTGGCGGCTTTTTTGCAGACACAGGCTTGGCAGAAACCTGCTTGGCATAAGCCGGCTGGGCGGGAGCGGTCTGCCCCTTATCCTCGCTCCAGAATCCGTCTTTCCAGTTGAAACGGCTTGTGCCGGGCAGGGGTTTGAACTGCTCTGCAGCACGGGCGATGTCGCGGAAGAGCCCGCGGGCAGGATCCGCACCCGTCAGATCGATAATGAAGCGGCTGAATCCCTGTTTTTTCAGATTGGGCACCAGGTCCACAAGCGAGAAGGGTTTTTCCGAAATCACGGTCGAATAGTCGCGGCGGCCTTCGAGCTGGAAGACATTCCCTTCGCGGTCTGCGAAGCGCTTCTCCGAATAGACAGAGGAGAGATCGCTTCTGATCCGGAACAGGGCAGGATAGGCAAAAATCACTGGCATGAAAAAGGTTGCCGGGAGATGCTCGGTAAGCCGGTACAGGTTCTGGCGCGATATTTCCAGCGGCGGTATCACTGCCTTGGCTCCCTGGGAAAGATACCAGGCGACTGCCCACTGGTTGAAGGTATAGAGCCAGGGGCCGGCGGCGACGAATACATTCTTCCCCCTCAGAAGCCCGAAATGAGCAAGATTGTTCGCGACGACTGCGGCGACGCCCTGCCCTATCCAGTAGTCGAGTTCGGGCTGGAGCCATTCCAGATCCGATTCGGGGCAGTAGGGATCAAGCCAGAGAACGAGCCGATCACGTTTGAAGGGAAGGGAGGCTTCGGCCCGGCGCATGGCTTCTGCATTCAGCCGGTCGAACAGAATCATCGCCTTTTTGGGACGCAGGGTGAGGGCTGCATGGAGGTCGGCGACTTTCCCGGCTACTACATAGGTGCCGGAGGGAAACGAAGCATCGAGCACTTTCAGATCGAGCTTGAGGATGTCGGGCTGGGGCGCGGGGCTGCGGCTCGGAAATTTGTGGAAGCGGTCGAGTTTCTGCGGAAGAATGCGGCGGTAACGCCGAGTCATCGCTGCTGTCTGGATCAGATATACTTCGTCGTTCTGGCGCCAGTCGCCTTCGATCTGTAGGAGCATGCCCTCGGGTACATATCGAATTCCCTGGATCCGGGCGGTAATGCGGCCGGAGTCGTCGGATCGGTGAATGCGCACGGAGTCGCGCTCGGCAAGACCTTCGTAGCTCTTGAGGAGGGCCCAGCGCGCACCATCGAAAGTGCGGGCGTCGCGGATCCGTCCCAGCGGAATGCCGGTACCCCCCGTCTGGTCAGGATGGATATACAGATCGGGTTTGCCGGTAATGAAGAAAGTGGTCTTGCGGCGGGCAAAATCGGCCTGGAGCATGGCTTTTGCCTTGAGCACTGCGCGTTCGGGGTCGATTTCCATGGAGTCGATGAGGGCTCGGTAGGCAGCCACTACAGTTCCGACATACTCGGCAGATTTCATCCGTCCCTCGATCTTGAGGGCATTGACTCCCGCATCGGCGAGCGCCGGCACATGTTCGACCAGCTGAAGGTCGTCGGGAGAGAAAAAGTATCCGGAGCTCGATTCGGTATCGTAGAGGCGGCGGCATGCCTGAGTGCAGGTGCCGCGGTTCGCGCTCTTGCCGCCAAGGTAGCTTGAAAACAGACAGAGGCCGGATGCGCTCACGCAGAGCGCTCCATGCACGAAGACTTCGAGTTCGAGGGAGGTGTTCTGGCGGATATGGCGGATCTCGTCCAGGGTAAGTTCACGTGCCAGCACGGCCCGCTTGAAGCCGTTGCGCGACAGGAGGTTGCAGCCTGCCGACGATGCGACATTCATCTGTGTCGAAGCATGCAGATGGAGCGAGGGGAAGTGATCTCTTGCCATTTTGGCGATTCCCGCATCCTGGACGATAATGCCATCCGGTCCTACGGAAGCGAGGTACTCCAGAAGCTGCCATACACGGTCCGCTTCGCGGTCCTCGAATACCGTGTTGACGGTGACATAGACCTTTCGCTGGCGTTCGTGACAGGCTTCTACCGCTGCTTCGAACTGATTGAAGGCAAAGTTGGTTGTCCGCATCCTTGCATTGAAGGAGCGCAGACCGAGATAGACAGCATCGGCACCCTCGCCAATCGCCGCGTCCAGCGCTTCCGGTGATCCGGCAGGCGCAAGCAATTCAATTCTTTTCACAATATCCTTATAGACGCGAATGGCCTTCCTGTGCAAGGAGCCGGCTCTATAGTGTTCCGAACCTTGTGCATGAACTTCTGTATGAACCAAGGGGGGCTGCTGCTTGGGTTGATGAGCCGGGCCCTCGAGCCTTGCATCCCTGCTAGGCCAGCCTCCATCATGTTGTTATTTCCTTCAATTTCCGGTATAGTGTGAAGGCCCGGATCGGCTTTCCTGCCGCCATCCGCGAGCCCCAATCCTGGACATTCAATCCGGAGCAGTATCAATGAGTCTGGAACATATACGCAATATCGGCATCATGGCTCACATCGATGCCGGCAAGACTACCACGACCGAACGCATTCTCTTCTACTCGGGAAAAACCTACAAGATAGGTGAAGTCGACGACGGCGAAGCCACCATGGACTGGATGGACCAGGAACAGGAACGCGGCATCACCATCCAGAGCGCAGCGACAACGACGTTCTGGCGCTCGCACCAGATAAACATCATCGATACGCCGGGACATGTGGACTTTACCGCCGAAGTCGAACGCTCTCTGCGCGTCCTCGATGGAGCGATCGCGGTGTTCTGCGCGGTGGGCGGTGTCGAACCGCAGTCCGAAACCGTCTGGCACCAGGCGGACCGCTACCATGTGCCCCGCATCGCCTATGTCAACAAGATGGACCGGCTCGGTGCGAATTTCGAGGCGGTCCTGAAGGATATGGTCGCGAAACTGCACGCCAACCCGGTTCCGATCAATATCCCGATCGGCAGTGAAGGGAACTTCGAAGGAGTTATCGATCTTGTGACCATGCAGGAAATCCGCTGGAACGAAGATGGCACCGAAATGAGTTTCAGCCCCATCGATCCGGCGCGGGAACAGCTCGCAAGAACCTGGCGCGAAGCCCTGCTCGACTCGGTCGCCTCCCATTCCGATGTGATCACAGGGCTTTATCTCGAAGGCGCGGACATCGGGCCTGACATTCTCAAAGCGGAAATACGCAAGGCCTGCATCGCGCGCCAGCTGGTCCCCGTTCTGTCGGGAGCTTCGCGGCGAAATATGGGAGTTCAGCCGCTTCTGGATGCCGTCGTCGATTTTCTCCCCGCACCAGACGAAGTGGGCCCCATCAAAGCCTTCCACATAAAAAAAGAAGAAGAAGTCGAAATACCATGTCAGCCTTCGGGCTACCCCCTCGGCCTGGTCTTCAAAGTCCAGTACGACCGCGAGGCGGGGCCGCTCTGCTATGTGCGCATGTATTCGGGAGTACTGCACAATTCCAGCACTGTCTACAACGCCTCGAAGAAAAAGCGCGAACGCATCACAAGGCTTATGCGCATGCATGCCAACAAGAGCGAGCCGATCGAATCGGTCAGCGCGGGGGATATCGCGGTCATTATCGGGCTCAAGCTCGCCCAGACAGGCGACACGCTCGGCACCGAAGGCTATCCGGTTCTTCTCGAGCGCATGCATTTCCCCGAGCCCGTCATCTCGGTCGCCATCGAGCCGAAAACCCTTTCCGACAGGGACAGGCTGAAGGAAGCCCTTGATATCCTTTCGCGCGAAGACCCCACCTTTGCGGTCCACGAAGACGAGGAAACCGGTCAGATCATCATCCGCGGCATGGGGGAACTGCATCTTGACGTCCTGGTGACCAGGGTTATCCGGGAATTCAAGGTTCAGGCAAAAGTCGGCAATCCCCAGGTCACCTACCGCGAATCGATTACCCAGAAGGTCAGACACCGGGAATTCTTCCACAAAGTCCTTGCAGGAAAAGAAAATACTGCAGGCATCACCATCGAGGTCGAACCCCTGCCCCGCGGCAGCGGCAATCAATACCACAAAGCCGTGCGGGCACACGATGTCCCCGAGGAAATCTTCGAGGCGATCGAACGGGCTGTCACCTCGGCCTTCGGTTCGGGCATTCAGTACGGATATCCCGCCGTCGATATCGGGGTCACCCTGGTCGACATCGAGTACAGCGAACTGTCATCCACCCCATTTGCCTTTGAAGCCTGCGCCAACATGGCCTACGATGCCGCATGCAGGCAGGCGGGCCCGGTCCTGCTCGAGCCGATCATGAAAGTCGATATTCTGACTCCCAAGGAATTCGTGGGAGAAGTGATGAGCCTGGTTTCCCAGCGGGGCGGCTTTATCCACGGTTCAGACTCGAAGGCGGCGGCGGAAATCATCCATGCACAGGCACCGCTGGCCACCATGTTCGGCTTTACCACCAGCCTGCGGTCGGTAAGCCAGGGGCGCGCGTCCTTCAGCATGGAATTTAGCCATTTCGAACCGAAACGCTGAAAATCTGAAATCTGAAACCTGAAAACTGAATCGGCCGGGCACCTGCCGTGCGTCTCTCTCCGGGGAGGCGCCGATGCATGTCATGTCTATTGGTCTGGCGGTGGCCCTTGCAGCCCTTTTTCCGCCGCATTCGGAACAGGCACAGAGCGCGCTGGCGGGGCTTCTGCCCCTCCAGAGCTCTGCCGCTGCCTGCGGCTACGCCGCCTCTGCTGGCTTCATCAACATGGTACATGCCGCACGCTGCATGCAGGACATGGCAGCCGGCCATACCGAACGGTTCTGGAATACCCTGCCCTGCCTGGATGACGAGCTTATCAGAAAACGAGTACTCATCCCGCCGCCGCTTTCCCTGCTCGACATGCGCGAAATCCTCAAAGACCATGGGATCCGGACCTCTGCCCGCAAGCTCGAAAAAAGCGCCCTTTCAGCACTCATAAGGGAATGTGTGGAAAAAAGCTTTCCCTTTATCATGCATCTGGCGCCTCCGGCGAGCTTCCCGGACAGCAGGATCGGTCACTTTATCCTCGTGCTCTGCAAAGGGCCGGACCCCGACACGCTCGCGCTCTTCGATCCCGCAGGGGGACTGACCGTCGCCCATCCGGCCCGGCTGGAGGCCTCGGCATCCGGCTATGTCCTGCTTGCTGAGGATAGACCGGCTTCATGGAATGGCATGGATGTGCTTGTGCGCCGGCTTCTGGAGATTGCACGAGCGGGCGGATCTGTTGCGGGTACCGGGACAGCAGGCGGAAAGGCAGAGGGAAAGAAGATTGGTGAATCGGTTGATGCAGTCCGGTCTGGACGCTAGCGGATCAGAAGCAGGAAAGCACGAATGCGCCCAGAAGCACTTCGAGCTCGAACAGCTCGCGGTGCTCCGGAATGCTGTCGATATTTCTCAGCTGGAGGTCGATTTCGCCGATATACCAGAAAAAGAGGCCGAATTTCGGATCGATGCGGAAGGCGTACTCGAGAAAATCGCTTGCCCTGCCAAGCGGACCGAACAGCAGTACGGGAATCTGGCGTGCTATCCCGATGAAGGTGCGGAAAGCCGAAACGGTTTTGCCTTCGCGGAATTCCTGGATGAAGGAGGAGAGATCGGCTAGAAGCTGTTCCTGCGATACCCCTTCGCTCCCTTCCGCCCAGGTCTTGTGAATGAGAAGGGTAATATTTTCCCGGAAAACTCGCAGAAGGTGGAAAATGCGGATGAGGCGCTGGTCTTCGGTGCAGTCGATGTAGAAGCTGAACTCGCCGGGGTTACCCATGAGATTGGCAAGCGCCACGGCGGATTGCCTGCGCTCCTGCCCTGTGGATTTCACCATTGCCTCAAGAAGCTCGAAGGTCTTCTTTTCGGATTCGGTCACAAGCGTATCCACTTTGGCAGTATCGACAAAATCCATGGGCATACCATGGCGAAAAGACCGGAATTGGTCAAGGGGGCATGAAACCTATCCTCCTGCCGAGCTCCGACTGGCTATTGTTGCAAAACGGTTCTTTGTATTCCATACTGAAGCCATGGCAAACGAAATCCGGATTTTCAGAGACACCAGAGTCGGCGAAGACTTCATTCCTCCTCAGTATCTTGCCGAAGGGGAAGATGAATACCGGATAAGAAACCAGCAGTTGAGAGAAACCGGCAAGGATCCCGACAGCTATCGCCCTCTGAGCACTCACGAACTCGAAGTGCTCGTCAGAAACAACAACACCTGCAGCGACTGGTCGACATTTCTGGTCCGCGACCCCTTCTGCCCCGAACTGGTCAGGAACAATATCTTTTCCGGGCTCATACGAATATCGAAGCTCGAACATGTTTCGCTGGAACATCATGACCTCACCATGGAGGCAGGTATTTTCAATTCGCAGATCATCGCCTGCGACATCGGCGACAACTGCGTCATTTCGCACTGTGCCTACCTTTCTCACTATATCATCGACGACCACTGCATACTTATCAACAATGCCGAGGTCCAGGTATCCAACCATGCGAAATTCGGCAACGGTGTCGTCATGGAAAATGAGCCCGAATCGGTCCGGGTGACCCTCGATGTGATGAATGAAAACGGCGGCCGCTGGATCTATCCTTTCAATGGCATGCTTCCTGGAGATGCCTGGCTCTGGGCAAAGTTCCGCGACCGCAAAACCCTGCTGGAACGATGTGCGGCCATGACCGATGCCCGCGTCGACAGGCGGCTCGGCCGCTACGGTTACATCGGCCGTTCCAGCGTGCTCAAGCACAACAGAATCATAAAGGATGTATGGATTGGAGCATCCGCCTATATCAAAGGAACCAACAAACTCAAGAACCTCACCATCAATTCGAACGAGACTGCGCACACACAGATAGGTGAAGGCGTGGAGCTGGTCAATGGCATTCTCGGCTACGGCTGCCGCGTCTTTTACGGCTGTAAAGCTGTCCGCTTCGTCATGTGCGACAATTCCGCCCTCAAGTACGGCGCGCGGCTGATCCATTCGGTGCTGGGCGAAAACAGTACCGTCTCCTGCTGCGAAATCCTCAACAATCTCATTTTCCCCGCCCACGAACAGCACCACAACACGAGCTTCCTCATAGCGAGCCTGGTAAAGGGACAGTCAAACCTGGCTGCAGGCGCGACCATAGGCTCAAACCACAACTCGCGTGCCCCCGACGGCGAAATCGAAGCGGGGCGCGGGTTCTGGCCGGGGCTTTGTACCTCGGTCAAGCATTCTTCGCGCTTCGCCTCGTTCTGTCTGCTTTCGAAAAGCGATTACAAGCACGAGCTCGATATTCGTTTTCCCTTCTGCCTGGTCGACAATGACGAAAAGGAAGGCAAACTGAAGCTCGCTCCTGCCTGGTGGTGGTATGCCAACAGCTTCGCGCTCATGCGGAATGAGTACAAGCTGAAAGATCGCGATCAGCGCCCCGACAAGCGTATCCGCTTTGTCTTTGAGCCGCTTGCCGCAGATACTGCAGCAGAAATCCTGCAAGCACTCGATATACTGGAAGAGGCGACAGGGCTCGCTGCCAGAGAGGCCGGTTTTGAACTTGGAGAAGTGCTGGAGCCGCGTCTGGCAGGAGCCAGAATACTCTCCACGATGCATGACCCCCTGCCCTTTGGCGTATTCGTGAAGGGATTCGAACATTCGAACCGCCCTCAGGAGGTGCTCAAACCGGCTCGTGCATGGCTTTCCTACCGGGAAATGCTGCTCTGGTTTGCAATAAACGCTCTGCTGACGATGCTGGGTCGAGGCGAAGAAACAGATACCGCCCCAGATCTCTTCGAATATTTCAAGGCCCGGTTCAGCAAGACAGATGGGCAGGGCCTGGCCGCAGGATGGGAAAATGCCGGCGGTTTTCTTATCAGGTCCGACAAGCTCGAAGCGCTGATCGACCAGATCGAGCGCGGCGAAATCGCAGACTGGGAAGGCGTCCATGAAGCCTACCGGCGGCTTTCGGAAGAATATCCGTACGATGCTGCCGCATTTGCCTGGCATGTGCTAGGATACCTCGCCATGAGCCCCGAACAGGCAAGCAGGGAGCAAAGCTCCCATCTCTTCCCCGTGCCCGATCGCCGTTCCTTCGTTCAGCTTATGGAAGAAGCGCTCGCCCTTTCACACAGGCTCGCTCAGCGCGTGCGCGAATCGCGCCTCAAGGATTGGGAGAATCCCTTCCGTGCCGCAACCTTCCGCAACCGGGAGGAAATGCTTGCCGTTCATGGAAATCCTGAGAAAAACCATACCCTGAATGCCCTGGTGGAGGAAATCAGCAAGACCGCCGCCCGCATCGCACAGCTGAAGGACAGCCTCGGAGAATAAGGGGCGGCAGCATTCAGCCCTTTTGCTCTCTCTAGCGCTCAGGGCTTCAGCACCCGATCAAGCAGATCCTCATCCACAAGGCGCGGCATTGTGATGGTGCCATAATCCGCATGCTCGCGGTTGAACTCCTCGCAGACCTCCATCGCGTGCGGATTGCGCGCCCAGGATCTCCGCGCTACGCCACCCATCACATCCCAGCTCAGCGCCATCCTGATCACATTGTCCACGCGCTCAGACCCATCCAGCACAAGGCCGAACCCGCCATTGATCGCCTTGCCGATACCCACCCCGCCGCCATTGTGCAGAGCCACCAGACTCATGCCCCGCGCCGCATTTCCCGCAAAGCACTGCGTCGCCATGTCAGCCATGATATTCGAGCCGTCTCGGATGTTGCTTGTTTCGCGGAAGGGACTGTCGGTCCCGCCGGTATCGTGATGATCGCGGCCCAGCATGACCGGCCCGATCTCACCCTTTCTGACCATGTCATTGAACTTGAGCGCAATCTTGACACGCCCGAACGCGTCCTGATAGAGAATGCGCGCCTGAGTCCCCACCACGAGATTGTTTTTATCCGCATCGCGAATCCAGATCCAGTTATCGCGATCCTGACCCCGCCTTGCGGGATCGATGCATTCCATGGCCGCCCGGTCCGTCTTGATGAGATCCTCTTTTTTCCCTGACAGACAAACCCAGCGGAATGGCCCATAACCGTAATCAAAGAGCTCGGGCCCCAGGATGTCTTCCACATAGCTGGGAAGAATGAAACCGTCCTTGTCGTCAACCCCGTTCCGTGAAACCTCTTTTACGCCGGCATCGAACACGGCCTTGAGGAAAGAGTTGCCATAATCAAAGAAATAGGTCCCCTTGCCCACCAGCCGCATGATGACCGCAAAATGCCGGCGCAGAGACGCATCCACGAGAGCTCGGAACCTCTCTCTGTCTTCAGCCAGAAGCCTGGTTCGCTCCTCAAAACTCACCCCTGCAGGGCAGTAGCCCCCATCATAGGGCACATGACAGCTGGTTTGGTCGGACAGCAAATCTACCTTAATATTCTCCCTGTCCAGATACTCGAGCAGATCGACAATATTGCCGTGGTAGGCCACCGCAATCGGCTCTTTCCCGTTTCTTGCTTCTTCAGCAAGCCTGACCGCCTCCGGCAGTGAGTCCGTAGCACAGGAAACCCAGCCCTGCTTCAGTCTGGTTTCGAGCCGGGACCGATCCACCTCCGCAATAATCGAGGCCGCACCCGCAATGATCGCTGCCTTTCCCTGGGCCCCCGACATGCCGCCGAGCCCGGAGGAAACGAAAAGCTTCCCTGCGAGATCCCCGTCCTTGGAAACGCCGAGCTTCAGCCTGCCGGCATTCAGAATAGTGTTGTAGGTACCGTGCACTATCCCCTGCGGTCCAATGTACATCCAGCCGCCTGCCGTCATCTGGCCATAGTTCGCGACGCCCATGGCTGCCGCAACGTTGAAATCCTTCTGATTGTCGAACATGCCCACCATCAGCCCATTGGTGATGATCACACGGGGCGCATAGGGATGACTCTTGAATATTCCAAGGGGATGACCCGACTCGATTACGAGCGTACCATTCTCATCAAGAACCTCAAGATACCTGCAGATAAGGCGGTACTGCATCCAGTTCTGGCAAACCTGGCCGGTCTCTCCATAGGTCACGAGCTCATAAGGATACAGGGCCACATCGAAATCGAGGTTGTTGTCGATCATCACGCGGAAAGCCCTGCCCTCGATACAGCGTCCGGGATACCGGTCGATGGGAAGACCGCGAATGTGCCCCTGGGGTCTGAAGCGATACCCATAGATGCGCCCGCGCTCACGAAGCTCCCTGAGAAACTCAGGCGCAAGGGCTTCGTGCCAGCGCTCCGGGATATAGCGCAGCGCGTTCTTGAGGGCAAGCCGTTCCTGAGCAGGGCTGAGTATTGCTTCCCGGCGTGGCGCACGGCGTATGCCCGGTTCAAATACCGGATCGGGCGGAAGGGTATCGAAATCGAGCGATATCGTATTGGGAACCAGAGACATGCACACCTCCTGCCGCCATGTGCGGCAATGTAATAGTATAGCACAGATAGAGAAAAGCGCAGATCAAGAAATTGAGCTTGCAATTTCGGATATGAAGAGAATAGCCGCCTCCCCCTCTTGCCATTCGGCATTTTTATATATAAATTATCTAATATAAGGAGATTTTCATGACAGAACATCTGACAAAAGAGACCTTTCTGGAAAAGGTTTTTGATTACGAACACGAAACCACATGGAAGTATAAAGGCGAACTTCCTGCCATCATCGATTTCTATGCCGACTGGTGCGGGCCATGCAAAATGGTCGGCCCCGTCCTCGAGAAAATTTCAGACGAATATGCCGGCAAGGTTGCGGTCTACAAGATCAACACCGATGAAGAACAGGAGCTTGCTGCTGCGTTCGGCATCCAGAGCATCCCATCGATTCTCTTCATCCCAAAGGACGGCCAGCCCCAGATGGCAGTGGGCGCCCTGCCCAAAGCGACCATTGTCTCCGCGATAAAGGACGTGCTCGGCGTCGAAGCTGCCTGATATATCGCTGAGCACTGCTATTGCAAACCGAGGTGACCCTCTGCGGGGGCGGGGCGCCGGCCAAAAGGCCGGCGCCCCGCCCCCGCATTCTATCCCTCCATTGCCGTAATAGCGGCGCAATCAGCTCCATCTTGTGATTCTATCCTTTCTATCCTTGCCGCAATGTGAGTTCCGTTCTATGATTGTTCTGTATGTTATAACACCCAAAAGGAGCAAACCATGGATGAAGAAGTCACCTGGTGGGCATTTGATGAAGTAGAATCCTTCATGAGGGCCGGTTTCGAAGCGGTTGGTGTTGACCCGGAACCGGCTGCCGTCTGCGCGGACGTCTTGGTATCGGCAGACAAGCGCGGTGTCGATTCGCATGGCGTCGGCCGCTACAAGCCCATCTACCTTGACCGTATCTGGGCGGGCATCCTCAATCCGAAGACCACATTCGAAGTCGTAAAGGAAACTCCCACCACCGCGGTCATCGACGGCCACAATGGCATGGGCCATTACATCGCCAAACGGGCCATGGAAATGGCCATCGAAAAAGCCGAAAAATACGGCATCGGGATGACAGTGTGCCGCAACTCCACCCACTATGGCGCTGCCTTCTATTATGCGCGCATGGCGGTCGAGCACGGCATGATCGGCATGACCACTACCAATGCGCGCCCTGCCATCGCACCGACATGGGGCGTCGAACCCATGCTTGGCACAAACCCCATGACCTGGGGCATGCCCAGCGACGAGGATTTCCCCTTCATGCTCGACTGCGCTACGTCCGTCACCCAGCGCGGCAAAATCGAGCTCTATGACCGTCTGGGCAAGGACCTCCCCGATGGATGGGTCATCGGTCAGGACGGCAAATACCGGCATGACACGCACCAGGTCCTCATCGACCTTACGCAGGACAGGGCCGCCCTGACCCCACTTGGCGGGCTCGGCGAGGATCTTGGTGGTTACAAGGGTTATGGCTATGCCATGGTGGTCGAACTGCTCTCGAGCGCCCTTTCGCAGGCAAACTTCATGAAAGCGCTAGGCGACCTTGGTCCTGACGGCAAGAAAAAGCCCATCGAACTCGGCCACTCATTCCTCGCCATAAAGATTGACGCGTTCTGCGATCTCGAAGACTTCAAGCACCAGGTCGGCGAAATTTCCCGCCAGCTCCGTGCCTCCAAAAAAGCCCCCGGTGCCGAGCGCATCTGGACACCGGGCGAAAAAGAGCACGAGATATGGCTCTATCGCAAGGATAAAGGAGTGCCGTTCAACGCCCCGCTCAAGAAAGCCTTCAAGGAAGTGAAGGAACGCTGCAATCTGGATATCGATCTGCCGTTCTGAGCTGTTCTGGGCCATTCTGAGCTTCGCAATGGCCTGCATGATCTGATACGAAGGGCGGTCGAAAACGGGGGCTGCCGCGGACGCCAGTCCGCGGCAGCCCCCTTGCGTTGTGCCGCATGCTCATCCGCCAAAAGGCACCCTTATTATTTCCTTTCTATACCGAACCTTGCCAACAGCCCCGTCGATTCGCCGTATTTCGTGATGAGCCCCGCCAGCCAATCCTGGAATTCAGGCAGGGCATCAACCACCAGGCTGATGAGGTCGTCCGCCATTTCCTCATCATAATTCGCAATGATATAGTGCGCGAGTTCCGTCCACACCCAGTCCTGACACATGGTGCTGTGCAATTCTACGAGCAGATTGAGGCGCAGGGAAGAATTCTTCTTCAATTTCCTTGTGAACAGCACATAGGGGCTGAGGACAGCCTTGATCGAGCTCTGGGTCCGCGGCTCCTGGGAAAAGAGATAGAGAATGTCGAGCATGGCGATGCACTGCGCACTGCCCTTTGAATGAATGATGGCCGGAATGATCTCCTCGAGCACTTTCTGCCTCTGCCGCACCACCTTGATATATTTGTTCCCGCCCTCGATAAAGCCGGCAACCACATCGGACCAGATCTTGGTTTGAACGATCGATGGAATGGCAAGCGCATTCCCCACAGGTGCAAAAGCGGTAGCGAGAGGCCACGCGAGCACACTCCTGAAGAAGTTCGCCTTCACGACGGACTTGTCAAAACCTCGCAGTGTGTTGTGAGTTGCCAGATACAGCCCATTGGCGAAAGAAATGAAGAAAAACTTGACCATTTCGAACAGGAATCCCGAATGAGCCCAGGGCCAGATAAGGTCGAAATTCGCTTTCACGAATCCGAGAATGGGCACCGAGAAACCGGTCCAGAACAGCGACTGCGCGACATTGTCGAAATTGATGCTCTTGAGTGTCCACTGGTTCAGCCTCGTTCCGCGGGAGGACACAAGATCCGCAATGCTGTTCCTGAAGCCCGTAATGCCCAGCCACAGTACGGCATACCAGGGACCAACAAACGAAGAGGCAACGGCATAGCCGATAAGCGTCCGAACCAGATTCTTGAAGGTAGGGTTGAAATACCTCCATGCCCGCACTGGCCCGATCAGCTCATCATCGCCGCCAGGACCCTCACCACTGGTGTACTTTCCCATGCTGATGATGTGCGGCACCGGCTCCTTTTCGAGAGCCGGCTCATCGATCGGCTCGCCCTTCGCCCGTACCATTGCCGACACCAGAGCCGGCAGTTTTATATGTCGTTTGATATATCGCGAAGCGAATTTGCCGACAATCCGGTCTTCGAAAATAAAGCCCATGCCGGGTATCTTCGGCGTGCGCCCTGTCGCATCACTGCCGCATACAGGCTCGATCGGCTTCCGGCCTTCGGCAACAGCGCGCCTGTTGCAATCGTTGACAAGTCTGGCGAAGGCCTCAATGGGTTCGATGTCATGGCCGGCGTAGTTCTGTGTATTGTACACCTCGACCTGGTCGATACAGCGGCAGCACCGTTCGAAGACACGCCTGGCAGTCTCCATGCCGTACTCGAGCGGATGAATGAATTTGATTATACAGCCTGCGGCATGAAGCATTGCGCTGAGCTTCTCGATATCCTCGAACACTGTCCTGTAGGGTATGGCATGGGCTTCGTTGAAATAGGTCGACATGATCGAGTCGGGGTCGAGGTTTTTCAATTCCTTCTTGGTTCTGCTGTAGAGGGATTCTGCCGGCTCTGCGCCTCCGCGCGCTGGAGAACCGCGCCCGCCTTCTTTCTTTTCCTTTTCGCGGAGCACTTTGCAGTACCACAGGCGCTTCTGAAGAATCGGCCGATAGCGCAGGTACAGGTATTCCGCCAGGTGCAGAAGGGTAAGATTCATGTTCGGAATCGTGGCGAGCAGTTCGTCGAGGGACAGTGGGCCGAGGCAGAATTCTGGCTTGTCTTCGAATCCCTTGTTGATGATGGGCAGTGTGTCCCGGTTGAATGCATCGAGCAGGCGCCGGGCCGCATCGAACTTGTTTTCACGGTTCTGATCGAGGCCGGCAAAGAAGAAGCCCAGGTCCTGCGCATGGTCTGCAAAAAAGGCACGCACCTGCTGGCCGTTTGCGCAGTGGGGAAGCACTGCCATGAAATGATAACGGTCCCCTTCAATCATTGCGCTGAATTCGAGGGCAATATTTACCCTGATGCCGAGAATGGCCCCCGCTTCGAGCGCTTCTTCGATCATGTCGATGTCGGATACCGAGCCATAGGCGATAGTCAGCGACGAAATGCCCTTGATGAAGGCATCCAGAACGAGCTGGGTCGGATTCTTGCGTCCCGTGGTAGCAGTATCGTGGACATGATCGTCCCAGCCGTACTCAAAATCGCCCAGGCGCATGCTCTTTTCAGGCAGTTCGATGATGTTGAGTTCATCGCAGAGACGCCGGATAACCTGGTGCTGTCCGCGCGTGGACATCGAGAAGTCGTACAGAAGTTCGAGCTGGCGGCGCTTGTTGGAACGGTGCTTGACTGTCTCCTTGATGAGGGCAGTCTGAACCCGAGCCGTGTTCAGTGGATAATCGATATTGGACGAATGAAAGGCCACATCGGCCAGCTGGCGCAGTGCATCGAGCCTTGCGCTGGAGTGTCGCGAATCGAGGTCTCGAACTACCCGCAGATAGGTTTCGCCAATAGTAATGCGCCGCCGTTTGAACCAGCGGTTCACGCCCTGCGGATGAAAGGGAGGCGGAGGAACAATGCTCTCGGGTTGATCGATTTTCGCGTTGAGCTCGCGCCGCATCTTGCGCAGTTCGGAGGAAAAGCTGAGGGTAGAGAGAAGCGAGCGATACAGTTTCTGCAACCTTGATCTTGCCATAGCTGAATTCCATTATCCTCAATCGAGTAATGCATTACAATACAGAGCGCGCGCCAAATAAAAACAGGGGCCGTCCCCTGAAGGAACAGCCCCTGCATGATTGCAACAATCGACATGTACGGGCAGGCTGCCCAGTACTGCAGGAACCTGCACGATGATGTCGATTCAGCGGTATTTTCTGCGGAACTCCTCCATGAATGCGACCGCGGTCTTGATGTTGTCCACGCTGTTGGCGTTGTAGATCGAGAAGCGGATGCCTCCGGTGGAGCGGTGGCCTTTGACGCCGATGATGCCGGCCGACTTGGCTTCCTTGACGAAGGTTTCTTCAAGTTCTTCGGTTTTCAGGCGGAAAACGACGTTCATCTGCGAGCGCGAGTCCTTTTCGACCGGTCCGCGGTAGAAGCCATCCGAGTTGTCTATTGCCGCATAGAGGATGCGGGCCTTCTCTTCGTTGATTCTGGCCATGTTTTCGAGCCCGCCGACAGTGTTCAGAAGCCACTTGAGCGTCAGGTTGAGGATGTAGATCGAGAAGCAGGGCGGCGTATTGTACAGGGAGTTGTTCTCGGCGTGGGTGCGGTATGAGAGCATGGTCGGGAGCTTTGCCTGTTCCTGCGCCAGGTTGTAGAAATCTTCGCGGATGGCGACGACAGTGACACCTGAGGGGCCGAGGTTTTTCTGCGCGCCGGCATAGATCATGGAGAATTTTTCGGCTGGGAAGGGGCGTGAGAAGATATCGCTCGACATGTCGCAGACAAGAGGAACCTTGCCGACTTCGGGCCAGTACTGCCACTGCGAGCCGAAAATGGTGTTGTTGCTTGTCATGTGCACATAGGTGGATGCAGGGTCGACCTTGATTTCGTCGGGTCTGAGCACGCGGGTGAAGGTGCCGTCGGGGTTCTCGGTGGTCAGCACGTCGAGCGCTCCGTAGCGCTTCGCTTCCTTGATAGCAGCCTTGCCCCAGTGGCCGGTTACCAGGTAGGTGGCTTTGCGGCCATCAAAGAGGTAGTTCATAGGGATCATGAAGAACTGGCTCGATGCGCCGCCGGTAAGGAAGAGGATCTTCCACTCAGGTCCCATGCCCGCCAGCTTGCGGAAGAGGTCCTGGGCTTCGTTGTGCATCGCCTCATATTCCTTGGAGCGGTGGGACACTTCCATGACGGACATGCCCGTTCCGTTCCAGTCCAGCATTTCTTCCTGAGCCTTCTGCAGTACCTCGAGGGGGATGGCTGCAGGGCCGGCATTGAAATTGATCACTCGTTTCATACCTGTACCTCTCGTATTCATGAACATTCCCGCAATCCTCAGTGACGCGGGGCGGCAGGCTCATGCCTTGCCGGTATATTTCCGAAGGCGGGCCACGATGGAGTCGCCCAGCCTGAGCAGGTTTTCTTCGGTAGATGCTCCAAGGTGCGGGGTCATGAGGACATTCGGAGCATTCAGCAGGGGCGAGCCCTCGGGCGGTTCCTTGTTGTAGACATCGGTTGCATAGCCGGCCATCTTTCCGGATTTCAGCGCCTCGACGATGGCTTCTTCGACGACGACCTGGCCGCGGCAGGTGTTGATGAGGTAGACGCTCTTCTTCATTTTCTCAATGGAAGAAGCGTTAATCATGCCGCGTGTTTCATCCGTGAGCGGGGTATGGAGGCTGATGTAGTCTGCCTGGGCATACAGCTCGTCGAGGCTGACCAGCTGTGCTACATCGGAGCTTGCGACATACTTGTCGAAGGCGATTACCTTCATGCCGAAGGCTTTGGCGCGGAGTGCAAGTTCGCGCCCGATGCGCCCGATGCCGATGAGCCCGAGTACCTTGCCATTGAGTTCGGTGCGCTCGAGTTCTTTCTTGAGCCATTTGCCCTGCTTCATCGAATTGTCAGCCGCCACCAGATGGTTCGGCATGGCTATCATGAGCGCGAAGGCGAGCTCGGCTACAGCAAGGCTGGATGCTTCAGGCGTGTTGTCAACTGCGATGCCCTTGGATTTGGCATATTCGACGTCGATGGTATCGACACCTACGCCGCCGCGGATGATATACCGGCATTTGGGGGCGGCATCGATCATGGCCTTGTCCACCTTCGTCTTGGAACGGACGATGATTACTTCGGCTTCGGCGAGGCGGCCCATGTCCGAGGTCACTTCGCCGAATTCGGCGAGGCGGCCGGGAAGATCGGGCGCAAATGCATCTGCAAGCAGAATGACCATTGAATCCTCCTTGAATTGATTATTCTTCGCTCTATCGCGCTGTTGGCATTGCAAGCGCACACATTATAGCATGAAATGCGCGATCAGGGCACGATACGGCGCGCTTCGATGTAGAAACGCTTTTCGGGCGCTTCTCCCATGGAGAAGGTCTTTCGAGGCATGACTCCATCCTGTATGACCACGCTGAAGAAGGATGCCTTGTCCACAGGTGGCAGATAGAGGCCGAGGTTGCCTGGCTTGCGGCCGAGCGATTCGAGGCTTGCTGTGCCGTGGATGTAATCGATGCCGACTTTCGGATGAGTCTTGCGGTAGGCATCGATCTGTTCCTGAATGGTGGCTACCGCGAGGCGCGCATTGGGATTGGGGAATCGGATGATGCCCGCTTCCTGACCGGTCACAAAGGCGAACATGTGCCCCTCGCCGCTGGCGTTCGATGCATCGACCATTTCGAATGCATGGCGGGCGTCGGCGGTGCGACTGATTTCGGCCCCCGCTTTCTCGAGGGCGGCCAGGAAATCCTGCGCATCTATGCCGAACAGGACTCGATGAATGGGATGGAAGGGAAGGCCTTCGTCATACAGATTCACGAGCTCCACCAGTGCGTACCGCGCGGGATGCTCTTTCATGAGCCGATCGGCGTCGGCTCTGCCAGCAAAGGACGCCTTGGTTTCTTCCCAGATCGCCTTGGCAGTCGCCAGCGAGTGGTTCCCATCGCCTACCGCAAAGAGCAGGACCTCGTCCCTGCCGTATTTAGCCCGGAAAGCGCCAGGATCGGCGAGACGCTCAAGTGCATCCGCAATTCTTGCAAAATCTGCTTCATCCCTGACCAGCCATCCGCGCACATGGCCCGACTGTTTCATGAGGTCGAAGTCATATGCCTTTTCGAAATACTGCCGCCTCTGGTAGAGCGGCTCGATCACCGTCCTGCCAGGATCGTCGATGAGGATCATGATATGCGGCAGTTCGAGCGGGGCTCCGCGCCGGATCGCCATGCGCGGCGGAAGGCGCTCGACGATCGTGCCTTCGGTGGGGCGAATGAGACTGCGCGAATCCTTTCCGTATTGATAGCGTTCCAGATCGATGGCTGCAACCAGCCCCAGGCGCGGGTGCGCTTCGTAGGGGGTGGTGCGTTCGACCAGCATGAAAGCCGGTCCCCGCGATGTCACGATCCCTTTCTCCAGGTACTCGTGCATGGTGCGCTGGATCGAGGCGATGCGCACATCCTTGTCGGCGTCCTCGAGATAGCATTCGGGGAAAATGAGCTTGAGGGTGGAAGGGGCATCGCCGACTTCGCGCGCGACATCTTCCCAGTATTCGCGCTCGGAAGAATACTGGTCGCAGGCAACAACGGCCCATGTTCGATACTCTACCCCTTCGGCAGGAAGGTAGATTTCCGGTATGGTCACGGCGAGATTCTGAAGCCGTTCACGTGAAGCGGACATCTGCGAAATCTCCTTGGGATTGAAATGGATACGCTATTATTGCATGACTTTTCAATTCAGTAAAGCAACAATGCCGGCAGCGGCGCTCATGGCACCTGCGGTAATACCGACAGCGGCGCTCACTGCGCCAGCGGGAATGCCGGCAGCGCTCAGCGTTCATGGCTGCACAATAGCCGCTGCTCCCATGCCTGCCCGCGAATGCAGCATGCGCGTCAATGCTTCTGCGGTATGCCTAGATATTCGTCTAAATGATAACGCTCTCTCAAGAACTTCAACAACGAGCGATAGACAAGCGTCGATATGACCAGCGAAGCGATAAAGACCACTACGAGCGCCCACAACAGCGCCTGCTGAGGAAGCCAGCGTCCCAGCGTCAGCGAATAGAGCCCCATGAGTCCTGCAAAACACAGCACCATGAGGATAAGATTCCCAACCGTCGCCCCGATGACAAAAAACACTACCCTGCTTTTGCGTACCATCCTCAGCTCCTTGCCTTTCCGGACTCTTCCTGCTTTTCCGCAGGCTCGACTGGAGGCACTGAACTGTCCTTCCGCCTCTTTCCGAATTCATCGGCGAACAGCGCGATGATCAGCATGATCTCTCCGATCGTGATGGCTGAATCGGCCACATTGAAGGTGGCAAAGCGCTCCATGCCCAGAAAGCCGTACATCTTGATCGAGATGAAATCCACCACGCCCTCAGGCCTGAATATCCTGTCGATCAGATTGCCCACCCCCCCTCCGAATATGAGTCCCAGCGCCCATCGCAGAGGAAGAGAAAGCTCCTTCCGGAAATAGTAATAGAGGCCTCCCGCAAGAACCAGCACCGGCAGCAGTATCAGCATGGCCAGCCGAATGAGCGGTGCCAGGGCCGCTCCGAACGAAAAGGCCGCTCCCGTATTGCGGGCATGGATAATCCAGACAAAATCGCCCAAAAAACTCGCAAAAATGCTCCCTTCGGGAATATGCGCCACCACCAGGGCTTTCGAAATCTGATCCGCAGTCACAATGAGGCCCGCTGTCACAAGCGGCGCATAGAATGAGGCTTTTTTCATCTCAGAGCCCTGTCGGAACATCGATGAAGACGGTATCGAGGCCGAGTTCCTTCCGCGCTTTTTCGGCAACAGCCCTGACTCCCCATGTTTCGGTCGCATAGTGGCCTGCGGCGATGAAATTCATTCCTCCCTCAAGCATGGCATGATATATCGAATGGGAAGGCTCGCCGGTAACATAGAGATCGATTCCTTCGGCCACAGCCTGAAGCGATTCGAAAGGCGCACCTCCGGAAATAACGGCAGCCGACCGGATCCTGTCCGGCCCTGCGGCGATAACCGTCCGGGGCTTGCTGTTGTCTGGAAGAATTCTGGCAATCACCTGATCGATCGTGAGGGGTTCTGGCAGAGTGCCTGCCCATCCTATTGCAATGCCGTGATAGATGCCAAAAGGTCTTCGCTCCTTCAATCCCAGCACATCCGCCAGGCGTGCATTGTTGCCGATTTCGGGATGCCGGTCGAGAGGAAGATGGCAGGCATAGAGAGCCATGTCGGAAGAAAACAAGAGGCGGAGCCGTTCACGCAGGGAACCGGTCACCGCTTCGGGCTTTCCCCAGAACATGCCATGGTGCACAAACAGCATGTCCGCGCCAGCGTCTGCCGCGCGTCGGATGCTCTCCGCGCAGGCATCTACCGCAAAGGCAAGTTTTCTCATTTCCTTCGAAGGAGTGCACCCGACCTGGATGCCATTGAGAGAATCGTCGATCTGGCGGAGGGAATCGATTTCAAGAAAGGAACGCGCCCATATATCAAAATCGGCAAGTGTCATGGCGCAAGTATAGAAAAAAAGAACCCTTCATGGAAGGAGGCAGACCATGAAGGGTTCAGCTATATAATGTCGTTTCGCCACCGACACTCGCTCTTGCTTACATAACAGAATATATCACGTTCGAATTATTTCGTCAATATTTTTTTCTGGCTTTTTTATGAAAAATTATGAAAATCTTGCAAAAGGATGTTATTTTGTACCGACTGCACCGCATTGTGTCTTATTTTGCGGCAAAGTACAAGGGGTAACCAGGATGCGCAAAGCCATGCAGGCTTGCAGAAGGGTCGGAGCAGGCCTGGCGCGCTTGCGTCCCCCTCTTCATTATGCGATATAATGAAAATATTGAACGCGGTTCGACGGAGCTGTCATGATTTTCTGGAATAGCGACCTGGCCTCGAAAATTTCCTGCACTCCAGGGGAGATGGCTGCCCTTCCGGGCTACATCAGCAAAATTCTCGATATCGCCGATTCGCTGACCAATGCGGCACCAGGCACCTGGCTGGAAAAAGCGAAGATGATCGAGGATCCCTTCCTTCGGTATGGGCTCAGTCTTGTCGGCGAGGGATTTGCCGGAGATACGCTGGAAGAGATCTGTGCCATTCTCTTGTATGTAAGCAATGAGCGGGGATATGGATTTCTTGCACAGTGCGTAGCCGCCGAGGCAACCCTTGGCATTGCAAACGGCGACGACCGCGATACCCTTTTGCGCAAGCTTCTGCCGTACTGCGGCATCGACAAGGCGCTTGCCGCCCTTGCGGAAGGGGTGAGCACCCATGCTGATTGAGCGGCTTTCGCGCTTGTACATGGAGTTCGGCGTCCCGGCTCCCCTGCATGATCAGAAAAGGGATAGTTCCGAATACCTGGGCAATGTCAGGAAATTCATTGTCAGCATCATGGATTCGGGGGACAACAGGCAGAATCTGTTCACCCATTCCCAGCAGTCACGCAGAAAACCCGTCAAACTCGCCTACCTTCTGCTCGCTGGAGAGTCGGACAGAAAGTCCATTCATGAAGCCTTTGAACGGTCAGGGCTTGTCTCTCATGGTCAGAAGCAGAACCGCGCAGAACACCTCATGTGGCTGGCAGGTACCGAGGCGCTTGCCCGCGGCATTCATCCCTACCTCGCATTTCTCATCATGACCGCATGGTTCGGGTCGGAGACAGCCGAAAAGGAATACCAGTGGCTCTCCCGGCAGGCTCAGGAACGCGAAACCGCACTTGACGAATACATCGTACCTGGCGAGCTTACCGACATGCTGGAAGAAGCTGCCGGCGACCCAGCCGCCCTGGCGCAGGCGATCCGCATTGCAGGCATGCCGCTCAGCGCATCGGCGCTTGCAGGATGTCCCCGCTACTATCTGGATAGCATATTCGAAATAATAGGGCCGCTCGGTTCGGAAATGCTCCGTGAGCTGATCGTTTCGGCCCGACAGAAGCTCACTTCGGACGAAATAGAGACCGCGCAGCAGGCATTTGCGGAGGTATTCTCGAGACAGCAGAGCGAGCTGGCCGAGAGGAACGCTTCCGGGGAGATGCCCGGGGCAGAAACCGAATTTGCCGACGAACTGACGGTCGATGCTGATCTGGTGCGCACGATAACGGACATTGTCCTGCTTGCCGAGGCAAAAGTGCTCAAGAACACGCTCTCGTCGATGAGCGATGTCGAAATTGCCGCCATTCTCCGATGTATGGAAGCGATTGCGCACGAAAGGCTGCTGAGCCTGATATCGACTGGCCGGCAGAAGCGGGTTTTGAGCGTGATTCAGGATTCCGCCGTGCCATCGCCTGCCGAAAGCCTGCGCAACGCCCAGTATTTCGTCCAGAAACTTCTGGCTTCCTATGCGCCCAAGACCCTCAAGCCGGGCGAAACGCTCGGCATATCGGAAGAGGTCCGCTCCCTCATTTCTTCAGTCTTGAGGAGAGAATAAGCGCACACCGGAAGCCTGCGGCTGTCTCCACCATCTACAGGCTCCAGCCTCATGTGCCTCACTTGTGCAGAAGCTGACGCGCCCGCTCGGTCGCCTTGACCACGGCCTTGATGAGAGTAACCCGCAGGCCGCCGTCCTCAAGTTCCATAAGACCATCGATGGTCGAACCGGCAGGAGTCGTGACTTCATCTTTGAGCTTGGCAGGGTGCTCTCCCGTAATCAGCACTGTCTTTGCTGCGCCGAGCACAGTCTGGGCCGCAAGTTCCTTTGCTGTTTCCCGCGGCAGACCCATCTTGACCCCTCCATCGGTGAGCGATTCGATGATGAGGTAGACGTAGGCAGGACCCGAACCGGAAAGTCCGGTCACTGCATCCATGTACTGCTCGTCCAGCACGACAACTCGTCCGACTGACTGAAAAAGCTGTTTGACCTTTTCTATCTTCGTCTCGTCGGCAGTCCGGGCAGGGGCTAGCGCTGTCATGCCTTCGCCCACCGATACAGCGAGATTGGGCATGGCGCGGATCAGCGCTGCTTTTCGTGCCAGGCATGTCTGCATCGCTTCGAGAGTTACGCCAGCCGCAGTAGAAACAACGACGCTCTCTTCAGGAATGACATCGGCGATTCCCTGCAGTACTTCCATCATCGTACGGGGCTTGACCGAAATGAGAATGACCTCCGATTCGCGGGCGACTTCGCGGTTGCTGAGTACTGCCCGCACTCCGTATTTTTTTTCAAGATCTCGGCGGTGCGATTCGGTCCGTACCGAGAGGATGACTTCGGAAGGCGCCAGCAGACCTCTGGTCAGCGAACCGGCCAGAATCGCTTCGCCGATTTTCCCGGCACCGATGATTCCGAGCGCGTATTGCATAGACTCTCCTGCTCTTTCCGCGAGGGCTTTCAGCTACGAAGTGCGGATTCGAGGGTCACTGCCCCCGATGTCTTATCGTCGCGGTATTTTACAATACAGGGGGCCGACAGGGCCAGCCCATGTGCTGAGGCATAGGTACCCTGTGCGGGACGGGTTCCCGGCACTACGACCGCCCGTGGAGGAATCTGGCCATTCCATTCCCGCTCTTCGACAAGATCGAATATCCGCGTTCCTTTGGTGATGATGACTCCCGGAGCGAGCACTGCCTCCCGGCCGACATGCACTCCTTCGAAAAGCCCGCACATGCCGCCAATGAATGCCCCATCCTCAATGATAACGGGACTTGCCTGGGGAGGCTCCAGCACACCGCCAATCTGAACACCTGCGGAGAGGTGTACGCCCTTGCCTATCTGCGCGCAGGAGCCGACCAGAACATGGCTGTCCACCATGGTTCCTTCGTCGATCCATGCGCCTACATTGATGAAGGAAGGCGGCATGATGATGACGCCGCGGGCGACATGGGCACCGCGGCGGACGGAACTGCCGCCCGGAACCATTCTGATCCCCTCTTCCACCGAAAAAACGCGTGGCGGGAAGGCAGGGCGGTCGCAGAATCCTGAGTCCGAAGGCCATGACCAGGCGCGCAGTCCTCCCCTCCTGAATCCCGATAGAATCGCTTCCTTGACCCAGGTCTGCACCTCCCAGCTCCCGTCGGAAACACGCTCGACCACGCGCAGATCACCGTTTTCGAGGGCATCGAGAAAAAGATCCCATTCCCGGTCCCCGAAACCGTGCTGCTGTTCAAACTGGGCTTTCAGCACCGATGCGATATCGCTCATGTCTATCAATCTTCTCCGTGGTTCATGCGTGCTCGATTCCTGCGGCATCGAGGGACACAGCGAGTCTCTCCCTGGTCGCGCTCGAGGCGGGAGCCAGCGGAAGCCGGACCGCATCGCCGCAAAGCCCGGTCATCTGCAGGGCAGCCTTGAGAGGAATGGGATTGCTCTCTGCAAACAGGGCATCCATGAAAGGCAGAAGCGCTGCATGAAGCGCACGAGCCTGCTGTCTGCGCCCCTCGCGGGCAGCATCAACCAGTGCCCGGAACCGCCGCGGCAGTACATTGCCAGCCACACTGATGAGACCCTCGGCGCCCACGGCGATGGAAGGCAGCGCAAGCGCATCGTCTCCAGAAAGTACGGTCTTCCCTTCAGGCAGGGTTCGGCAGATTTCTCCAATCTGATTCAGATTACCGGACGATTCCTTCACGGCATCGATGCCTTCGATCTGCCAGAGAGTCTGCAATACTGCGGGCGCAAGGTTAAGCCCGGTACGTCCCGGTACATTGTAGACGATGACCGGCTTTCCATGGGCGGCGCGGGCGACCGCTTCATAATGAGCTTTCAGGCCGGGAGGGGTCGGCTTGTTGTAGTAGGGAACCACCACGAGAACTGCATCGGCCCCAAGGTCTACCGCTTCCTCGGTCAGACGCACTGCGGAACGGGTGGAATTCGACCCGGTTCCCACCACAATGGGAATGCCGAGCCCGCGCATGACCGCCCTGCGGATAAGCTCCCTGCGTTCCTCAGGTTCTACGGTCGCTCCTTCGCCGGTCGAGCCGAGTACCACCACGAATTCAGCACCGCCGCTTTCTGATTCCCAGAAGCGCCTGAAGCGCTCGCGCGATGCGGGATCCTTGAAAGCGGACTCGGCGTAGTTTCCGGCAGCAGTTTCGAATTCCCTTCCGCAAAGAAAATCGAGCAGGCGCTCGAATCCAGCAAAATCGATAGTATGATCATTGTCGAACGGTGTCGCGATCGCTACACCCAGCCCTGACAGCCCTGCGTTCATGTCGTGCCTCCCGTGTCCGCGTACCAGCAAGGAATTCATCAACCATGTCGTTCATGTGGAACACTCCCCTGCGCCGCAAAATCCATCTGGCCGCTTTGAGCGCCCCGTGTGCGAAAAGTCCCCGGTCCCGCGCCCGGTGTTCAATCAGCATCTGTTCGTGCGGCGCATCGAAGACGATTCTGTGCGTCCCCACCTCGCTGCCGGCGCGAAGGCAGGCAATGGAGAGCGAATCCGGCTGATAGCCGGAAAGCGACCAGCCCCGGTATTTCCTCGAAGCGCTGACGATGGCACTGGCAAGCGCCTTTGCCGTTCCGCTCGGCGCATCCTTCTTGGCGCTGTGATGGTGTTCGAACAGAGAAAGCTCGCCTTCTCCAAACCAGTCGGCGAATGCTGCAAGCTCGGCGGCAAAGCGCTGCATGAGCGCTACGGCAAATGAAAAATTCGGGCTTATGAGAACACCGGTTCTTTTGCCGACACGTGCTTCGATATCGGGTATGTCCCAGCCTGTTGCACCGATGACCAGGGGGGTTCCTGTCGCCAGTGCCCATTCGAGATGTTCTTCCACTGCGGCACCGACACTGGCGTCTATCGCGACATCGACATCGCGATCGGGAATGCGGTCGCCCCTGTGCAGCATCCAGGCAACCGAAAACTGAGGCTCACCGAGAATCCCTGCAACGGGACCGTTCATGTTCCGTATTTCTTCCGCAATGGCGGCTGCAAATCTTCCTGCTCCGAAAATGCCTACTCTTATAGTCATACTATGCTCCTATAAAAAGTCAACCGGGAGGTTGACCAATTTATTATTTCAAGCCGACAACGTCGGTTTTATGCGCTTTTGCTCGCAGCTGTTCTCATCGAGGCAGCCTTTCTTGCCAGGTTTTTGT
>Ga0101944_10000577_pt1 | contig 103365 bp, 92 predicted proteins | sample DewCreD2012metaG_FD_75245 | JGI IMG/M metagenome (GOLD analysis project Ga0101944, IMG submission 75245) | Hot spring sediment bacterial and archeal communities from British Columbia, Canada, to study Microbial Dark Matter (Phase II) - Dewar... ... | reverse complement strand
TGAAATAAAACACACGGCAACACCAAAACCACTTATGGCTGAACGATTACAAAGATTATTAACGCTAGTAAAAAGTTATGCTTCCAAAAAGCATGATGTTAGTGGGTTAATACTGTATCAGGGAAAAGATGATTTTTATGTTCATGATATTCAATTTATGAATTATCTAAGGTTTTTAGAAGAATTTGAGAAAATTCTAAAGTTTACATAATTATTTATTGTATTTATCTTAATTGCTTGATTAATTTCACTATTAATGTATATTTACTATTAATTGATTTAAGATTTGACAAATAATTGCCGATAGTTACTTTAGATTAAAAGAGGGTGGTTACCATGGTTATAGATAAAATTGGGAACATTAAGAATATTGTTGAACCTAAAAACACCAAATCGGTGGGAAAAACCAAATCCACTGGCAAGAGTGACTCGGTTGAGATTTCAAGCGAAGCCAAAAAGGCAGCAGAACAGTCAAAAATTTCCCATGTTGTTAAGCAAACACCCGATATAAGGGCAGAAAGAGTCCGTGAAATCAAGGAACAGATTGCCAATGGCACATACGATTTCAATGATGATCGCATTATAGATAAGGTTGCAGAAAAAATTGCCATGCAGCTTTTACGAAAATAACAACACCATTTTTAAAGGTTATTATAAATGGCCGGCATAATTGACAAAAAGGCGGAATCGGGATTCCGCTTTTTTATGTCTAAGACATACGGACAAACAATAGAAGGCCTGTGGCCGGATCTTTATATTCCCACCGCCGTATATGCACAACCCGATAGCGTGGCACTTCTTCCTTCAATAATAAAGCTTTTTGGCTCACGAGTACTTTTTATTACCAGCTCAGTTGATTTCAACCAGTATAACCACCTTTTTATGCCCATTGCACGAAGCCTCCAGAACAATAATATACCGTTCATGGTATATGATGAAATTCCTGAAAACAATACCGACTATATTGATACTGCGGTGTATTTTGCCAGGAAAACTCATTGTGACCTGGTAATAGGGTTTGGTGGCATTAATTCAATAAATGCTGCAAAAGCAGTTGCATTATTAACCCCTAACTATTTCTTTGCACATGAGCTTTTTACATATCCTTTTTTGCACCAACCAATTCCATTTATCAGCATTCCTGTTCATCCATTGTTTGGTTTTGATATAACTCCCTGCACAATACTAACCGATATACACGACGGTGTGCATAAATCTTTCTTCCATAACTATATTTTTCCCAAAGCAGTTATCCTGGACCCTGGACTTGCCTTTGGTATTGATGAAGAAACTATGGCCAGATACAGTATGGCAACGTTAGCTGTTGCAACTGAATCGGTCATATCAAGAAATATTAATAATATTACCAATACGCTTTCATTAAGAACAATAGACCTGATATTTAAAAATTTGCCTGCAGCATTACGCGAAAGTGATAATGAAACTGCACGGCTTAATGTGATGATGGCTTCACTTATGGCTGGCATTGCATTCAGCAGTGCTCAGCTTTCTGTAACTTTAGCATTATCACTGGCACTTTCTTCATTGACACACATTGATATTGCGTCATATATGGCTGTTATGCTGCCACATATCATGGAATACAATTTAACATCTACTCCGGGCAAATACGTCCAGATGTCAAAAGTAATGGATGAGGATGTACGGGATATCACCGTTATAGAAGCTGCAATCAAAGCAATTGAAGGTGTGCGGAAACTGGCACTTGATGTTGATATCCCACAACGGTTATCCCAATTTGATATTAACAAATCTATTTTTTCTAAAGTTGCCGAAATTACATTGGGTTACCCATTTATACATAATGCACCCCGTGCGCTTAACCGCGACGAAGTTGAAACTATTCTTATTGCTGCCTATTAGCCTATGAGTCAATCTGCACTTAAAGATTTACTGCAACGGTTCAAAAACGGCATGGTATCCCAGGAGGATTTTTTACAGGAACTATCGCACCTAACAATAGAACAGTTAGGCCACACCACATTAGACCACAACCGCCAAACACGATTAGGCTTTCCTGAAGTAATATTTTGCCAGAATAAAACACCACAGCAAGTAGCTGATATTGCAAAAGCTCTTTCCAGGCGTAACGTAAGCTTTTTAGGAACGCGTGCCACAAAAGAACACTACAAAAAAGTAAAAAGGAACATACAAAAGGCTTACTATAATGAGGCCGGCAGAATTATTGCATACCAGGCACAAACACTTCAGCATAAACCACATAAGCTTGTCATAATAACTGCGGGCACATCGGATATTCCTGTTGCTGAGGAAGCAAAAGAAACCGCACGCATTATGGGACTTAACGTTGAAACTATATACGATATTGGTGTTGCGGGAATACACCGTGTGTTTCATAACTGGGAACAAATTCACGATGCTACTGTCATCATTGTGATAGCCGGCATGGAAGGTGCGCTGCCAAGCGTCATTGGCGGGCTTGTCCCCTGCCCTGTCATTGCCGTGCCAACCTCGGTGGGATATGGCGCTTCCTTTGGTGGTTTAGCAGCGCTCCTTGGGATGCTCAACTCATGTGCACCGGGGGTAAGCGTTGTTAACATTGACAACGGATTTGGTGCGGTATACTGTGCCTACCGCATCATACGAAATTTGTAGGATAGTTACATGAAAATACTCTACTGTGATGTACAGCTTGGAGCTTCCGGCGATATGCTTGTTGGTGCACTCATTGATATGGGGCTGCCTGTTGATGTTCTTACCGCACAACTACAATCATTAAAGCTTTTGGGCTTTGCGATAGCTCCGGTAAAGGTTGGGCACTATGGAATAAACGGCACACAGGCTGGCATTACCACATGCATTGACACCACACACCGTAACCTTGATGCCATAAACGATATTATTGCAAAAACAAGTTGCTCTGACACCGTAAAGAACAATGCAATGAAAATATTTGATGCACTGGCTTCCGCTGAGAGTGCGGTGCATGGCATCCCAAAAGAAAAAATTCATTTTCATGAAATTGGTGCCATTGACAGCATTGTAGATATACTTTCTTTTTGTATTGGCATTGAGTATTTTGCAATTGATACACTGTATTACAGTACCTTTGCGTTTGGTACCGGAACTATCAACACGCAGCACGGTACTATTCCTTTACCTGCACCTGCAACAGTGAAACTTACTCAGGGCAAGCTGGTTTACTTCACCGGACTTAAAGGTGAACTTACTACACCAACGGCTGCTGCTATCCTGGTAACACTTGGCACACAACTAACACACTTTGGCGCTGCTGTGGTAAACACAGGTACCGGGTTTGGCACACGAGATTATGGTTTTCCAAGCTATACACGCGTATTGCTATGCCAGGATGAATTGCAGAGTCATGAAGTACTGTGTGTTATGGAATGCACCATTGACGACATGAATCCTGAAATGTATCCTTACATAATGGATTCACTTTTTGAAGCTGGTGCTCGTGATGTATATTTACAGCAGGTTATTATGAAGAAAGGGCGCCCGGGAGTGGTTGTTTCAGTGCTTTGCCCTTTTACTGCCCTGGAACAATGCAAGCAGATTCTTTTTTCGGAAACTACAACTTTAGGGGTCAGAGCATATACCGTCAACCGCTTCGCTTTGCCACGGGAGTTTGCAACAGTTACACTCTACGGGGAAGAAATCCGTATAAAGCAAAGCCACCGTTATCAGGAACTATCGCCCAAACCCGAATATGATGATTGCAAAAAGATAGCTTTAAAAACAGGAAAGCCTTTATACCGCATCATGGAAGAGGCGCTGCAGGAATACTACAAACAAAAGAAGTTATAGCTGCTTCAATTCCTCTGAAGAAAAAATCTGGTCAATGTCAAGAATAATGACAAACTTATTTTCAACCTTACCAATGCCAACAATAAATTTACCCGATATGCCTTTAACAATTGGTGGAGGCGGCTCAATATCTTTGTGTTCCAGTTTGATTACATGGCTTACCTGGTCTATTGCAAGCCCTATACGTTTGCCCTTTATATCAACAACAATAGCCCGTTTATTTTTTGCACCCTTTTCAGAAATTCCAAAACGCACCCCTAAGTCAATGATGGGGATGACCTTGCCTCGTAAATCAATTACACCCATAATATAATCAGCTGACTTGGGCAATGGCGTCACGGTTGGCAGCTTAAGGATTTCCTGTACCTTTAATATTTCTATCCCATATTCTTCCTTGCCAATGTTGAAGCATACTATCTGCATGCTATTTATTGCTGTATCTTTGGTTACTGTAGCCATAGTTTTATCCCTTTATAGAAGGTTGTTACCCTGCTTTTTTATATAGTATATTTTGCAGCAATATTTTTCAAGTGAAAAATTATAAAATGTGGTAGTTATTTATTCACATTTTTAATAATTCAACAATTAGCAGCAATACATCAGATTAATAGACTTCATCGTGGCTTCCAATATCAACAAGCAATACTTCATTGTCATTAAGGAATTTGAAAATTAATCTGCAATCATAATCAATTTTTATGGCATTTAATTCCTTTAATTTACCCGATTACTTATGATTTTTTAATTCTGGTGAATAAGGATTATTTACAAAGATTAACAGTTTTTGATAAATAATATCATGTAATTCCGGATGTTTTTTATATATTTACTAAGTTTTTTCTCAAAGGCATCATCCCAATGAATTGTTATCATCAATAGCCTTACCCTTTTTAAAATTTATATATTATTAAACAAATCATCTACAGTTCCACTTTTCGTTTTTTTATTTTTATAAGAATGCAATGCATTCATATAATTCTGATAAATTATTTCCCGTTTTTCCTCAATCAGTCTTTTAGTTATAATTTGTGCTACCATTTCCTGATCCTCTAACGGCATTTGAGATATTTCATCTATCACTTTATCTATAGAGATTGACATAATTTCCTCCTCAGGGGTTATCTATTATAATTATGTTACAATTCAAACTTTATCCAAAAAATAATTCCAACTATATGTAATTTTATACAAATATTATTTATACATATCCTCAGTTTGAATTTAAAGATTTTTGTTATGATTTATTAAAATAATAAAAACGCACAATTTTTCAAGTGAAAAATTTTTTATTTTTTGGGCGATAGTTACTGTTTATTAGCCTCTTGCATTAATGAGTAATGTTAGAATATGCCTGATGCAACTGTTCAATTGCAATCTTGCCCTCTTGTAAATAGCCTTTTAGATCTTTAGGAAGCGAACCATTCTTTACATAAATATAACCAGCAAAAATAATAAACATGGTAAGAATGATAGCTAAAAGCTTTAAAAGCTGCTTGATAAACATATACATAAGAACTAAAAAACTAATGATAGCAATAACGGTTAATAAAATGCCAGTATTCATTATTGCCCTTTTTGTTTTAGGTTATCATTTTTAGCTTTCTTGTGTGACAACAAAGAACTTATAATTATACCCAATGCAAATCCTACAATAAATAACGATATCACCATAACAATGAACGGTAATGTTATAGTCCATAACAATAATGATAATGTAACTGGTTGTGTATTTTGCAAAATTATGATGAGAAAAAATAGCAAAATAAGCACAACAAAAATTAATTTTACTCTCATGGAATTGACACCTCGTGATATTTCATACTTTCCGCGTGTTTTAAACAATAGCTATTTTATTTTCATTAATTTTTAAAGTCAAGCTAACATTTGATGGTATTGTGATTTTTTGATAAATCAATAATTTAAATATTCCAGTTTATAACTGATTCATTGGATTGAATGGTATCCTAATGATATAGTGAAATAAGGGTATTACTTAATTGGTGATTGTTTTCAAGTTGGTAATTGTAACGGGATTTTAAGTAATTTTTGTAGTATTTTTTTGGGTAATCCCCAGTAGATGAGGTAATATGTGATACCTTCTTCCTCTCCAACTTCAAAGTGATAGTTTGAATATAGATAGTTATCGGTTTTATCTTTCTCTAAAACATTAGTTATTAATTCAAAAAGATAATTTTCAATACAAAACTCAATAACCCTTGCAACCGACATCTTCCACACCTTTTTCACATCAAGTAAAAACTCATATTCATCGGCTTTTGGCTGTAAATGAAGCAGGCGCCACGTCTTCTCACCCCGTCTTTCCCTGTATGCTACCTTTTGGCCTGCATATAGATTAACTTTTTTATATTCCGCAGCATATCGTATTAACAAAATAATTAACGTTGTGACAGATAATTTATAATACTGTGCAATGTTCTTTATTACATCATAATGTTGATATGAAATACATGTTGTTGTTTCAGTATTCATTGTGAACCCCACCTATGTTTATGAATAGTCACCGCTATAGCCATTGAGCATGTACTGAAATATAAATCGCTGATATAAAAAATCAAGATTTATTTACTACAACAACACATAAACTTCATAAAATCTTTACACATTTGAGGCATTTTACAATTGAAGTTTATGGATTTACAAACAACAAAGAGGAGATATGAATTTTAAAAACACATTTAGTGAACAAATTGTTTCGATGCTAAACATATTTGTCAATGAACAAAAGAAACGATTCCCGGACAGCGAAGTGTTAACGATAGACCTTCACTGCCATGACCACAATAGCAATATTCCAGATGAACAGTTAGGAAGAATATTAGGGATACCTGAAACATGGCTACCAACCGAAGATTTACTCCAAACGCTTAAAAATCATGGATGTAACACATTTACCATTACTAACCACAATAATGCCCGTTCATGCTGGCAGCTGCTGGATAAAGGTGAAGATATATTAGTTGGAGCTGAATTCAGCTGTACTGTACCTGACTATAAAGTGGGTATTCATGTTCTCACGTATGGCTTTAACCCAGAGCAGGAATGTAAGCTTAATAAATACAGAAATGATATATATAAATTCATTGATTATACTCGTGAACATGACCTCCCAACAATATGGGCTCATCCACTGTATCATTATAAATCAAAAGGCATTCCTCCTATGGAATTCTTTGATAAAATGGCATTACTGTTTGAGCGGTTTGAGGTAATAAATGGTCAGCGGGATAGCTGGCAAAATATGCTGGTAAAGCAATGGCTTGAATCATTAACACCAGATAAATTAGAAGAGCTATCGCACAAATTTAAAATAAAGCCAGATAGATATTGTACATCACCATATAATAAATATATGTCGGGTGGGTCCGATAGTCACATGGGAATATTCACAGGCTTAACAGGAACCTATCTGCACATCCCTAACCTTGATGAAAGATTACAGACCCAAAAACGTTCAGCTTTGGCATTAGAAGCCATCAAAAATGGAGCAATGGCACCGTTTGGTACACATAATGACAGTGAAAAGATGGCAATCTCGTTTATCGATTATTTTTGCCAGATTGGCATGAACATGAAAGACCCTGGCCTTCCTCATATTCTGTTGCATAAAGGTGATACTCAGGACAAGCTGGCTGCTCTGGCAATCACCAATGCTTTTCATGAATTGAAACGGCACAAAACTACACTCAACTTTTTAGAACTTTTCCACAAATCCTTGATTGGAAAAACATTTTCCAGAACAAAACGTTTCTATGTAAGTAAGGATTATAAAAATGTTTTTGATATAGCATATACATTATCACGGTACACAAAAACCAGAAAAAAAGACGATGTAGTATTCTATACCGAATCAATCTATGCAATATACAAAGAACTTTTACAATTGCTGATGAAGCGATCTGATAAGCATATTAACGAATTGATTAAAGATGATAGGTTTAAATCAAAAGAATTTGAATCCTTCTTCCAAAAAATTGAGATTCCTGTACATTTTAGGAAATACATTGAAGGTAATGAAAAAAACAATGGCAATGGTTCAGCAAAAGTTAATCTGCCAAAATTATTTGACGAGTTATCCTTCCCGTTTTTAGGCTCAGCAGTTATTGCAGCAGCTTTTTTTACCAGTGCCAGAGTAATGTACAAAGCACGGCCATTGCTGTATGAATTTGCAAAAGAACATAATACATTGAAGCACCCTGAACGCACATTGTGGTTAACCGATACGTTCACTGATTCTAATGGTGTTGCTATGGTATTACAATCAATGCTTAAGGAAATACAAAAACGTGACCTGCCAATTGACATAATAACTGTCAGCAGTACACTACAACCACAGGATCACTTAATTGTTATACGCCCATTGAAGGAATTCACTCTTCCGTTTTATGAGCAGCAGCCATTGCGAATCCCAGATATTCTGGAAATCCACAACATTTTCAAAGAAGGTGAATACAGCAAAATTATTGCTTCAACTGAAGGCCCCATGGGCCTGGCTGCACTATGGTTGAAATATGCATATTCAGTACCTGCATACTTTTATGTGCATACTGACTGGATGATGTTTGCAGAACAAACACTTAAACTAACTGACGAAAATCTGAATAATTTCAGACGCTTATTGCGTACCTTTTATAAAGGATTTGATGGGTTATTTGTTCTCAATAACGACCACCGTAAATGGCTGACAGGCAAAGACATGGGATTTAACCCATCGCAGGTATTTTTAACAGCACACTGGGTGGAAGAGATATTTAAACCTTATAAAACAAACAAAGAACAAATCTTTGGTGTAGATGAAAAAACACCGATTATACTCTTTGCTGGAAGGCTTTCCGAGGAAAAAGGAGTAATGGATATTCCAAAGGTTATGAATATGGTAAAACAAAAGCACCCAAATGCTAAAATTGCCTTTGCAGGTATAGGACCTAAAGAAAAAGAACTTAAACAGATACTACCAGATGCAATATTCTTAGGATGGGTAAACCATGATGACCTTCCAAAAGTATATTCGGCAGCCGATATATTAGTTTTACCTTCACGCTTTGATACATTTGGTTGCGTGGTGCTTGAAGCGTTATCATGTGGCCTGCCAGTAATTGCATATAACACGAAAGGCCCTAAAGATATTATTAACAATGGCCTTAACGGATATCTTGTTAAAAATGATACCGAAATGGCTGCAAAGATTATTGAGCTATTCAACAATCCACTATTACTCAATCTTTTCAAAAACCAATCAATTCTGAGGGCTAATGAATTCAGCCCTGATAAAATAATCAAACAATTTGTCAATGACATTAACTCAGCAGCTTAAGGTACACCAACCATATACCTGGTGGAAACACGGCGTCATTTATCAGATTTATCCACGCAGTTTTTACGATTCAAATGATGATGGCCTTGGTGATATCCCAGGTATAATAGAAAAATTTGATTATTTAGTGGATTTAGGCATTGATGCAATATGGCTATCTCCAATTTATACTTCACCGATGTATGATTGTGGTTATGACATCAGCGATTATTATTCAATCGACTCTTCTTTTGGCACATTAGAAGATTTTAAAAAATTATTGGCCTTAGCTCATAGTAAAAAAATCAAGATTATAATGGATATGGTTCTCAATCACACCTCACATTTACATCCGTGGTTTATTGAATCTTCTTCATCCAAAGATAATCCCAAACGCAACTGGTATATATGGCATGATCCGGTGAATGGGAAATACCCCAATAACTGGAAATCAGCATATTTAACCAGTGCATGGGAATTTCACCAGCCTACCGGGCAATATTATCTGCATTCATTTTTGAAGGAACAACCTGACTTAAACTGGCATAACCCGGAAGTTAAAGAAGCTATGTTTAATGTTATGCGCTACTGGCTTGATATGGGTGTTGATGGATTCCGATTTGACGTTATAAATTTTTGCTATAAAGATAAAAAGCTTAAGAATAATCCTTTTTCATTAAACCCATTTGATGAACAGATAGAAAAATATAACAAAAACAGACCTGAAAATTACATCCTGGTACAGGAAATAAGAAAACTCCTTGATTCATACGAAAACCGGATGGCTGTAGGTGAAGTATTTTGCTATCCACCAGGAAATCCTCAACTATCTGCAAGCTACTTGTGTAATGGAAATGGATTGCACCTGGCATTTGATTTTTCATTGTTATATCAACCATTCAATGCACGGAAAATATATAAATGTTTAAAACGATGGTATAGTGCCATTCCTGAAAATGGCTGGCCATGTAATGTTTTATCCAATCATGACCAACCACGATATGCTGATAAACATAGTCAGGATGATAATGATTCAGTTAAGCGCTTGCTGGCATTAATGCTTTTAACATTACCCGGTACACCGTTTATCTATTACGGAGAAGAGATCGGTATGAAGAATAGTTCTATACCTCTTCGTGCTATTGTTGACCCGGCCGGGAAAAGATTCTGGCCACTATATAAAGGCAGGGATTGTGCTCGCACACCAATGCAGTGGTCGGATGAAGCAAATGCTGGTTTCACCGATAGTTTGAGTTGGATTCCGGTTGACAGTAACTATCGCACAATAAATGTAAAAAAACAATTAAAGGACCGTTATTCACTGCTTAATTTTTTTAAGGATTGCATTAGAATACGAAAAAAACATCCCGCACTTACTCATGGCACATGGAAACCAATTTTAAAAGGAAGACAAGGTGTATTAGCATATATACGCCAAACAAATCAGGAAACGTTATGTATAATTCTTAATTTCAATAATCATACCAGTTCAGTACATTATCACTTAGAAGCGCAATGGAAGGTGCTATTTTCAACTCATAGAAGCAAATTTGAACACTTTGCTGATATACGATTGCAGTGCTATCCTTTGGAAGCTACTATACTGCAAAAGATTGGAGAGTTAGTATAATACTATACCTTATATGAAATTCCATACTGTGGAAGTATTACGGATATATCCGGAAACAATCGTGTAATTTCTTCAATAAATTTTGTAGTATCTACAGCCGATGATAGTGGCGGGAAGGTATCATCAAAGTGATGCAAGAACAGTGCATGTGGTCTGAACTTCTTCACAAATTCTGTTGCATAAGTTGTTATATCATCACGCCCCTGAAATGGTAGCGTAAGCATGGAAGGCTTATACGGATATTCTGTATGGGCAGAATAATTGAGGCTGCCAAAATGCAGGACGTTTTTATTTTGATTAATTATCTCATATGCAAATACACTCCCCATTGGCATTTTTTTGTTAAGCGATAGTAACTGTAAAAATTTATCAAAATTTTTCAAAATTCTCAAACTAGAAAGAGTCTTAATTATCAGTGGAAAATCAAAACGTATGTGCTGGCCTTTATATATTTTTACAATTAACGGTGGTATGGATACTACCTGCCCATGATTAATAATACGAATATCCTGGGCAGATATGCCCTGGCGCAATAATACATCCGCAACCTGCGTTGAACAATAGATAGTACTCTTATTTAATTTCCATACATCAAAAACATTGAGTATATGATCAAAATGGCCATGTGTTATAAAAATATCAGTTGTCCCTGAATAATCTTCTATTGATGTATGTTGCACCTGTGGGTTCATTGAAATAAATGGATCAAATAGTAAAGCCGTGTTGCCTTCTGTTATTTTAATTGTAGCTGTCCCAAACCATTGTATTTCCATACGATTATTCCTTTTTCTTAAACTTCATTCAAAGTAATAACAGCACTATACGTTTAGTCAATCAATTTATTGAGTTCTTTATGGAAACATAATTTAATGCATGATCAAATCTTTTGATTATTTTCACATAACACTTAAAATTTCTTTATACAAAATATTATACTTATCTATGCAATAACAACAAAACCACTTTTTACAAATAATATATACAGGACGGTATAATACAATGTCATTGCCTTTTAAAAAGTTATTCATATTTGATAAATATATTCAAAAGGAATTTATATCTGTAAATTCCATCACGCGTGTACCACAATGGGTCATAATAATTGGAACAATTTTGGTATTATTAATATCAACAAGTGGTATTATTAACTTTTATTACCTTAATAAGTCCCATAAGGAAATTGAAAAAATTAATGAAATCACTACGTTAACACTATCAACACAAATAGAATTTGAAAAGCAGTTTGCCATTCTTCATTATATGTTATTTGAAAAAGACCCTGAAGAATATAGAAAATATTTCCACAAATTTTCATATCAATATACCATTGTTCAAAACCAGATTTTTAATTTAAAACTTTTATTAAGCGATTTTCCGGCCATAAAAGAAAAAATTGAAACAATTCATACGTACCATAAAGAGCTTACCGAATTACTTATTGATGAATTAACTCAATACAAGGAAAATGCCATTACTGCATTTGATGTATATTCAATTATTAAGAATAAAGATATTGTAGCTATTGAACAATTAAATTACATAAGCACTGAAATCAGCAATAACAATTACGAAGCCATTAATACAATTAAAAATAAGTATTTTACGCTAACAATAATTTCTATTGTAATAATGAGTATTGTATCGTTAGCACTTGTGACATTAATTTTTGTAATCATTATGTCAGAAAAAAAATATTTATTTGATATCGGTAGAGAGCTTTCATCTTATCTGCCTATTCAACTGGTAGAATTAATTTTAAAACGGGAAAATCACGAAGTTTTTCCTATTCAAAAAAAATTTATTACCATATGTTTTACCGACATACAGGGTTTTACAAAATTAACCGATGTCACAGATCCTGAAACTTCTGCTGAAATACTTAACGAATATCTCACAAAGATGGCACATATTGCTCATAAATATAATGCAACAGTTGATAAATTTTTAGGTGACGGCATAATGATTATGTTTGGTGCCCCGGTATCTATGACACCGGCACTACAGGTTGACAATGCAATTAAAATGGCAATTGAGATGCAGAAAGAATTTAAAGAATTAAACAAAAGCTGGAATGCATACCTCAATGGGAATACCCTCCATTTAAGAATAGGGATACATTGTGGCATTGCGACTGTTGGAAGCTTTGGCCCTCAAGAACGGTTATCCTTTACAGCTATTGGTAAAACTGTCAATATTGCCTCAAGATTAGAACAAATATGTGAACCCGACAGTATTTTAATAAGCTATGATGTAAAACAATTAGCACCTAATTTGCCAGCAAAAGAAGCAATATCCATTAATTTAAAGGGAATAGAGAAACCTATAGAAACATACAGAATTGCTGTCAATTAATTTTAATTGTATTAAGACGATGTAAGCTTTAATTTAATTATATACAATGCACGCTATTGTCATATCATCTTGTTGAGGGTATGATCCACGAAAATGTTGTATATCAAACATAATAGAATTTAATATTTTCATTGGATCATTATTATAATTATTTATAAATACTTTGTTAAACCTTTTAATGCCATAGTCTTCGCAATTAGAATTCCGCTGCTCAATACAACCATCAGTCAAAACTGTAACAATATCACCTTTTTCTAATTTGAATATTCCTGAATTTATGTTCTCTATTTTCTGAATTCCCATAGGCATATTAATTTCTTTCAAGGATAATTTAAACATACCACTACCGCGATAAAGATATGTTAAAGAATGTCCAAAGTCATACATGGTTAATAAAGCACTATCTTCATCAATTACAATAAAACAGGTTGTAACAAATTTTTCCCCCTCAAATGTTGAAAATATATAATTATTTAAATGTTTGATAAAATATTCAATATTAGAAGTATCAAAATCATACGTTGTTATCATACCATGAATTAACGTTGTTATCATAGAAGCAGCAATACCCTTGCCAGACACATCACCTACAATAACAATATGCTGGTTTTTATTTTTTAAAGGGATGACACAATAAAAATCACCACCAATATCCTGTACCATTTTATTTTTTACTGCAATTGTTAAACATTTTGTACGTACCATATATTCATTACTTATGATTCTGTTAATTACCCGTTTAGCATGTTCAATATCCAGCTGTGTTAATCGAGACAGAAATATTAACATATCCTTTGTTGAAAATATGCCTTTATAACAATAATTTTCATCTACTAATGCGTAATATTCCTGAGCACCCTTTAAAAGATCCTTTTCTATTTCTTTTGAACATTCAAATATATGCATATTATAATTTAAAGTGGCAACCTGATTCATTACTTCTGTAACCGTTTTCTTATAGTATAATTCCCTTCCAAAACGCCGCCCTAAAATATCAAAAAGATCTTTTCTAACAATAACTCCCTGAACCATTAATTTTTTATCTACAACTGCCAATGCAAAAATATTTTCATGATTAACCAATTCATCAACCAACTCATCTATTAGCACATCTGAATATACATAATATCCCGAACTAATAAGCATACCAACTGTGAAGCGTGTACAAGCTGGTTCTTCCACATGATGTATTATCTTCTGTATAATTTCAGTTTTATTTGCATTCATATCCAACCACCAAATTTTTATAATTTCAATGTTAATACACTTAGTATTTCCATAAGCTTTTGTATGTATATTAACAATCATAATTAAACTATTTTCAATGAAGTTGCTATAAAATGTTTATAAATATATTTTAAATATTTTGCAAATACTGATGTTGGTACAATCGTAATTTTGACCATACAATAGGCTATGATGTAATAGCCTCATATAATTTATTTATAGCTTTTCCAGCCCTATAAAGTTTTACAATGACTATTTACTATTGTTAAATTCAAAAAATAGTTGCATATTGATACATGTTAGAATATTCTATATTTCAATATATTTTTTAACACAGCATGACGGAAGGGAAAAAATGAATAAAAGAGCTTTTCTACTATTTTTTCTAATTTTAACTTTCTGTTTCAGCAATAACGTAAATTTTGCCAATTGCTTTACTACATATAAAAGTGCCTTAGGCTTTCAGGCACAGCTACCCCAATGGGATAAAGCAGAAATGATGCGCGATAGTTACTATGAATTCATCTGTGCGTATTCAAAAACTATATATATAAAGATATACACTTTAAAAAACACCAATGAAGATATTTTACACACACTTACATGGAAGATATGGGATACCGACCCCAACGCACATTTCATAATAAACAAAAAAAGTGATATAGGCGGCATTATTATTACAACCTACCGCTCAACTGGTGTTGCACTGCACAGATTAAAAATTATCCAGAATGAAAACAATATTTTTATTATTGAATGCAGTGCTCCTGAACAAATATTTTATAAATATGAAATATATTTTAATAAAGTATTCCAGTCATTTAGCGTGATATAAACTTTTACAGTTTTTCTATATCTAATGGCCTTGGCTTTGTTTCATCAATGACCAGTTTCAATGCACCGTTTGTGCAATGCTCCACACATAATTCACAACCTGCACAATCTTTTATACTATATAGCCATTGATTATTATTAATGCTGATTGCATTAAACGGACAAACCCCAACACAATCACCACAAAGCTTGCATAACGTTGTATCATGAACTATTTTGTAGCCTGCCGGTGCATTCATTGACAGGGCACTATCAAACTGTTTTGCAAATCTGGTTGCCTGCAAGCTTACACACGATTTTGGATGACAGTTGCAAATAACGCCTGTACTTCCTCCAGTTGCCACTTTAAAAAAGGCCTGTGTAATATAACCATGTTGTCTGAATTTCTTTACTAATTCCAAGGCCTCTTTTTGCGTAATTTTTCGTGCATTGTATCTTTTCCCATGTTCCAACCAAAACGTTGCAGTATGTTTGCCTACTGCTATACATGAATTAATGGTCCATGGCTCATCACCCATAGTTTTTTTACAGGGACAGTCCATAACTGCTATATAGTCAGGCTCAGTAAAAATGATTTTATATGCATATTTATAGGGAATAATACTTCTATTTGATTCATCTATATGTGAAATGTCTTTATTTAATTCCAAGATCTTTTTTGTGTCATTGAAAGATAATATTTTTGAATGATAACGATCAAAGGCAAATTTTAGAAAATATCGTAAGGGTTTAAACCATGAAAAATGAAAAGCTAAAAATTTAAATATATGATACAGTATAAAGACATAAGGATAATAAAAAACAAAATACATATAATTATGAATTGCTCTATCAACACGCCATCCATGCTTTTTGAACACCATAATTGTTGATGGCTTTGTTATCATATTACTGTGCACTCAAAATTTTTAAAAATATTTTGCAAGCATAGCTTCCAATTCCTCAATTGTAAACGGCTTACACAATCCACCATTAAAACCATATTGTTCAGGATTTGCAAGAACAGGATCATCGTGATATCCGCTCATTACAAAAGCAGGGACATCTGGATCAATTTTTCGGATTTCAACAATTGCTTCATTCCCTCCCATTCCGCCTTTTATCGTCATATCAAAGATTAACGCGGTGAATGGTTTCCCGGCATCTTTTTCTTTTAAAAATACATCAATAGCTTCTTTGCCATCTTCAACTGCTACCACATCAAATCCTAAATACTGTAAAAATTTAATCATAATGTCGCGCATCATAGCTTCATCGTCCAGCACCAATACCCTTCCGCCTTTTAACACTTTTTTTACTTCAGGTTTAACGGGTTCTACAACCTTTTCTTTTGTGGCAGGTAAATAAATATAAAACGAAGACCCTTTGCCGGGTTCAGATTCAACCTCTATAGTACCCTGATGGCGCGCAACAATTGAATAGCTTGTAGCAAGCCCCAATCCATGTCCCATGCTTTTTGTACTGAAAAATGGATCAAATATCCTGTTCAATATCTCTTTAGGAATACCAACGCCTTCATCGGCGATAGTTACCTTGATATAATCACCTTCCAATAATGGATGCTCAGTAGGTGCAAATGAAACATTGCATGCACTTACAGTAATTGTTCCACCCATCGGCATTGCCTGCACAGCATTAATGACAATATTTTCTACGACCTGAGATATTTGATTATAATCAAATTCAGCATTATATAAATTTTCATCAAAATCAAACCGCGCTTTCACCTTTGTACCACTTATGGCAAATTGTACTGTGTCATTAAGCAGAGGTACAATAGACTGTATCTTTTTAATGGGCTGGCCACCTTTTGCAAATGTCAAAAGCTGTCCTGTAAGCCCTTTTGCCCGCTGAATTGACTTTAATGCATTTGCCAGCATTTCAGAAACTGTGCTATCTGATACATACGCACTTGCAAGGCCAATATACCCAAAGACCCCTTCAAGTATATTATTAAAATCATGAGCAATCCCACCTGCCAATAATCCAATGGATTCTAATTTCTGCGCCCGCTGAACCTGTTCAAGCAATTGCATCTTCTCGGTCATATCCCTGAATACCAGTACCACCCCTAAGATATTTCCTGCAGCATCTTTAATTGGCGCTGCGCTGTCAGCTATTACCCGCTTGGTGCCATCTTTAGCGATTAGTACTGTATGGTTAGCCAACTCATAAACTTTTCCTGTTTGTAATACTTTTTCTACAGGGTTTTCTAATGGCTTGTGCGATAGTTCATGTTCAATGACAAACACTTCTGAAAGGTTTTTGCCTACAGCTTCTTCTAAGGAATAGCCTGTTAACAGTTGTGCTGCTTCATTAATTAGCACTACTCTACCCTGTATATCTGTTGCAATTACACCATCACCAATACTTTGCAATGTTATTCGCAGTTTTTCTTTTTCTTCTTGCAATGCCTCTTCTGCTTTTTTACGGTCAGTTATGTCAAGCACCGAAACAAGGCCAGCAGGCCTGCCTTTATATTTCACCGTTTCACTGGTAACATAAACCCATTTAACCTGTCCATCTTTACTAATAATCCTGAATTCATATCTATCTAATCCCTGACTGCCCTGTTGGCGTTGTTGTGCTTTATTAATAATCATTTCCTTATCTTCAGGATGTACCAGAAACCAGAAATTCGATGTAGCCACTTCTTCAAAATTATATCCTGATATGTGCTCAGCTGCCTTATTCACATATATAAATTTATCATCCTGATACATCATAATAGCGGTAGGGCTTGAATCCGCTAAGGTTCTAAATTTTTGCTCGCTTTCTTCCAGGGCATTCATAATCTGGACGCGTTCAATGGATCTCCATGCTGAATCCATAAGCAGCGTCAATTGCAACATATCAATTTCAGTATAATCGGTTTCTTTATTGGCAACCCCAACTGTTGCAACTATCTCCTTGTCTTTAAAAACAGGAATACCTAAAAACCGTGTAAGCTCTATATGGCCTTGGGGATAACTTTTTTTGAGTGGATGATATTCTTTGTAATTATTTATTATTATTGGCCTCCCCTGCCTGACAGTTTCAGCCCATATTCCTGCGTCATCTAGATAATATATTTCAGGTTTGTCTATCATCGCACATTCAGCCATAACATCCTTTGACCAGGCAATAAAGATAAACTTCTTTTCCTCTTTATCATAATTCATTACAAAACCAATTTTGCTATTAGTAATTTTAACAGCTTCGTTAAGGACATATTCATACAAGTCTTGAGGGTCTTTAGCTTCATATTGTAGTATAGAAATAATTGATTCCAATCGTTCTTTGTTTTTTATCAATAATTCTTCAGCAACTTTTCGTTGCGTCAAATCATGTGCTACAATTAATATTGACACCACCTCATTATTTTTTATAATAGGTGTTGATGTAACCTGTACTGGTATCAAAATACCAAATTTATTAACAAATTCGGTCTCAAACTGTTCAACCCCCATATACCCTGACATTCGTTTAGCATGAATTTCATAAAGAGACTTCCTGTACTTTTTTGGTATGAACATCAAAATAGTTTTACCAATGATTTCATCTTTTGTTGAAAAGCCTGACAAATTCACCGCTGCCTGATTTATATATTGAATGATTCCATTCATGTCATGCAGCACAATTATATCCTGTGTAGTCTCCGCTAAAGACCTGTAACGCTCCTCACTTTCCTTTAACTGCTGCTGGGCTATTTTGCTTTGAGTTATATCTTCATACGTACCTAATACACCAATTACATTCCCTTCATTGTCTTTCAGTGGAACCTTACTGGTACGCAACCAAATTGTATTGCCATCTGGCGTTGTCTGCGGCTCTTCATACCCAATTTTGGGAATTCCCGTTTCCATGACCATTGTATCATCAGCGCGGTAACGCTCTGCCTGTTCTTTCCATCCCATGTCATAATCGGTTTTACCAATAATATCTTCAGGTTTAGTAAAACCAGCATCTATTGCAAATGATTTATTACACCCTAAGTATCTTAACCGCCTGTCTTTCCAGAAGACCCGCACCGGTATGGTATTTATTACATTATCAATGAATTGCACTGACTCAACTAATGCCTTCTGGGCTTCTTTTAGTTTTGTTATATCCATATGTGTGCCATACATCATTAATGGCTTGCTATCAGAAGTCCAGGATACTACTTTTCCTTTATCAAGTATCCAAACCCAGTTGCCATTTTTGTGTTTCATTCTGATTTCACATTCATACTGTGGTAGCTTACCTTCAAAATGGTTTTGTAATAGTTCATAGGCTTTTTGTAAGTCTTCAGGGTGGGTCAATGTTTCCCATGTTTGTAATGATATGGGCGATAGTTCCTCAAGAGTATATCCCAAAAGATTAGCCCACTTTTGATTAAAGATCACTTCACCTGTTTGCACATTCCATTCCCAGGTTCCTATATTCACCGCCTCTATAATAGTATTTAATCTGTTGCTAAAATCTTTCAAAGCTTTTTCTGCTTGCTTTCTTTCGGAAATATCTCTTGCTACTGCAATAACGCTGTCCTTCCCAGAGATTTCAGTTCTTCTTAAGCTAACCTCAACCCAAAAAACTTCTCCATTTTTCTTTTTAGCAAGCCACTCAAAGACTTGAGGCTTTTCATCTAATGCTTTTTTAATTAAGCGTTGGGCTTCTTCTTCAGTATACGGTGGCATGTTGGCACTCAAATCGCCTATATTGCCACCCAGAACTTCCTCTTTAGAAGTATACCCATATATTTTCAGCATGGCATCATTAACATCTATCATCTTCCCTGTTTGCGCTTCATCAATAAATATTGCTTCGTTTGTAGAATTAAATATTTCTCGAAATTTACGTTCACTTTCTTCAAGTGCTAATTCATTTAACTTTTGTTCGGTTATATCACGTATGGTTTCAATAGCTCCAATCACATTTCCATCGCTGTCATAGAGTGGTGAAGCTTTCCCCCACAAATAAACTTTCTTTCCTCTGAAATTATCAATTGTAGTTTCTGCAATCAAGACATTTCCTTCTTTTTTTACATACGCATAATTTTTTGCAATTTCATCATCATATTGTAATGCTAAATCAACTAATATTGGCCTGCGCTTGCCATATAATGGCAATGCATATTCATAATTTCCTTTTCCAATCATATCTTCAGCTTTAACACCAGTTAGTTCTTCCATAGCTTTGTTGAATGCAATGACTACGCCATGCGCATCAATAACAAGTGTTGGATCGGGAATGTATGTAATAATATCCAGCAACTGCTTTTGCTGATTAATTATTTTTTGTTCCGCATTCTTTCTTTCGGTAATATCTGTGTACATTGCAAAAGACCCAATGTAATTACCCTGTTCATCAATAATTGCTTTTGCAGAAACTATCGCCCATAATTCACTTCCGTCTTTTTTCTTTCTTCTGTCTTCGTATACCTCATCAATTCCCTTTTCCCTTTTCTTTAACCGCTCTTTTAATGCCGGTATATCCTCTTCAAACATGAAATCATAAATTGATCTGCCCATCATTTCTTCAGGTGTATAGCCTAACATCTGGGCCATAGCTTTGTTAACATATGTAGTTATACCCTTCTCTATTTTCCATATTCCTTCTTTAGCTGTTTCAACTAAAATACGGTATTGTTCTTCACTCAACAATAAGGCTTTTTCAGCCTTTTTCCTTTCGGTGATATCACGCACTATTGCCTGAATATACTGTTTGCCTCCCAATTCAAATGCATTCAGACTTACCTCTGCATCAAATGGTGTCCTGTCATATTTGCAATGCTGCCACTCAAAAAACTGTGGATTGCCCTGTAGTGCTGCATTAATCTTTTCCAGTGCTTTCTTTTTTGATGATTTTCCATCAGGCTGAAATTCAGGGGAAAAAACATACGGTGGCGTGCCTATGATTTGCTCACGTGTACACCCAAACATTTCCAGTGTTTTCTGATTACAATCAATAAATATGTCTTTATCCATTAAAAAGATTGCATCATTAGCTGACTCAAAGAGTGTGCGGTATCTTTCCTCACTTTCCTGTAACTCTTTCTCTGACTTTATACGCTCTGATATATCCCTGATAATGCTTATAAATGCCTGAGGCTTTCCTTCACTATCGGGAAGAAGTGATGAATGCACTTCAATGGTGATTTTTTTGCCTTTTTTGTTTTTTATTGTATAAATATTTCCTACAGCATACCCTGTTTTTAGAGTATTACTCATATTTGCAATGGCTTTATGTTTATCTTCATCGACCAGCAAATCCAGAATATTGGGAACCTCAGACATCAGTTCAGCAGTCGTATCCACCCCATATAACTGCCTGGCTGCATGATTTGCGGCAAATATATTTCCTTTAAAATCATAAATCACTATGACATCTGGTGAAGTATCAAATAATGCCTTGTACCATTCTTCACTTTTTCTCAAACGATTTTCTATTTCTTTTCGATGTGTAATATCCCGCACTATTGCAAGCAAAAATACCTCTTTACCAATTATTAGCTTATTTAAACTTACTTCAGTAAAAAAAGGTGTGCCATCATATTTTATATGCTGCCATTCAAAATATTGCGGTACCCCTGCTTTTGCCTTTTTGATATATTGCAATGCTGCTGTTTTTGATTTTTTTCCATCAGGCTGGAACTCAGGATGAAATAGATGTGCTGATTTACCAATGATATCTTGACGTGAACATTTGAATAACTCTAATGTTGCCGTATTACATTCTATACATATATCATCTTTCATGATAAACATTGCATCAGTTGTTGCCTCAAAGATAGCCCTGAATTTTTCCTCATTTTCTTTTAATATTTTTTCCATTAATTTTAAGCTTGTTATATCTTCATGAATTCCAACAAGTCCTATGATGGTATTATGACTATCTTTTATTGCGTTTGCTCTAAGGAACACATCGATTATATTTTTATTTTTATCATACATCTTTACTTCACCGGTCCATGAACCTCCGGCCATAATTGTTCTAAAAACTTCTTTTCCAATTTTTTTATCAACATATAGCGTTGAAGGAGGGGTATCACCAATAGTCCCAAAAAGTTCATCAAAAGCCTTATTTTGATAATAATGTTTCCCCTGCGGAGTTGAAATTCCAATGGCATAGGATGAATTTTCAACCAGTGCTTTAAATAACTGAAGCTGATCTTCAATCTTTCTTCTTTCAGACATATCCCGTGATATTACTAAAATACCCACTGGCTTGTTCTTTTTATCACGAATAAACGAAACATGCGTTTCCAGCCATATAGTTGATCCATCTTTGCAGTAATGCTCCAGTTGAAGAATTCTACTTCTATGAGGGTCTGCTTTTTTACTTTTTTCTTTTTTTAATTCTTCCTTAAATACATCAAGTGCCTTTTGCAAAGAATCAGGTGTCAAAATTTGTTCCAGTTTTTGTTTTTTTACTTCATTTAACGGATAACCTCTAATTTTTTCTATTGCGGGGTTTACATATAAAATATTAAAATTCATGTCAAAAATAGTAAAAACATCATGGCTCTCGTTGAGGATAAGTTTTTGGATTTCCATTAAATTCAATAAATCTAAACTGGAACGTGTAATGCTTATATTATTATTTGTTATTTTACCTTTCAAAGGTTTTTTTTTCTTAATTGAATCAGCCATGTTTATTTACCTTTTTTGTAAATACAAAAGCCATTCCCACTAAAAATAATAAATTAATTTGTTTTAAAATGCAATCAATTTTAACAAAATTTTTAAATTATGTCGTGAACAAAATTATTAAAGACTTATAAACTAATATAAAATCACACATATACTCCGCTGTCACTTATGTGTTAAAATGCATTTATAAAATAAATACTGATTGCTTTTATTTTTTTCTTGATTTATATTCCATATTACTATATATTTGTGTATATTAATAAAAAATCTTATAACAATAAACGATATACCTATGGCACCTACTTCAGCACGTAAACTAACTCCAGAAATGAAAGATGAAATTATTGCTCTTATTGACAAACGTGTGAAAGAACATTATGTAACGCGTTCTGATTTTAAGGCTTTACAAAGTATTGTTAAAGAACTGTCCATTAATGTTAAAGAATTAGCTGAAGCTCAAAAACGCACTGAACAGCGTATTGAAGAATTAACCCAGGCTCAAAAAAACACCAATCAGCGTCTGGATACGCTTGCTCAACGTATGGAAGAATTGGCACAGGCTCAAAAAAATACTGAACATCGTGTTGAAGAATTAACACAGGCTCAAAAACGCACTGAACAGCGTATTGAAGAATTAACCCAGGCTCAAAAAAACACCGATCAGCGTCTGGATACGCTTGCTCAACGTATGGAAGAACTAGCTGAAGCTCAAAAACGCACTGATCAACGTATGGAAGAATTAGCAATTTCACTTAAAGAAACACAAATTGAATTAAAACAGTTAGCTCACGAACATACTATTACGCGCAAATTATTAGGTAATCTTACCAATACTGTTGGGTATGGTCTTGAAGATACTATCATGAAATACATTCATGATTATGCTCAAAAAGAATACGATATTACTATTACTACCGTTGATAGGCGTTATATCACCTACCCCGATGGACGATACGATGAAATTAATATCTATGCTGAAGGAACAAAAAATGGCAATACCGTGTATATTATTGGTGAAAGCAAAGCACAGTTAGGCAAAAAAGATGCCGATAGTTTTGACAAAATGATTGCCCGTTTGCGCAATTACCTAAAAGGGGAAATTATTCCTTTTATTGTATGCTATAGCTATGCTCCAGATGTTGAAAACTACATTGCATTGCAATATCCATATATTCGCATTCACAAAAGTTTTGAATTTTACAAATATAAAAAGCTATATGATTAAATTTATATTTCTTTATCTTCTTCACTTTGCAAATACTGTAAAATCTTTCTTCTGATTGAATCGGGAAGCCTTATGCCAATTGTTTTTAATCTGTTTTCATATTTCTTGAATGAACGGACATGCTGGGATGTGGTAACAAATATCCTGAAATATGACCTGATGCTGCCTTCCACCTCTTTACGGAATTCAATGTCCTGATTAAGCATATCTTCTAGTGGTGCAATAACACGGTAATTGATGGGACGGCAGATAGAACGGTACGCAACAAACCGCTGCAATGTTTCAGATTCATAGTTTTTTTCATTTATATTTTTTTCAACTTCGTTTAAATCAATACAATCCAGTACTTCAAATTTATATTCATCCTGCAATGCATTTCTTATCATTGTGGCTGCATCCTTACAGCAATTGCACGATAGCAAATTATCAGGGCATTGCGCTCCGCAGCGCAGATACAGCACCATATCAATATCCGAACTTGGCTGCGACAACCCAACATTAACCGAACCCAACACATCCATAGCAATATCTTCAACCATAGGCTCTATCCGCCTGACTATCTCCTCCATCTTTTCAACACGCAGCTCAGATTCCTCTGTTTGGAACATTCTGAAAAAATTCTTAATTTCTTTGAATAATTCAATCTCTGGTATATGTGAATACGGCAAAATATTCATGTCAACATTAACTAATTTCTTCTTTGCATCATACCTTCCTTCATCAATGATAGTTTCCACCCATTCTCCGTCTTTCTTGAGATACTCAGCTAAATCATACACACGCTCGTTATACAATTTTCTATACAATATGTGCGTTATTGTATTCCCTTCCAGTTCTATCTGATAGAAAAAACCTCCTTCAAGTACATCGTGGTGCACTGTGGTAATGTCACCAAATGGTGAAGGATTTACGTACAGAGTGTGCTCAACCTCCTTTATTCCCCACGAACCATGTATATGACCTGTTAAACATAGCAACACGGGATTATTATCGCAATAGGTTCTCAGTGCCGGCGAACCGGTAGGACCAACAGGTGCAAGCCAATCCAGCACCCCATGGGCAGGCTGATGCGTTACAATAATGCCAGGACGCACTGCCTTAAAAAAATTGTACATTTCATTTTTACGGTCATCAATGCCAATGCCGGCTTTGTATGGCACAACATACTTTTGCGGTATTCCTGCTGTAAATACATCCGCACCACCGTAGCCAGCAATCACCTGATCATCAACCTGATACCAGTGCAAATGCAAATCCCGGTCATGAAGCGATGTATATTTTAAATCCATATCATAGTTGCCAGGAAGAGTAAAAATATACGACTGTGGTTTAAAACTAAAAATATTGGCAAGAACCTTATATTTTTGTTGCATTACCCTGCGTGCACGTATTGTGTACTGCTGATATTTTGCACCCAATTCAGCATCTTCTTCGGTTATATGCGGCATTTCCATAAGCTCATCAACAAAATCTTCCACTGTGACATCATCCCGGCCCATCTGCTTACGCATGGTATCAAAATACATCTGTAGTTCATAATAGCGGATTGCACTGTCCATATTGTAAAACGGGATGTCTATCAAATCACCAGAGACAATATACACATCGGCTATTGTTTCATACAATAGCTCTCTCACACGTTCAAACGCGCCATGGACATCGGTGCAATAGATTATGCGCATCAACGTTTCCTTGTATATGCAATAAACTTATTGCGGGTAACTATCGCACATAATATAAATAAAAATGCAAATGATGCATACAGTATAATATCCCCGCAAGTACGGTAAATGGTAGAAGTATTCATGCTCAAGTCAATATTGCCCACACAATATGTTTTTTTCATCAAGGGAACTGAAGTTGTTACACGCCCATATGGATCAATTAAAGCTGTAAAGCCAGAATTGCCTGCACTGACAAACCACACGCCATTTTCAATAGCCCTGAAAACTGAAAAATAAAAATGCTGCATTGGGCCAATGGGATTTTCCGTCCATAAAAGATTGGTAATATTAACGTAAAAATCAATGCCTGCCTTTGCATAGCTACGGCACAAACGGTGGAAAATATTTTCATAGCATATCAGCGGTGCACACCTGAATGAACCAATGGTAAAAATACGCGGGCTGTCACCAGGCATAAAGTTTGAACCACCAAATGCATCAACGATATCATTCACAAACGGGAACAGTTCCCCATATGGGAACCACTCACCAAACGGCACTAAATGAATTTTTGCATACGTGTCAACAACCTGCCCTGCGGAGTTAATAAGCACCATACTGTTTTGTGGATAATACCTTCGGTGTACCACATCCTCAATAATGCCAATTTCGCCGGTTAACAGCGGCACACGGTTTTGTGCAGCAAGCGCAAGCACCTCTTCTTCAAAATGATTAAGATTGCCATTAAAGTAACTGTATGAAATATTTTCAAGCGTTGCAGATTCTGACCACACCATTATGTCTGGCTCATGCTCCATTGCCTGGTTAGTTAACGTTCGAAGTATATCCAGATACATATATCTGTTCTTAACCCAATTTTTCCATGGAGAAAAGCATGACTGCACCATGGCAACTTTAAGATGTGAATTGGTATATTCATGATGTTGCTTAAGCCTGATGAAACCAAATAACGTTGATGCAATTACCACAAGGCAAACCATAATACACGCAAGCAATGCAGGGCGATAGTTACCAACAAAAATTCTTGCCTTTATTAATTCAGCAATGCTGATATTGGCAAAAATTATAATAAATGTTATGCCAAAAATGCCTGTGATTGAAGCTATCTGGATGAAGTTAACAAACGGGTATTGTGTGTATCCTAAAAAGTTCCAGGGAAACGCCATGGTACCAATAGTCTGCACCCAATCAAATGCAATCCACACTGATGGATATACAATCATAGTAAGACGCGGAAAAATTCGCCTCAAATACTCAGCCACCAAAATCTTTGTAGCAAAAAAGACTGAGATGCACGGAACAATCAATGCAATAATCACGACCTTACCAAAGGGAAGTGCCTGCCCAAAATCACCCATCCAGTAATAGACAACTCCAAAGCCAAAAAGGCCTGTAATAAATGATACTATATAAACCTCTTTTAGCGGCTTATTATGCACATATAAAAACAAAGGCACAAGGCACACCCATGCAAATGCCGATAAAAGCGGCACATGCAAATTGAGTGGCGTTAAAAAAGAAACCAAGAAAAAAAGCACCGTAAGTACATAGTAATGCCTTGAAACTAGTTGCATCAATTGTTTACTGTTCATTATGCCCTTCCCGCCATCTTCAAAAATTCTTCTTCTGAAAGTATACGCACATTGAGCGTTTGTGCTTTTTCAAGTTTTGAACCAGCTTCCTGGCCTGCAACAACAAAATCAGTTTTTTTGCTCACTGAACTTGAAGCCTTGCCTCCCAGTGATTCAATCAGGCTTTCTGCCTCCTGCCGGCTCATGCTTTTCAACGTCCCGGTAAATACAACCGTTTTGCCTTTAAACGGATTTTCTAAAGCTTCTTCCACAACCTCTTCGTGTACTGTAACGCCATTATCCAGCATTTTCTTAATAATCTTCAACGACTCATCATTGTGGAAGAAATCATACACTGACTGTGCAACACCTGGACCAACTTCAGGTATCCTCATAAGTTCTTGTGGCGATAGTTCCTGTAATTTATCCAATGAGCGTACATGGCTGGCAATAACCTTTGCTATATGGTCACCAACATTACGAATGCCCAATGCCCGCAAGAAATGCGATAAACTCACCTCTCTTCGCTGTTTAATAGAATCCAGAATCTTATCCACAATTTTATCGCCCATACGCTCAACCTGTAACAGGTCATCACGGGTAAGCGCATAAATGTCTGCAATCGTTTTTATCTTTTTCTGTTCATATAAACGCTTTAGAAGTTCAGGACCAACATACTCAATATCCATTCCATCCTTAGAAACAAAGAAACACAGTGTTTCATATTCCTTTGCAGGACAACTTGGATTAACACAGCGTATATAGATGTCCTCATGCTGCAATGAAAAATTACATACTGGGCATTTTTCAGGGGTTACTATCTCCACAACGTCCTGACGTTTATCCTTTAATACCTCAACAACCTTTGGGATAACATCACCAGCACGTATAACCTTAACCACATCGCCAATTTTTATATCAAGACGCTTAACCTCCTGAAAGTTATGCAGCGTTGCGCGCTTCACCAGCACACCACCAATATTAATGGGCTCTAAATTGGCAACGGGAGTAACCAAGCCTGTACGCCCAACCTGATAATCAACAGACTTAAGCACGGTAATAGCTTCCCGTGCGGGAAATTTCCATGCAATGGCCCAGCGTGGCGCCTTGGAAGTGCTGCCCATTATATCTCGCACATCAAAACGGTTTACCTTTACCACCACACCATCAATATCAAAATCAAGTGTGTACCTGTTTTCCATCCAGTGCATATAAAAGTCTTTGACTTCTTTCAATGAACCAACTTTATAATAATGCGGCTGAGGTAAACCCAATGCTTCAAACAATTCATAGAGCTGACTTTGTGTGTTTGCTTGTAAGGGCTCCATTTTTCCAATTCCATAGAGTACAATATCAAGCTCACGCTGCGCAGTAACAACAGGGTCAAGCTGCCGCAATGAACCCGCTGCAGCATTGCGTGGATTGGCAAACTCTGGCTCACCACTTTGCCTGCGTTGCTCATTCAGGCGTTCAAACTCACCATGGCGCATGATAACTTCACCGCGTACACTGATATATGCCGGAATATTTCCCTTCAAGCGGCCAGGCACTTTTTTAATGGTTGCAATATTTTCCGATACATCTTCACCAACTTCACCATCACCACGCGTTGAACCCTGTACATATATTCCATTCTGGTACACAAGTTCAACCGCAAGCCCATCATATTTTAATTCCGCACAGTACTCAATATTCGTAGTTCCCAGCAACTTAGCGCAGCGCTGATGAAAATCGTTTATATCAGCTTCATCCATTGCATTTGATAAACTCAGCATGGGCGGATCATGACGCACCTGGTTAAACGACGTCTGGATAACAGCACCAACTGTTTTTGTGGGAGAATCGTTACGTACAATATCCGTATATTTTTCTTCTAAAGATATAAGCTCTTTCATTAATTCATCGTAAGTTGCATCATCAACTAACGGCTTATCAAGAGTGTAATAGTAGTAATTATACTTGTTTATTAATTCAATCAGTTCATTATATCGTTTTTTTACATCTTCCATAATATTACCTCAATATATGTCTATTATGTTATTGCATGTTTGACATTATGGCGTTTTAAAAGCTCTAAGCAATTACCTGTAACAGTTAACAACATTTTTAAAAATAATTGACTAATTCCAATAACAATACCACTGTTAGTTCCAATGTCTGTTTTATAAACCGTTTGATAATACACTATATTCACTCTGATTGCAATTCAAAAACTAACTATCATAGGCAGGGGGAATGTTATGCAACTAAAAAAAGAAATAAAAACCATCACTATAAAAGACCCTTTCCAGCAATTTAAAGAAGCACAGCGTATTAATGAAATACGATACTGCCCATTAACTGGCCGCAGCACCCGTGTGTTGGGCTTGTCCTTAAAAGAATTTGCACCAACCGATAGAACCGCAATGATTGAAGAATCAGCAAAAACCTGTCCATTCTGCCCCCAGCTTATTGATGCTCTGACCCCAAAATTTGTGCCACCTCTTAAAGAACAATACATCGTTGGCAATGCACGCTGTTTTCCCAACGCCTTCCCTTATGATGAAAACAATGCGGTGGTAACCATAACCAGTGAGCACTATGTACCCGTTAATGGCTTTACGCACATTATGCTACAGGAAGCCCTTGAATGTGCACTGCTCTTTTTGGCCGATATTGACCCTAAAAAATACCCTTACCAATCAATTAACTGGAATTACATGCCTGTTGCTGGCAGCTCACTTGTTCATCCCCACTTACAAATAATAGCTTCTTCTACACCATCCAGTTATTACGTTGATATACTTACAAACTTAGAAAAAAATACCAATCTTTTTACGGATTACCTGAATACTGAAAAAAGTCTAAATGAACGGCTTATCGCTACTTTGGGCGATAGTACCTGGTTAGTGGCCTTTGCTCCCATGGGGCAGTTTGATATACTTGGCTTTTTCCATCAATCTACGCCCTTGCATACATTAACAGGCAAACTTAATACGCTCATCACATATATACGCAAAACGCTGCAATTTTTGCATTCAAAAAAAATTGATAATTTCAATATGGCTTTGTATAGTATTGCACACAACAATTCGTTTTTACCGCATATACGGATTTGCCCACGCGTTACATTTCCTCCGTATGCAACCAGTGAGGTCAACTATCTCCAGATGTTGCATAATGATTCATTTACATTATTAAAGCCAGAAATAATTGCTGAAGAATTTAAGGCATTTCATTTTGACTTATAATATTTCTTGACAAATGACCAGAAATTTAGCTACTATTGTCTTTGCCTTACATTTCTTGTGAAGATAGCTTTTTTACATTAAGGCAATTTGTGTTTCTGATAAAGGAAAATATTCCTATGATATTGAATCATAAATAGCTCTGTTTTTAAATTATTTTACATGGAAAATATTGTCATTTCGAAACAATTTGTATATATTATTTTATAAGATTGTAGAATGCTATGACATAAATTTATATATTAATATTTATTGGGAAAAGAGGCCGGATATGCTGCAGAAGGTGTTAAGGGAATATGATTCACGGATTCATTTAGAAGAGATGCTGACATTTGGCATGGCTCTATTCCTGAATATATTAATTATATTTTTTTCCCACATAACGCTGGCACCAGTAATTTTTACCATTAATACTATTATTATGCTGCTCATCATTGCCACAGTATATGCCCAGCGATATGCCACTTCTCCATTATTCACCATTTACCGAGATTGGTATATACTGCCGCTACTTGTAGCAATATTTATGGAGCACAATAAACTTGTACCGCTTATTAACCCACATGACATTGATTCTTTCCTGATAAAAATTGACTATGCACTTTTTTTTGGCAATCATCCCACAGTCTTACTGGAAAAAGTGTTACACCCTTTTGCAACAGAACTATTACAGATAGTATATGCAAGTTTCTATTTTTTGCCTTTCACACTATGCTTGTTATTATATTTAAAAGAAAGAAAAGTTGAATTTCACATAGTTGCATCCACTATAATGCTTGGCTTTTATTTATCATATATTGGCTACTATATATTCCCCGCCATTGGCCCGCGGTTTACATTAACACAACTTCAGTCAAGACCACTTGAAGGGTTATTATTGTTCAACTTTGTCCATCATGGGCTGGCATATCTTGAAGGTGTTACCAGGGATTGCTTCCCAAGCGGTCATACATTGGTATCAATTTTAACTGTACTTCTTGCCATAAAGTTTCATAAAAAATTCAGTGTAATTGCAACCGTTTGGGCACTGCTTCTGATTATATCCACTGTATACTTGCGCTATCACTATGTCATTGATGTTGTTGCAGGATTTTTTGTTGGACTTGCTACATTTAGATATGGCCCTGCACTGGCACGGCTTTATATCTTTGGAAGCGCAGAAATTTCAACTCCGGTGCTGGATTATTTACGTAACTGGTGGGATTGGCTTTCCGAAATCAGAAGACGGTAAGTTTATTATAAAATAAAATACCCATATATATATAATGCTATACCTAGAACAAGAAACAATAATGTCTTGAGCAGAAGTGTCTCTTTCTCACGTATAAATATGTCAATAAACGCCAGTAGTATGCCAAAAGCTGCAGAAACGATACCCGCTTTAATAAAATCTAAACTTACAAAGTATATACCGCCAACAGCTACTCCACCAATGCTAATATCCATCATATCACGTATTCTAAGTCTTTGTTTTGATAATTCCGGGGTTTCTTTTTTAACGAACGATGGCACTTCCTCTGGTTTGAAATACCTTTTGCGGGTTCTTTCCATCTCTTCCTGTCTTTTCTTCTGGCGGGCTGCAATCTCCTCTGCACTTTCGCCTATTCCATAATGTTTATTTATAAGTTTTATGACATCTTTATTAGGTATGGTCGATATGAGTTCAGCACGCTTTTCAAATTTTTCCTGCAAGCTTACCGGCCTGCCTGATGTGGCATTCCGTTCTGCAGTAATGCGCCCCTTATCTATAACCGCATAATAGGGATTCCCGCCTTCTTCACTATCCTCTAAATAGAGTCGCACCCGTTTATCTTTTAAATTATAATCAACACGGATATAATCACCATTTTCAGTATTGCAGTAAAAAACGCGCTGATAGCCTCGTATTTCCGAGGGTCTTCGCTTCCAGTAGGTCTTCCTTGTCTCAGGGATTGCAACTGGTTTTGTCTGTATTCTTCTACGCATTATATAACCTAATTTTATAATAAAATAGAAAAGAGATTGACTTCTCTTTTTGCCAATCTCTCCTCTACTTACATTATCGTAATTTCTTCTTGTGACGATTAAGTCTTCTTCGTTTTTTTCGTTTGTGATTTGCTATCTTTCTGCGTTTTCGCTTCCTACCACAGGGCATAGTATTTAACTCTCCTTATTTAAAAAATATATCATCATAATATTCTATGAAATATATCCAATTATTAATATACTACAATATTAATTAACCAATCTACTATTTTTTAAAGTTATCAAAATCTTTCTTTGAAGATTCTGACTCAATTTCATTGGCCAGATCAAATGGAACATTTTTATCCGAAGTTACTATCACCTTCACATTGTCAGCTAATTTGTCAATATAAATATACTTCAAAATGTCCTTATTTTTTGAGATTATTTTTGAAATCTTTTCTAAATATCCTAAATACTGCGCATTGTTAATTTCATCTTCCTTTAACTTTTCCTGCAAGGCATTGAGCCGTAATGTATTAACCTTTTCCTGTTGCAGTAATTCATTTAAAAATTTCCTACCTTCCATATACATAGCATAGTCAGGAATATAGATTGTTCCTGTGATTACTTCGTTAATAAGTATACCATCTTTGGCACATGATTCTTTAAAATGAGCTATCGCCAATACTAATTCTTTTTGTAAGTTTGCTTGCAACAGATTATACTGATAGTACGGCAATAGATACTTTTTTAAATTTTCTGTTATTTTATCATGGAAGCGCTTTTGTAATTGAAGCGGCATGTATTGCGAATCCGTATACAATTTTTGCACAGCCAGTGACAACCGCTCACTATCAAGAGTATAATTAACTGCAACAGGGATTTTTATAGAATAATGATCGCTTTTAATCAACTCAAGTGGCGGCACAGGGATAACAATATCTATATCACTTGAACCATTCAGCGGAATATAGTTTATTTTCACCTTCGAGATTATGCCCTGCGGAACAATATTTACCCCTTTGTGCAAATATCCCAGCATCTGGCCTTCTGCATCAGTAACAAAAGCAAATACTCCACTGCCAACAAAGACAACAGCTCGTACAAAGATATATATCAGTGCAGCAATAACAAACGCTGCAATAATAATTTTTTGTACCTTACCCATGAATTATTCTTCGTCTTTATATTGGACAGGCTTTGATGGCATAATTGTTGATATTGCATGTTTGTAGATAAGATTTTGCTTTTTGTCAACCTCAACAAGGATTGTGAAACTATCAAAGCTTATTACCTTTCCTTTGATTGGTACGCCATTCATAAGGTAGATAGTAATTTCCACTTTATCTTTGCGTGCTGCATTAAGAAAAGTGTCCTGTAAATTTTTTGTTTGTTTGCCCATTGTGTACCCTCTTTATGTATTTTAAAGTTTTATATTATTTTATTTTAAATATTTATTACTACTATACACTTACTTATCATTGAACAGCAATAATATCAATAATTTTTTCAGTATTTATTCCTTAAAAATAATGTAATATAAAAACAATTCACACTCCCGCCGCTCTCGGCGGTGAGAGTATACATTTATTATTATTTGTCCACAAATATGCATTAGGAATTAACAGTGATATTTTGATTATTTCTAAAATCTACTTCCATATAGCCATTCAGTGATAATTCCTTTGATTTTTTTGATATTATCAGGTGCTACCCATACTGGTTTGTATCGTTTAAACCATGTGATCTGCCGTTTGGCATAATGCTTTGTTTCCTGTTTTATCTGCTCAATTGCTTCATCAAGCGATAGCTCATTTTTTAACACCCTATGCAGTTGAAAATAGCCTATTGCCTTTTGAGAATTAAGCTCCTCTGTATATCCCATGGCTCTTAGATTCTTAACTTCTTCTACAAAGCCCTGCCTTAACATTTCATCAACCCTGTGTTCTATACGTTTGTATAATTCATCACGGGGTATATCTAACGCAATCATCAGAATACTTAAATTACTCTTTTTATGCCCTGATTGCAAAAATTGTGATAAAGGGATACCCGTTGCCCTGAAAACTTCTAAGCCACGCAATATACGCTGGGTATCATTGGGATGAATTCGCTGTGCCCATTGCAGGTCATAGTGCGATAGTTCCTCATAAAGGGGGGGTAGCCCTTTTTGCTGCAATTCATTATGCAACTGCATTTTTATTGATGGATCAATTTTTGGAAGCTCAGCCAATCCATAAAAAAAAGCATGAATATATAGCCCTGTACCACCAACAAAAAGCGGTACTTTGCCATGAGATGTGATTTTTGTTACCGCATTTTCAGCTTCTCTACAAAAATCTCCTGCAGTAAACCAGTAATCCGGGTTAACAACATCTATGCAGTAGTGTGTTATCAAAGATCTATAGTATTGGGAAACTTTCCCAGTACCTATATCCATATACGTATAAACCTGTGCTGAATCAACCGAAATTATTTCAAATACATCCTGTGCTACTTCAAGTGATACATTTGTTTTACCTGAAGCTGTTGGACCAACAATAACAACAGCTTTATTGTTTATATTCATATTTGATGCTATTATTAAGCATCAGATTCAATATGTTTGGAACAACCTTCCAGTTTTTATCACTTTCAGGGTATCCTTCGATATTGCCCAACTTATCAACTACTTTCATTGCTGCACATGAAAATATATATCTGTTATCTTCCAATGCTATTAATTTATCTAATGGTATAATCATGAACATCCTCCAGTAATCTTTTTACTACATAATCCATATATTCACGTTTAAGAACAATTGTCTTTAAAATTGCGTTGAGTTCATCAAGGGCTTTTTGCAAATCATCGTTTATAACTATATAATCATAATTTACATATTCCCGCAGTTCACCAACTGCATTGTTCAACCTGACGGCTATTTGATGGTCTGTCTCGGTTGAACGGTGACGCAACCTTCTTTCCAACTCCTGTATAGATGGCGGAATAATAAATACTGATATAACATTTTGTAATTTATTACGTAAGCTCCTGGCACCCTGAACATCTACATCAAAGATAGGTATTTTTGAATGCTGCTTAATTCTGTCAACCTCTTTTTTAGTTGTACCATAATAATTATCATGAACCTTGGCCCATTCTAAAAATTCCCCACTGTCCACCATTTGCATAAACTCTTCATAACTTACATAGTAATAATTCTTCCCTTCAGCTTCACCTACCCGCTTTATCCGCGTAGTGGTGGAAATTGCAAACTCAAAAATAGGATTTTGAATCAGCAGCTTTTCAATTAATGTTGTTTTTCCTGCACCTGATGGCGCTGAAATAATTACTGAAAACATGGTTACTCTTCACTTTGATTTAATCGGTTTGCGATAGTTTCCGGCTGCATTGCTGATAATATTACATGATTGCTATCCATAATAATTATAGCACGAGTTTTCCGTCCGTGAGTAGCATCTATAAGCATATTATTTTCTTTTGCCTCTTCGCGCAAACGTTTTCCTGAAGCAGACATGGGGGTAATAACCGCTATGACACGCTCCGCTACAACAGCGTTGCCAAATCCTATGTTAATAAGTGTTGTCGATTTCATAATGTAATCCTTATCCCCCGGATTAGACAATATTCCTGCATTGTTCCCGTATTTTATCAATATGATTCTTAACTTCAACAACTTTATGTGCTATGAGGGTACTGTTGGATTTTGAGCCAATAGTATTAATTTCCCTGAACATCTCCTGTGCAAGAAAATCCATCTGCCTTCCCATTTGACCTTCCTGATCCATCATTTCTTTAAATTTACGGATATGATCATTCAGCCGTGACAACTCCTCATTTATATCCTGTTTATCCGCTAATATTGCAATCTCAGTATAAATCCTGTTTTCGTCAACCTTACTGTGTAATAACGATTCTAAAGACTTTTTTAATCTCTTAAACTGATATTCTACAACTGTATTAGCTTGTTTTTGTATATCATGGCATGCATTTTCTATTACTTTGAGAGACAATTCAAGATCCTTTTTAATGGATTTACCTTCTTTTTTACGCATCTTTATTGCCGACTCAATTGATTTTTGAAGGGTATTATAAATATCACTTTTTGATTTTTTTGAAAGAACTGTTCTTTCCTTATGTACCACACCATCAAGTTGCAACAATGCATCAACCGTAAAATTGGCAGGTATTTTTAACTTTGTAAGAGACCTTTGAACTTCCTTATAATATTTTATCAAAACATTGCTATCAATATGAACAGGGCGTGATTCAACCCAATCATATATATCAATAGTGCATTCCACTTTCCCACGTTCAAAATATTTTTTTAATATGCTCGTTATAGTATCTTCTTCAGCTTTAAGTATTTTAGGAATATTGGTATATACTTCCAGGTACTTTGAATTTAATGTTTTTATCTCAATTGAGAATGTAAACTGTTCTGTACTTTTTTCTATAAATGAATACCCTGTCATACTTTCCATACATTACACCCGCTATATCTCTTTATCTTCATGCCCCAGTGACTTAATTTTTAACTTACCTGTTTCAAGGAAAAAATCAACTGTTCTGCCATAATCACCAAAAACATCCTCGCCAATAACAGTAATATGATAGCTATTTAATACTTCCCTAACTTTATGGACATTATTAATGCCTATCGAACCAATAAAGGAATTCTCTGGCATTTTAAACATTGAAGCACCACCAGTGATTTTAGCAACAAGATGTTCACTATTTGCACCCTTTTCAAGCAATTCGTCAATCATAAGGGCTATCGCACTATCTGCATATTTTTTTGGATTTGTTGATTTATCATTATTTTCCGGTAACATTATATGAGCCAGCCCACCAATTTTACTTTCAGGGTCATACAAACAGATACCTACACAGGATCCCAATATTGTACGTAATATATCAGGAGATTGGGAAACTTTATAATCCGCTATGGGAACAGTGATAAGTTTAAATTCCATTTACTTTCTCCTTGGGAACATATACAGGCGAATCCATAATCTTGACATACTGGAAATCATCAGACAGGGCATGCAGAGTTTCAGAATGACCAATAAAAAGGTAGCCCCATGGATTCAGGACCTTATAAAAATTTGCTATAAGCTCTTTTTGACGAGCACGGTCAAAATATATCATCACATTACGGCAAAATATTACATCAACATTTTCAGGATAAGGATTTTTAAATAGATTGAGATATGAAAAAGAAACCAGTTTTTTTAGCTCATCCTTTACTTCATACACTTCAGGGTTATCGGGCATTTGTGTAAAGTATTTTTTTAAAATTTCAGGGGGTACCTTTTCAATCCGCCTTCCTGTATACCTGCCAATTCGAGCAAACTCAAGAACCGAAGGAGCAATATCAGTTGCTAAGATGGAAATATTCCAGCCGGACAGGATCAGCCGTGCTTCCATAACACAGATGGCTATTGTGTAAGGTTCTTCACCGGTGGAACACCCTGCACTCCATATAGTAAGACTTTTTTGTTTTTTATTTTTAACTATCTCCGGAATACAATGATCTTTTAATGCATCAAACTGCCGTTCATTTCTGAAAAAATACGTTTCATTGGTAGATACAACATCCAGTAACTCTTCAATTTCCTTGCTTTTATCTTTAAGGCTTATAATATAATTGTAATAATCTGAAAACTCAGAGAGATTTAATGCCTTTAACCGTTTGCGCAACCGGTTTGATAAAAGTGTGATTTTTGATTCTTTTAAAAATATGCCACTTTCATCATATATTAACTGTGCAAATTTTTTAAACTCATCCTCATTTAATCTTTTAATATTTGAAAAGTCAATCATACCCCACCAATATGTAAACAATATATTGTCATACTACGTTTATTACACTACTTTTTCATCGAAAGATTCAATATGAGTGATATTTCGCCAACTGGGATACCTGATATTTTCGATAGTACCTGTAAAGGATAACCCTTACTGTATAATTTAGCTATCATCAAATATTTATCATCAGCTTCATTATACATAGCTATCAATTCATCTTCATCAATTGGAGCATGTGCTTCCGATGCTTTTTCCTCATATTGCGATTGCAAAGCATAATATTCCTCAGTAACACTATTAGGCACATCTTCTGAAAATATAGGGGAAGTATCAGTTGTTTTTTTACTATACTTTTTTTCAATATATTGACTAAATTTATGTAACACAACCCTGGCTATCTCCGATAATTGTTCTGTAACAGTTGGTACATGAGATTTGGTTTCAGAAAATGTTTTTGCTTTTTCTCTTTCTAGATATACTATCGTATTGTCATGTATTTCTTTACCAGGCCGTTTTGGAATATCAAAAGAAGGTTTTTCCAGGATTGATTGTATATTTTCTGGGGCATTTATTGTGTCTACAGAAATCTTCTCTTCTTTCTTGTTTGTTTTCTTCTTACCCTTTTTTGAGCCAGTAGTTACTATACTTTCATCATTAATGGTAATGTCTAGGCCTGGCAACGCATCAGCTTTTTTCAATAGTTCACGTAGGATATTAATTTTATATTCTAATAATGCCAAGTTACGTTCGGCAGTATGATTAAATTCATTTATAAGTTCTTCCATCTCTTTTCGCAAACGTTTAGACCTGAATTCACTTGCCGAGCGCTCTAATTTCAGTGAAATAACCAGATAAAATATAGATGCTATTAAAATATTCACCATTATGAGAATAACAAGTTGCATTGCGCATATTTCCTTATTTATTTTTTTACATCAATAATTCTTCCAATCTTTGTATCTTCCAATACTTCAGGCTGTTCCTGTTTTTCCTTTTTTTCACCTTCTTTAAATTGTTTTCCCTTTTTAAACTGCTTTTCTTCGTTTAAAATTATAGTTCGTTCTGCTTTTTTGTTTTCCTCAACCTTTTCCTTTTGTATATTGGTTTTTTCCTGCGACTCTTTGCTTAATATATGTTGCTGCTCAACAACAGCAGCATTGCGTGCATGTTCTCCACGGGCTACTTCTATCATCTGTGCTATGTTAGTTTGCAAATCTATTGGTTTAATAGTCATCGTATTCTCCTGGTTGTTACTTTTTTATCTTCTCCTCCTTACCATTAATTTTTGTACTTCACCCAGATCCGGTGGTTCATATTCAGATAGCCTGATATCAGCACCCTCAAGGGCAAACTTTACATAATTGTACGGGTCCTTTACATTAAAACGTTTATCTTTAATATATATCTCCACACCAGGGAATATGGTCTTTTCAACACATACTTTGCCTTTTTGTTCTAACATATTCAGATACGCTTTCAATTCCTCTAATGACAGGTTAATTTCATTAAGCCGTTGTTCCAATTTCTGTTTCTGAGCAATAAGCTTCCCTAAAAGCTCCTCTTTATCTTTTGGCAAATGCCCTCCTGCATTATTTTTCTGTACTGTAAGGGTTGTTACATCCTTCTTGACCTTATCAAATTCCTCTGATATTGACCGTTTATTCTCTTCCAGTTCGGTAAGCTGCTGAAGCACCTTGGGATTCATGCCAACCCTGACTACCGTTTTGGTAAATGAGTCTGAGCCAACATATTTGGAATTTACCTCTTCACCAGCTCTAATTAAACCTCCAACAATACGTGCTCTTCTTCCATTGCAAATTATCCTGTTGCCTGCATCAACATTTGAATGGACAATACCTTCTGCCACTATGACATCTTTTTCAGCAATAACGGTTGCTGTTTGTATAAATTTGGCAATTATTGAACCACCCGTTGATTCAATTCGTGCACCTTCCCTACCCATTATTCCCTGTCGGATAACTATATCACCTTCAGCTTCTAAATTTGCTTTCTGAACAGTACCTTTGATTTCTATATTCCCTGCTGCCTTTACGGTAAAATTATCCTGAACGCTGCCACTTACTATTACGGAACCCAAGAAAACTATATTACCTGTTTCTGTGGAAACATCTCCTTTAACTAAAAACGTAGGTTCAACACTTATTTTCCCATTTTGATACACAACCTGTCCATTTATTTCAGCAGTTAATTCAGTACCATCCTGTGACAGGATAGTACCTTTCCCATATCTGATCTGAGTATCTTTGCCTGAACGAGCAGGAATGATTCTATTAGTAACTGTTCTTCCCGGCACACCTTCTTCAGCAGGAACCTTTACTGCCAATACCTGACCAACAACTACATTTTCCAATAAATCTAAATCCTTAAAGTCAACCCTTCCCTTTTCATCCTCCTCTAACTGAATACCACTCTTGTCTATTCTTACTTTGTAATCAATATATGCATCGCGTCCATGACGGGGTGGTGTTCCTTCGGCTGCTAAAAGTGGCTGGCTATAATCCATGCGGTCTAAATATTCAGCAATCCTTTCCTCTTTAATACCGGTAACAACACCTGCTCGCTTCAAAGCTTCTATGACATCATCAACATCCATATGCCGCCCACAAAATCGTGGTGGCACAAAATGTACAAAGGCCTTCATTTCATCATCAGTGATCTCAACAGTCATTGTGCCATCGTATTCCGGATTAGGTATCCAATCACCTATTTTTACCGGTTTGCCAGAAGGTTTTCGGACCTCCTTTTCAATCTTAGCCATATCAGCATTCTGTATGCGCAATGCATAGATTTTATTGGAAATATCAGACAAATCTACACGCCGGCCATTTCCTTTTGGCGGTGTTATTGTCAGCCATATTCCTGTTTTCGTTACTCGTATTTTTGCTGACCCATCAACATTTTTTGGAACATCTTTTACTCTGAGGTCAACATCAGGCATTGAATGGAGTTTTTGTTCTATTTCAGAAAAATCTTCTTCTTTCTCAGTAATTATTGGCCGTACCAGTACCCGGTAAGGCTGCCTTCCAATACCCATAAAACCTGATGTGCCTTTTTCAAGAATCTGATAATCAAGTTCTGAAATATCAACACCCAGTTCACCAGCAGCTAATTCCAATGCCTGTTTCACTGAATCAGCATAGACTTCTATTTCATTTTCAGATGATTCATCATCCTGTATGGTTTTCAGTAAATCTTTTAAATTTTTCATTATAGTAACAGCCAGAAATTCATATTAAAAATATACCCTCTAACATTCTACCCAACAATATTAGATTTGATTCTTCCCAACCTTCCTCTAAGCCTCATTATTGCTTTTGTATGCAACTGGGATACTCTGCTCTCAGTAACCTCTAAGACTTCACCTATTTCCTTTAATGTCAGATCCTCATAATAATAGAGAACTATAACCTTTTTTTCTTTATCCGGCAATTTCTTTATTGCATCCACTATATAATCCCGTATTTCTTCCTTTTCGATCATGACATCCGGGTTTAGTGTATCTGGGGCTTCAAGAGTTTCAAGTATTGATAGCTCATCATTTTCATCCCCAACATACCATATATCATTTAATGATAAGATCGCTGTGCCACTGAGCTTATTTAGCAACGATTGAAATTCCTCAATGGTGATTCCCAACTCCTTCGCTATCTCTTCATCTTCAACTGTTCTTCCTAATTTGTTTTCCAGGTCTGCTATCGCCTGTTCAATTTGTTTGGCTTTCTGCCGTATAGAACGTGGTATCCAGTCTATAGAGCGCAGCTCATCAAAAATTGCACCCCGTATTCTAGTCATAGCATACGTTTTGAATTTAATACCCCGATCAGGATCAAATTTTGTTATTGCATCAATCAACCCAAACACACCATATGAAACAAGATCATCAAATTCTATTGAACTGGGCATCCCCATAGCAATTTTGCCTGCAACATACTTAACCAACGGAGCATACTTCACAACAAAATAGTCTCTTATTGCCTGATCATGTGTCTTTGCATAGCGTTTCCAGAGTTCATCTTCATCAATTGCATCAAATTCCTGAAATTTTTTATTTGCCATACAACCTCGTTATTTAAATTAATCCTTATCACGTTTGAGCATAGTTCGTATAGCTTCTGCCATTATTTTTGGTTCGTATTGAATCTTCTTATCGTCCAGTACAATATGTTTGCCCATCTTCTTTGGTTTACTATCCTTAGTACTTAAATTAGTAAAATCTTTTGATTCAAGTGGTGTAAATACTTCATTATATGATGTATCTGCTGTTCCAGATATTGATGTATCAGGATTATACTCTTCATCGCCTTGAGGACCTTCTTCCTGAACGGTATTGGTTTCATCTGGTTTCACTGTCACATATTCTTCCTGGCTTACATTTCTTTTTGAAAATTCAAAAGATTGATTCAATATCTCATACACTTCCGGGACAAGGCGTTTTATTATTACTAGTGAACCGTATCCAATAGCTGCATATAAAACCGTAAAAAAAAGTACTCTGCCAAATAAAATGCCAATTTTGTTACCAACCATAACGCCAAACAATAACGAAACAAAAAAAGCAAGGATACCAAATAGTATTGATACTTTTACCTCTAATGAAATTTTGAACATTTTTTCATTCAATAACATTTTATAATTATAACCTTTCAAATGCCTTATAACTAAGCCTTTACTATGTTAAAAATAGTGCTAAGTTTTAATTAAATCAAGTAATAATTACAACCATTAATAAATAGTATCTATTGTAGTGTATCCTCCTCATTTTCAGACTCATAATGCCCAAAAAACCTTCTAAAAAAGCTCAACATTCCTGTGCCCTTATCAGTATCTGACTCAATATTTGCAACCCTATCTGCTATAATTTCTATACAGGTTGAAGCTTTTGATTTTGGATAGCTCACAATAAACGGCTTCTGATTCCGTATTGACTTTCCCACATACAAGTCATCAAATATAAATCCTAAATTATCAACTTTAATATTTAAAAACTGCCCTGCAATATTAATTACCCTTTGGGCTACTTTCTTTGCCTCAGTTACTGTTTGTGCTCTATTTACCAGAAGTTTAACCGTTTTATCAGGGTCATTGGCTGCGATAGCCTTAATAGTACCATATGCATCCGTTATTGCCGTAGGCTCCGGCGTAGTAACAACTATAACCTCATCTGAAGCAACCAGGAAACTCAGCACGTTCTGTGAAATACCGGCCCCCGTATCTATGATCATATAATCATCATCATTCAGTTCCGATAGTGCCTTGATAAAATATTCTCTTTGTTTAACGTCTAAATTAGCAAGCTGATGGAACCCTGAAGCCCCTGCGATTATCTTTATTCCTTCAGGAACATCAATAATTATCTCCTCTAATTTTTTCTTTCCTTTTATGACATGATAAAGATTGTATTTTGGTATTATCCCCAATACAACATTAACGTTAGCAAGCCCTAAATCAGCATCTAACAATGTAACAGAATAATTGCGTTTAGCAAGTGCTATAGCAAGACTTACCGCTACACTTGTTTTGCCAACTCCACCTTTGCCACTGGTAATGGCTATTGTTTTAGTTTTACGAGTTGCACTGTTTTGTATTACCAACCGCCGTAAATTTGCAGCCTGATCCAAGGTACCCCTCCTTAACGCATTGTTGATTCCAGTATCATATTCACCATCATATCAGGTTCAGCAATTGCTATGTCATTAGGAACTTCCTGCCCATTGGTGATATATGATATGGGCTTATTATATTTATCGGCTACTGAGATAACATTTCCAATATATGATGTCTCATCAACTTTTGTTATTATCACATTGTCAATATGAAGAATATCATATGCTTTGAATACCTCAGCCAGGTCACTTCGTTTTGTGTTGGCACTAACACAAAGTATCTTTATAATGTCACAGTTACAGTTGTCAGCAAAATTTTTTATCTCGGCAATTTTTAGATCATTCCTGTGGCTTCGTCCTGATGTGTCTACCATTATAATGTCAGCTTTTTCATTTTCAACTATTTCTTTAAATTCTGCCGGGTCGGTAACAACATGAATTGGTATTCGCATTATTTCAGCATATTTTTTTAGCTGCTCAGTTGCTGCAATTCGGTAATTATCAATTGTAATAAATGAAACTTTCAAACCCTGCCGCAAAGAGAGTATAGCACCTAATTTTGCCATTGTTGTTGTTTTCCCAACTCCTGTTGGGCCTACAAACATCAACACCTTCTTTCGTTTCCCCCTGTCAATAGGCCCACTTACTACTATCCTGCTTTTAATGAGTTCACGCAATGTTTTTTCAATTTTATATTTATCTTTCATATCTTCACTACTTACATTACGTTTTACTTCATCTAGAAGCATAGTACATTCTTCATCATCCATATCATTTTTACGTAATATATCCTTAAAGGGTTTAAAATATATATCACCACTATCAAGGCATACATCAGAAGTCACTCTTTCCTGTTTTGTCTCAATGAGATTCTTTAGCAACGCCTTTAATTCATTGAATTCTTTTTCTAATTTGATGTACGAAGCATCAGGTGTTTCAACTTTTGGTTCTTCAGCTTGTCTTGTAACAGGCTTAACATCATCCTGTTGCCTTGATTGCAGTATGCTCTGAGTTAGAAGTTGCTCCAAGCCTGTATGTGGTTTTCTTTGGGGATCATTTTCAGGTTTTTCTATAACCTGTTTTAATAGTTCGTTTACATTATCATTGGTTCCAACAGTCAAATCAATATTTTTCTTTGGCTTTAACTTGGCAGGTTTGACATCAGGGATAGCTGCTGTTAACTCTACAAAATCCCGTGCAAACAACCCTGTATTAAACAAACCGCCTTCTTTAACATTTTTATGGCTGATAGGTATAGCATCGTCACCATGCTCCATCTTGAGTTTCATCATTGCTTCATTATAGGTGCGTGCTTTAATTTTTACGTATCTCATTGTCAACCACCTCACTTTTTAATTTTTTTGTTATATCATGCTGCCCGCAATAACGCTGTACCTATAACATTAACTCTGATTTCGGGCACAATTTCATTATATGAAAGAACAACTGGATCAGGAACTTCCCGTTCCAGTAATGTAAAGAGAACACTGCGAATATGTGGCGACACTAAATAGACAGGTGCAAATCCTGCACTTCGCGCCTTAGAATAAGATCCTAACAAACTATCAAGCACCTCGCGATGTGTATCGGGATCAAGGCTTACAATTCTTCCCTCTACCGGATCCTCATGAATTGAAGAGCGTATTATTGTTTCTATCTCCGGATCTACTGTAATCACCGAAAGTGTGTTGTTTTTGTCAGCATATTCCCTGCATATCTGGCGAGCCAGCGCTACACGCACGTACTCAGTCAGCAATCCTATGTCTTTGGTATAATCAGAATAGCTTGCCAGCGTTTCAAGAATGGTGACCATATTGCGGATTGAAACACGTTCACGCAAAAGGTTTTGCAACACTTTCTGTATCTCACCAATACTGAGCTTTTTGTCACCAACCAGTTCATTAACAACTGCCGGATAGTCATTCTTAATTGTATCAATAAGCTGCTGCACCTCCTGCCTGCCCAGTATTTCATCTGCATGCCTGCGTATAATTTCAGTGAGATGTGTTGCAATAATGGTTGGGCAATCTACTACAGTATATCCACGGCGTTCGGCAACATCCCTGTTATCAGGATCAATCCATATTGCCTTGAGGTTAAATACTGGTTCGGTAAACTCAACACCTTCAATCTTTTCTTCAACCGTGCCAGGATCCATAGCCATTAGTTTCCCAACCTGAAGGCTGCCATGCCCAACCTCCACCCCTTTAATTAGTATAGAATAATCCTGCGGTGCAAGCTCCATATTATCACGGATACGTATTGGTGGAACTATAAGCCCCATTTCCAGGGCACTGCGCCTTCGTATATTGGTAATTCGGTCCAGTAATGTGCCACCCTGATCAGGATCTGCCAGAGGTATAAGGCTGTAACCGATCTCAACTTCTAAAGGATCAACCTGTATTAGTGGTATAACTGACTCAGGCTTATGCGTCTTCAAAGCAGCTTCTTTTTGCTCAATCTTTGTCTTTTCTACCTCTTCTTCTGCCGTTTGCTTTAATAAATATCCCAATGCACCAATACCTAATGCAAGTAAAATCAAAGTAATCTTTGGAAAACCGGGTATAATTGCAGATAGCCCTAACGCGCCGGCAGTAAGCATCAATGCCCGCGGCTGAGAACCTAATTGCGCTGAAAGGTCTTTTCCAAGGCTGTCTTCTGATACAGCACGGGTAACAATAATACCAGTTGCCGTTGTGATTAGCAATGATGGTATCTGGGCAACAAGGCCATCGCCTATCGACAATAATGTATACGTATGTACTGCTACATCAAAACTTTCACCACGCATTACCATGCCAATGATAAAGCCACCAATAATATTGACTATTGTAATAATAATGCCAACCTTAACATCCCCCTGCACAAACTTTGAGGCACCATCCATGGCTCCGTAAAAGTCAGCTTCTTTCCGGACTTCACGCCTGCGGCGTAATGCCTCCTCTTCGTTGATGATGCCATTGGAAAGGTCAGAATCGATACTCATCAATTTTGCCGGCATCGCATCCAGTGTAAAACGGGCTGCTACTTCGGCTGTTCGTGTTGCACCTTTGGTGATAACAATAAACTGTACTGCAACAAGTATGATAAATACTATAAAACCAATAACATAATTGCCACCAACAACAAACTCGCCAAATGTTCGTATGATTTTACCATCAAATGCAGCACCCTGTAAAAGGATTAAGCGGGTTGATGATACATTGAGCGCTAAACGATAGACAGTAGTAATAAGCAGAAGGGCAGGAAACACAGAAAAATCAAAAGAGCGTGGCACATACATAACTACAAGCAATATCAGGATTCCAAGCATGATGCTGATTGCCATAAGGAAGTCCAAAAGGAATGTTGGCAAAGGTATAACCAGCATGGTAACAACTGCAATGACACCTATGCCAAGTAAAATATCGCTCTTTTGCATCCAGGAAAAATCGTATGTTTGTTCTGCCATACGCTACCTCAACAATTATATTGCAGCCTTAAAATTCCGTTTTTTATAGACTTCAGCATAAATTAATGAAACGGCATAAAATAAATCTTCAGGTATAATATCCCCTACTTCCACCCGTTTATATAATTCCTGTGCTAAGGGCCTGTTTTCAATTACTAGTATATTGTTATCTAGAGCTATTTGCCGTATCCTTAAAGCCATTGCATCAACACCCTTTGCAATGACCATTGGCGCATACATTGCTTCCGGTTCATACCGCATAGCTATGGCAAAATGCGTTGGGTTTGTAACCACCACATCTGCTTTGGGCACTTCGCGTATCATATTGCGCATAATCAGTTCCCGCTGCATTTCTTGCAACCGTGCCCGTACATGCGGGTCGCCAACGGTTTCTTTCCATTCTTCTTTCAATTCCTGTTTGGTCATTTTTAATGATTCAATATATTCGCGTTTCTGAAAAATATAATCAGGGATGGAAAGGATTAGCAGGCACACCGTAGACCAGATAATTACCTTCAGGGCAATAATTGAGATATTTTGAAATGCCAGCCCAACGCTTATATCAGGAGTTTTGATTAATTCATCAAAATCATTGCTGATGACTAAATAACATACAAATCCAATAACAACAACTTTGAATATTGATTTAAAAAGGTTCATGGCAACCTGTCGCGAAAAAAACATCTTCCGCGCCATTGTTGCAGGATCAAATTTTATCTTTGAAAGGTCAAACTTGAGCGGATGCGTTGATATCTGGAACCCAACCTGTGCAATATTGCCAAGCAATGCAGCAATCACGGTGGCAACAAATATTGGCAACAATATCTTGAAGGATTCAACGCCGGTTGCTATCGCCTCATGAAATAAACTGCGCTCAGTAAGCTGAAAATGCGAAAAGCTTGTAAGGTAATAACGCATCATCCTGATAATTGTTTCAAAGATAAAACCGCAAAACACAACAATGGTAATCATGGCAAAGATAACCACGAGAGCCTGAGGCAATTCCTCAGTCTTTGCAACCTGGCCTTTTTCGCGAGCTTCACGCAGCTTTTTCTCGGTAGGCTCCTCGGTCCTGCCCTCATCCTCCGCTGCAAAAAGCTGAAGGTCAAAAACTATCGCGCTATTGATATGTAGCGATAGTAAATCCATATTTATGTCATTATACCATTTCATGCCGGCCAGTACCTGATTACCTTCACAATGAACTGAAATGTCCTTTCTAATGAAACATTCATAATTCTGACTATTAAAGGCGAAACAAGAATCATCATCCCAAATGCTACTGCAATCTTAAATGGGAAACCTAACATCATAATATTCATCTGAGGCGCAGCCTTTGCCAGTATGCCCATACTTACTGAAACTAAAAAAACCACTGCTATTATTGGCAGAGATATTTTAAGAGCTATAACAAACATGCCGCTGAAGGAATGTGCCAAAAATTTTAAAAATGCTTGGATACTTTCACCTTTAAGTGCAAATGCCGGAGCCAATTCATACGAATGGTAAATTGCCTTAATCATAAAATGGTGCCCGTTAATTGCTAAAAATACCAACAGGCCAATAAGATTTTTTAACTGCCCAACAAGCGGTATAGAAATCTGTGCCAATGGGTCAATAACTTCATTAATTCCAAAGCCTATCTGCACGGCAAAATACTGACCGGAAAGCTGAAATGCCGAAAATACAACGCTTACCAGAAATCCAATGTACAAACCTATTATTATCTCTTGTATAACCATAAGGTAGTAAACACCCATATTGCCTGTCAGCGCTGCATTGCTGAGTGACAGTACCGGAAAAATAACAAGTGAAACAAAGAATGAAAGAGCACCCCTCATAAGTAAAGGAATAGCCCCACTTGAAAAAAATGGAGCAATCACCATCATTGCTGTCATGCGAACCAGCACCAGAAAGAATGCCTGAAACTGATATACAAAATATTCCATTATCCGGCACCCAGTTTAGAAATCATCATGAATAATCCTTTTGTATATGCTACCAGTGTATGAAGAATCCATGCTGCAAACAGTATCAATGCAGCAAAGATAGCTATAATCTTTGGAACAAACGTAAGCGTCTGCTCCTGAATTGAGGTGGTGGTTTGGAATATTGAAATGATGAGCCCCACAAACATGCCAATCCCCAGTATGGGAGCTGAAACCACCATGGTTACCATTAATGCTTCTCTTAAAATTTTTATTACTTCAACATCTGTCATAGTCTTCTCCTACATAAACGACTTCACCAGCTCATACGTAAGCAGATTCCATCCATCTACCAGCACAAAAAGCACAATCTTAAAGGGCAATGAAATCATGATAGGTGGCAGCATAATCATACCCATTGCCATAAGGGCACTTGCTACAATCATATCGATTACAATAAAGGGAATAAAGATATACACCCCCATTTCAAACGCCCGTTTCAGCTCGCTGATCATAAACGCAGGGATAAGACAATAGGTTGGCACATCATCTTCAGTTTTTGGCCGTTCTAATTTTGCAAGTTCAATAAATAGTGCTATATCTTTTTTGCGGGTTTGTTTCAGCATAAACTTGCGCAATGGCTCCATGCTTTTATTATAAAACTCTTCATTACCAATCTGCCCTTTTAAATACGGCTGTAATGCTTTGTCATTAATCTCTGTCAAGGTAGGCGACATAATAAATATTGTCAGGAAAATGGCAAGCCCCACAATAACCTGTGTAGGCGGCATCTGCTGTAGTGACAGAGCACGCCTCACAAAATCCAGCACAATGACAACCCGTGTAAACGAGGTCATCATCATAATAATTGATGGCGCTAATGTTAAAATGGTTAGTAAAAACAAAATCTGCAGGCTAAGCGATACATCCTTTGGTGTTTTTGCCTCTTCAATATCAAACCCAATTTTAGGTATAGGCATCCTGACATTGCCTGCTTTCTGGGCAAACGCAACATCAATGCACGCAGCACCAATGCCAAACAATACAACAATTGTAAGCAGTACTATAATTATATGTTTACGTGTAATTCTTTTCATAGCGTTCTATACATCATCACCATTTAATTTCTTCAACCGTTGCCTGTATGCCAGCAGTACATCATCATGAATTGTTTTTTCTTCGCTGGCAAATCGCTGCGACGGCCTTCCAGGATTTTTCATTTTATCAAGCACCTTGCCTAATTGTGTGGATAGATACTCCTGAAATCCACCCTGTTTAGGTGGTGTTGATTTTGAGCTCAATAACCGTATTCTGTCAATATCATCCTTATCTTTTATCTCGGTAATGAGGTTTATATTATTATCCGATACACCTAACACATACACCCTTCCTGCAATATCCACAACCTGTAAAAATTTATTTTGTCCTAATGGCACCACTGATAATATTGTAATGACCTCCTGGCCAATTGCTGTTATGGCAACTTTTTGCGTAATGAATTTGAAGAAATAATAAAATCCTGCAACAAGCACACCCATCACAAAGATAGTTTTGAAAATCAGCCATACATACGACTCTTCCTCAACCTGAGGCTGTTCGTAGTTATACAGGTAATCACCTTGTTGTGCTTCATTGCCTTTTTTCTCTACCTCTGATGTTTCTACCACCTGAGCTGTATTTTCCTTTATATCAGCCTCATTGTTTTTTGTTTCTTTGTTCTTTTCCTTATCATTCTTAACTACTTTAACAGTTTTGGATTCTTTTGCATACAGTATGGTATTATTTGGGCGATAGTTCACAGTAATGGGACATAATATAAAAATGAGACATAATAAAAAACTATGGTAAAAAAATTTTTTCCTAATAATCCTATATGCACTTATCATTGTCATATCACGAACCATTGCATACCCTTGCAATATAATAGAAATACTGTTTATGACTGCATCTTAGCAATACGTTCTGCCGGACTTACAATATCAGTTACACGAACTCCAAAATTTTCATCAATAACAACAACCTCCCCACGGGCAATCAGTTTTCCATTTACAAGAAGGTCAACAGGCTCGCCGGCTAATTTATCAAGTTCAATGATGGAACCTTCTCCCAAACCTAATATATCTTTAACCAGTTGTCGAGTTCTACCCAGCTCAACAGTGAGCGTCATGGGCACATCAAGAAGCAGATTAATATTTCCCGTTGGTATTGATTGAATACCTTCACCTAAGGGCGGAAAACGGACAGGGCTTATCCCCACCTGTGAAGCGGTCCTGGGCTGTACAGGTTCAGGTTTGTATTCTGGCTGCTGCATTTGTGGCACGTATGAACCACGGGCAATTTCACCTGCAAGTTCAAGGTTCATTAAGTGATACATTTTGGAGTTAATTAAATTCTGAATAGTAAGGTTATATGTTATCTTTACTACATCCGGTGTTCCGGGAACATCTATGTTGGCCTGAACAATTTTTAAATCAGGAGCCGTGGTATTAACACCTTTCCCAATTTTATTACTCAACTGTGTGGCAATAGTGGACATCATCTGGCTTACAAATTCCTGCAATGTGCTCTGGTGAGCTTCAGTCAGTGTTGCAGGAGGGGCACCTGAATCATCACCCATCATTAATGATGAAATGACACCAGCATCATTCATTGAGAGTAAAATTACATTCTTACCATTTACACCACCTGTAAAATTAACTACAATCTGTACATATTGTTTTGGAAAATCAGCACGAACCTGATCGGCGTTTTTTACCTCTACCAGTGCATTGCCAATAATAATATTTTTACCCAAATAGCCGGATAACGCAGGCATTACGCTGCCCATGCTGCTGTTTAAAAAATCAGCTACTGCTTCTCTTTCTACCGGCGATAAAGCAGCCTGAGCAGGAGCAAAATCTCCAGCAGGGACCCTTGCAGTACCTGAGAGCATGTCATCAGCGCCTTGCAACAGGGCATCTATTTCATCCTGGGACAATGAACCATCACCCATTGTTTCCTCCAGTGTGTTTAATTCTTACATATACAGTATTTTCAAAAGTACTCTTCATATTAATAATACAAAATATTATACTAATTTACAACAAATTCTCTAAAATACACTTCTTTGACCTTGCCTTTTAAAAGTAAGACATTAATATGTGCCTTAATCTCTTCAGCTAAATTAACAGTATCCTCAACAGAATTTAAATCTTCATACGACTTATCACGCAATAGTATGTTAACCACATGCTGCATCTGCGGGGTACGCTGAACCAGTTCAGCATTCAGTTCCACATTTTCTTCATACCCTAAAGAAATTGTTATCTTAGCAAAATGTGGTTCAGGATCATTAGTTGTTATAGAAAACGATGGCATATCAAAGTGAGCCAATGGCGGTGGAGGTGGAGCAAGCACTATATCCTGTTCACGCTGGTAGCGTTGCTCCTGAACATATTTAGCTACAAGATATGAAATACCAATTATTATAAATATTGCTAATATTGCACCAGCTATATAGAGCAGTATCTTTATAATCCGTGAAGTCTCAAAGGCACCTGCAGCCCTGGCCTCCTCCGGCTTTTCCTGCTCCTCTATTTCCTCAACATTGACCCGTTCTTCATCACCCATGTATTATACCTCACCAACAATTTACATTTTCATTTAGTATTATATCAATAAAATCTAAACAAATATTGTTGGTTAATTGTTATACTAAATTTATCGACATAATACTATATTAATTAAAAAAGTCAATTAATTTATGATTATGTCACTAAAATGTATCAATTTTTTTCAATATTTTGTATTTCTCCCTTTCAATATTTTCCTTAACGCCATTCCTCATCGGGCAAAGGCCTTACAATCTCAGGTGTCGTTTGTTCAATTACCCCTTTATCTCTAAGTATAACTATCTCAACCCTGCGGTTATAGGCTCTTCCCTCCGGTGTATTATTATCATCTATTGGCCTGTATTCGCCAAATGCAACTGCTGACATCTGCTTTGGATTCACACCCGTTTCCTCTATAAGATACCTCAACACATTAACCGCCCGTGCAGAAGACAACTCCCAGTTTGTTGCATACCCTTCTTCAAGCCCACGTGGGGGAACAGGCCTGTTGTCAGTGTGACCTTCAATCCTTACATAATTGGGCATTGATTTTATAATCAAAGCTACCTTTTTCAAAATTGGAATAATGTCTTCTTTCAGCTTTGCACTTCCGGGCTCAAAATAGGCATCACTGGATAATGTAATTATCAGGCCCCTTTCATCTTCACGCACCCTCACTTTCTTTGCCTGAATTTCCGGTTTAAAGGCTTCAACTGCACGCTTGAGCATCTTTGCAAGTGCTCTACCCTGCTCACTGGAAGGCAAATTTAGCATATTGAGCCCTATTTCTTCCATTCTGCCACGTGCAAGAGAGTATCCACCCTGCATCATGCCCAACGATCCACGAAAAGAAGACAAAACCAGATTAAAATCCTGGCCTATGATTGGGGAAATATCAAACATCATAACAAAGAATGTTAAAAGCAGTGTATTTAAATCGCCCCAGCTGGTAAGCCACGGTGGCGGTGGTGGTAATTGTAATTTTTTCCTTTTAGCCATCAGTCACCAACCTCACTGGTAATGGCTTCACGCAATCTTGGGTCAAGGAATGATACCAATTTATCCTTAACAATTCGCGGATTATCTCCTGACTGTATTGACAATGTACCTTCAATCATAATGAGTTTCATTAATACTTCCTGGTTATTAAGAAAACCAAGTTTAGATGAAATAGGATATAACACCAGATACGCCATGATAGCGCCATAAAACGTAGTGATAAGAGCTGCAGACATACCAGGTCCAATTGCTGATTTATCTTCGATATTAACAAGCATAAGAACAAGCCCTAACAGTGTACCAATCATACCAAAAGCTGGTGCGTATGTTGCCCAGTCATCAAATAGCTTTTTGCCTTCATCATGGCGTGCCATGATGTTTTCAAGCTCTGTTTCCATTATACGGCGCACCAGTTCGGGATCAGTACCGTCAACTACAAGCTGTATGCCCTTGCGCAAAAACTGATCATCTAATTCATCTAAATCATCTTCAAGGGCTAATAAACCTTCACGGCGGGCTTTTTCAGAAAATGAAACAAGGGTTATGATTAGTTCATTAGGATTATATTTTGGCGGGAAAAATGCATGCTTTGCCACTTTCCAGATATTTAAAACCTTTGTCAGTGGATTTGAAATAAGTAGCGCACAAAAAGACCCACCTATTGTAATAAAAACCGATGGTATATCAAAAAAAAGCAGAGGATTACCTTTTGCAAAAATTATACCCATAATGATATTGGTAAAACCAACAATTAACCCAATGACGGTAGCAAGATCCATAATTCTTTAGCCCTCCTACAAGCCGTTCACATCATATATGCATTCTTATTAACAATTTTCGGTTAGTTTTTTAAAATAATTCATAAATAATTATTACAAAGGATGTATTTACCAGTTACTATCGCCCAAAACAAGCTGCCATTACATTTTTTTTATACCGGTAAGCACTTTATTGTAATATTCATAAATACGGGATAGCACCTCATCCTTTGATTCTTTAACCAGATATTTCTTTTCATTGACAAGTGTTATTGTAGTATCAGGTTTTGACTCGATAGTTTCAATATGATTTGCGTTTAGAATGAATTCATCCCCATTCATTTTATGTAAAGTTATCATGCTCTGCCTCTTTTCTTTGTTCGTTTTTCCGGATATATTGTACCCATTACTTTATTAATTGATACCTTGGTCACCTTACGTTCACTGCAACCAGGAATACTGCAATCAAATACCGGTACAGAAACGTTGGCAAAAAGATTCTCCAACCACTGTTTAGCAGCTAAAAACTGATGATCTGTATAATATATCGACTCTCTTCGTTTGACCATATACATTTTCTTTTTGTGAATCATTGCATAATCATATGAATTTGCTGTGGCAAATCTATTATAATTCATCACATACCGTTCACAGACCACAGTATGTTGTGCATAATAATTGTCCTTAAATGCCAGGTCATTGCCAACCAATGTTAATGAAGCAATAGAACACCCCAAAGCCATTGATATTGCCTGTGTTGTCACAATACTTGCCGTTGCCACATACCCTAAATGCTCACCTGCAAGTTTCCATAATACATCAAAAGGGCTTTCATATATCATCCAGTTATAAAAGCTTATTTTGCCTTTCCAGCACGATAGTGTATGTGAACTTACACCACTGAACGCTAACAGATGGCAGGATGAAGTGGGTAAAAATGCATAATATGAAACCGGCATGGCCTCGCATGATATGGTAAAATGCGGCTGTATTCCTGCCAGTACTAAAGGCCTGTAAGCCATATCGGTAGCAATAATGGCAATATCTTTTCTGTATTGATATTTTTTTAACACTTTAAGTGCATCGTTTAAACTCCTGCCTGCTCCACACACAACAACATGCTTTCCGCTTAACATCCCAACAACCTTCTGCAACCCGCCCCATTTTTCTATCAATACTTTATTTTTAGCTATGTTACGCTTTATGATTGCATACCGTTCTTGCAACAAGCCCTGATTTAATGCCTGATAAAGGCTTTCAGTATCCATAATAGAACCTGTTCATGTAAAATTGCATCCTACTGTGTTATCTGTCGTATGATAGCCTGCTGCTTGAGTGCTCCTTCAAAAGCTGTGGCTATGCCAAAATACACCTGTACCTCTCCATAATCGCCATAGCCTTTGACAACACCAGCAAAACCTTCAACATCAGCCCAGTAGCCTGCAGTAATACGGATATGAAGTTCTGAACCAACACTGTATTTGAAATCTTCCAGAGAGGTTGAATCTATCCATATATTGCCATACTCAACAAACGGTGTCAACCATATATCCCGTAACATGAGCGGTAACATCCTGTACCCAATATCTTTCTGAAATAAGGGAATGCGATACTCAACAATACCCACCGCTAATCTATTGCCATAAAACATATCTTTGGCAAAGCCTCGCATACTGTATGCATCTTCATCTTCTGGGATACTATGCCTTTTGCCTTTTGCATAACGACCCAAATTATACGGATATAGATAGTACGGGGCATTATGTGCATACCCACCCCGTAGCATAAAAGCCACTACATCATTGTCAAAGCCACGCAAAAAATAATACACACCACTACGCACCTTGGAATACGAAATATCCGAAGCAAGTGAGGAATGATAGATATCCCCATACGCTTCAAAAACCATGCCATCCTCAGGGCTTACTGAAAAGCTTCCTGCATATGTGCCATCATGCACAAACGCCACGTGTGAACCAGCAAGAACATCATCATGTTCCAAAACACCAGCATTTTTATAATATTCACTAACCTTGGTTTTTTCATAGGTATAATACAAAAGCAGCTGATTATAATTATAAAATTTTTGGTATGGAATTGAAATGCCTGATGCTATCTTCCGCTCCAGTGTTCTCCGGATATAAACAACATCGTCAGGAGGCTCCCATGGGAACGAATCATCAAAAATAATGCCTTCATCTTTATATGAAACAAACAAATCAGGAAAAAAACCTGAATAGATATAATCGGCTACAAGCGACATTCTTTTTTGTACAAATGCCCAGTCAAGCCCCAATGAATAACTATGCCTGTACAGTGTATCGTTGCCGCCGGTATAAAAACCAATATGATTATCGTATTTATCTGGATATAATTCTTCACTATAAACGTATGGCCACCACCACGGGCCAATCACTGAATAGAGCGGATTATACGGTTCCTTTAAAACTTCTTTTTGTTCTTCATTTTGCTGTATGGTAAATGGTTGGGGCGATAGTTCCTGTGATTGACCTGTTGCATACGGCATCAGTGCAATGTTATATCCATTGGCTTCGTATGAAGAGAACACAATTGTTTTGCCATCACTGCTTATATCAGGAAAGAACGCACCACCAATAACATTGCTGATACGGGAAATCTTTTTAGTAGCAAGATTTATTTCATACAGATTAAACACACCATCCCTGTCAGAAGAAAAGACAACCTTATTCCCGTCAGGATAAAATGTAGGATGAATATCAACATAGGGATCACTGGTTAAAAGAAACATCTGCTCCGTTGTAAAATCAAACAGTGCTATATCACTGTAGCCGTTTTGTGCAATGCTGAACACTGCCTTTGAGCTGTCGGCCAAAACGCGCAAATACGAAATTTGAAAAGTCGTATTATGTATTAAATATTTTTTTATTGAAAATGACGCATCAAGCTGTACCAGCGAATATTTCCCTTTATCATATAGTATTGCCACATATCCGTTTTGTACAGGCTCAATGTATTGAACGCGTAACCCTTTTGTTTTTTGTGAATATGATGTATCAAAAATATATACATCCCTGAACAAATCAAATGATTGATAATACTGTATATCACTGACTATTATTGAACCATTGCTTATGGCAAGGCTATTTGGCATGTTTACATATGCTAAACGTGAAAACTTTTTATTCTGCACATCATATTTTATTAACGATGGTTTTTCTTTATTTGTCATTGCAACAAAAACAATATCGTTATTATAAAACCGTGGAAAACTAGTGTAAAAGCCTGTTTTGGTTAATACTGTATAATTAGAAACTCCACGTTTTTTTATTTCTGATATTTTATAATTCAGGTCATTTATTAATTCCTTCTGCCATATATGCCACAAAGCCATTGCCCGCTGTCCATACACATCGTTGAAATTTTTTTCCATCAAGAAGGGCAGGATATTATCTGCATTCTCCTTAAATATTTCTCCAAAATCTTTTTCAGGATAGTTTCGTGAACAAAACTCTACAAAAAGACCACCATACAAGTAAGGCACCATCCCTGCAGGCCATTCACGAGGGAAATTGCTTGCCAATGGCAAACTTTTAAGATTATTTGAATATACTTCCTGTCTTAAAACCATCAGGGTATAATTAGCATTAAGTCTGCCCCACGGTTTTTCCTTTGATTCCTGTAACACAGGATATCCTTCAATAGCCCATATTGGCATAAGAAAATTGGGGAAACACATTCTACCACAGGTGTATCTGGATAAGGCTGGAATCCCACCAATCATATCTATTGTAAGGGTATGTGTATATTCATGAGTAAAAACCATACGCAGCCAGTTATCAGTATTGGACAGTCCTGCATCTTCAACATGTGGCATTACCACAAAAATCTGCACCCTATTATACGGAAATGGCATGGAAAAACCATTTGCCATGTCAGTGGTATCACACAACACAACATCTGTCCGGAAAAAAGGCTGCCATTGAATATCTTTTGCAAGTTTTGCATGAACTTCTTCAGCAATAATGGCCAGGCGCAATGCCTCCTGTTCCAGTCCTTCGTGATAGTGTATCCAGAAATGCATCGTTTTAATAGAATACCAGTTATACCGTGGATGAAACATACTGGCAGCATATACACAATAGGAAAACAATACAGTAACCAAACAAAAGCTAATCACCAAAAAACGCTTTGCCATACAGTACCACCTTATTTCACTTTACAATAATATAATCAAAAAAAGATAAATGGCTTCAATCAATACTATTATATACGCATTCATCCCTGCTTTCTGTGGTCACCGGGATTTATATTTGTTATTTTTTAAGAATATTTTCTAATTACTAAAACAACAATATAATTTTGTTCTAATCATGATAATTCCTGATTTCGCTGGAAAATTTGTCTACCATTTCAACCAGCGATTTTGATGCCTCTGCAATTTGTTCAATTGCCTGTGAATTTTTCTGTGCAATTTCATTGATTTCAGAAATGACTGCCGAAATATCATCTATACCCTGCCTCTGATCCTTCATGGCCATTTTGATCTGGATTGACCCATTTCGTACAGTCTCTGCCCGATTTGTGATAGCCTGGTTTAAACTGATCTGACGTTGCATAAATTCTGAAACTGAAACAATTTTCTTATTAATAATTTCAATATTGCTAATGACCGCACTTAAAGATTCAACAGCCTTTTTAATGTTTTCAGCTCCAATCTTTATCTCATTGTCATTTGTTTTGATAAGCAAATCAATTTCCTTTATACTGGTTGCAGTCTGGTCTGCTAATTTTGATATTTCATCTGCAACAACGGCAAACCCTCGCCCACTGTCCCCCGCTCTGGCAGCCTCAATAGCAGCATTTAGTGAAAGGAGATTGATCCTATCAGAAATATCATTAATTATTTGTATAATACCGTTTACCTGTGTTGAGCTTTCAAATATTTTATTAATGCTATGCCCCATAATAGAAAGCGCTTCATTGCCACTACGCACATCTTGGGAAATTCGCCGTACAGTTTCAAGTGCATCAGCAACTTCTTTCCCTGTTACGCTGCCCTCCAAATTCATTATTTTTTTGATTGTATTATAGTATCCAAACAAATCAAGATTTTTTTATATATATATGAATTGAAAGCTAACAAATTAAAAGCTTTTATAAGCGATAGTTATATTTAAAATACCCGTAGATTTATAGTAACATATCGTAGCAAACTGATCTTATACACATAAATATATTGACAATCTCTTGATTATTGGCGTATGGTGTGGGCAAAAGGATAGTATTATATGGATAAATGGCACATAGAAAAACGCGATACTGTTAATAAACAGAGGATTTTTTCAATTGAGAAACTTTTGTGCTATCATCCTGCCAAAAAAGTTAATCATGACTTTTATATTCTCAATAACCCTGATTGGGTCAACATTGTTGCCATTGACACCGATGGCAATGTAGTCTTAGTGAAGCAGCACCGTTTGGGAACCGATGAATATACTATAGAAACAGTAGCCGGCCTTATTGACCCTGGCGAAGACCCTTTGACTTCAGCACATCGTGAATTATTAGAAGAAACAGGCTACAAGGCACAAGAAATGGTGCTTTTGAAAAAGTTAGCAGCAAATCCTGCTATTATGAATAATTACATTTATTTTTACTGTGCATTGAATGCACAAAAGGTTGGGGAACAGTCGTTAGATGTGGCAGAGGACATAGAAATATTGACATTAAAACCCCAGCAAGTGTTAGAGTATATACAAAATGGGACTATTAATCATTCTATTATTGTTACAGCACTGCTGCTTTATTTTTTATCACCCTACGCAACGATTCCAAAAGACAAAATTGTACTCTATTGATTAAACATAATGATAACCGGTAAATCAATTTTATTATCATTAATACTTATATTACAAACCAACACACCGGATTTTTCAATCACCCTTTCCTATCATCCAGCTCCTCTTTACTACCAGGAGTGGCATATTACCATAGCACGAATGGGGCATAAAGCCTACATTGAAACCAGCAATCCCGGGTATGCAAGGAAAAAGCGTTCAATCGCGCCTGATGAATATTCATCGCTTGTGGAAAAGCTTACTTCATCAGGAATATGGAATTGCAAAGACTGCTATTCATATGGGAACTATTATATGCTGAAGATTACTAAAGGTAACTATCGCCACCAATGCAAAATTGAGTTTGCACCAGATATGACGTTTTGCAGTAATGCCAATCAAATTATCCGATTGATTATTAATACAGCCAATAATTATTTACAGTAAAGAGTGGAATTTGTATAGTATTTAATAATGAAAAAATAAAAATTTCATTTGACAAAGAAATGCACCAAATAATAAACTTTTTTTACACTATTCAATAGCATTCTCATACACAAATTAAGAATAACAATCTAAAGGAGGTTATATGAAGATAAAATATCTCATATGGTTATTACCCATAGTATTAGTATTTTCTTCTTTAACATTTTCACAACAAACTACTAAGGAAAATGTGGTTAAGCCTGATGTTCAAAGCCCGGCCTCGCCTGAAGTAAAAAAAGAAGAGATAGCAACAGCTGCACTAAAGGCTGTATCATTCAACAATGGCGTGAGTACCTTTGTAAATTCAAAGGTTAAGTTTGAACTGGTTTCCAAAGACAATGTTGCAACTGATAAAATACTATATAAGCTTAATGCAGGCAACGAATTGGAATACAAAGAGCCCTTTGCAATTTATGAAGAAGGCAAACATGTTATCAGCTATTATGCTGTGGATAAAGTTGGAAATAAAGAAGACGCAAAATCTTTCAAGGTTGTTGTTGATAACACTCCGCCTGTGGTTAATGTTTCCGTCTCTGCACCTATAATTAAATCTGGCGATAAGCTTTATGCATCCAAAAATTTTACTTTCGTTGTTGAAGCAAAGGATGCACTATCAGGAGTGCAGTCAGTACAATACAGCATCGATAAAAGCAATTATCAGCCCTATCTGACACCTTTTACCATACCTGCTGAGGGGGATATATCTTTAAGCATTAAAGCAATGGATAATGTAACAAATTATACTGAGAAATACACAATGGTTGCAAAAGATGAAAATGGCAACCTCATCAACTTAACTGATGGCAATGTATCCATATTTGTTGATAATAAAGCACCTATTGTAGAAATTAGGCCTGACAAAGAACTGCTTGATAAGAATGGCAGAAAAATTGCAACATCTGATTACAACTATACCGTTTCAGCTAGTGATGCCGAATCAGGATTATCTTCAATTCTTGTCCGATTGGATGGCAAGGGGGAATTCAAAACATATGCCGGAGCTATAAAGTTTGATACCAACGGTGAGCACCTGATTGAGGCAAAAGCAGTGGATAAAGTTGGAAATGTTTCGCCTGTTGCAGTGTTATCAGTATTTGTTGACATTATTGCACCTGATACAACAATTAAAGCTATTGAATAAATTTTTTAAATATACCAGCACTGTAACAAGCAGCTACAGTGCTGGTAATACTATCTTAAAGAATATTCATTATGTTTATTGAAACAACAAAATTAGATTCAATCATTGTTGTAACCCCACATGAAGATATCATCAGGGAAAATTCTGAGGATTTAGAAAGGGCTATTTTTAACAACATTACCAAATCAACTACTGATGTCATACTTGACTGCAAACATGTGCAATACATTAACAGTTTTTCATTGGGCACACTGGTTAAAATTCACCAGAAACTTGGAGAAAATTCCTGCAAATTACACTTCCTCAATGTTGCGCCATCAATAAAAACATTGTTCAAAATTACCCGTGTACTGGATTATTTTTCACTGCTTAATTCAATGGATGACGTGAAGAATAAGAAATAGCTTAATATAACACAGAATACTTGTATCCACTTTTTGCGGTGATGTATATCTTACTTTATCATACATTATAACTTTTAGAATAGAAGCCCAGTATCTTTTTTATCTTTCTCAAAAAAATATTTATCAAAATAAACCCTGGATTTATATGTATCACCGGTAATTTCATAAATAACAGCAATATTATAAAGCGATTCAATAAAAGAAGCATCTAACCTGTATGCTTCCTTAAAGCAATAATTTGCCTTAACATAATTTTTTGCAAAAAAGTTAGCAAAACCCAAATAAAACCATCCGCTTGCAGACGTTGCATCCAGTTTCACCGCAATATCCAGGTGTTTTATAGCATTCTTGATATCTCCGGAATACAGGCATATTTTACCGTATCCATAATGGGCACCATAATAATAAGGATTTAAGGCAATAGCCTTTACAAATAATTCCTTTGCTTTTGAATATTCTTTTACTTTTGCCAGCGCAATTGCCTCAGTGCATACTGATGATGCAAATTGGCTGTTAAGAGGAATCAGGCATACTACGGCAACAAGTATTAATTTACTGAGCATTGGGAATCATTTCGCGAAGTGTATGAAACAAAAATGTGTCAATTTGTTTACTGTAAAATGTATGTAATGTAAAAACAAGCCATACGATAAGGGTAAAAATACACATAAATTTCAGCAATCGTTCTGCACCCACATCATCCGCCTTGTAAAAGATAATTATTAATGCCAATGGCCATAAGAAAAACATATTTGCAAAAATAAGAGCACTGAATTCTTTTATAAAGGCGATAGTTACCAGATACCAGTCTTTTTCAAATTGTTTGTATCCTTTTAAAAGATCTTTATAAAAAAACCAAACATAGAACCCAAATATACCGGAAGCTGCAATTTTCCATATTATCTCTATCCTTTGCCGCATCCATAGAAGCAGCACAGACAACCCCCAGATGGTTGCCAATATTAATAATGAAGTAGAGAGCATGCTATTATTCATTGGGCATTATTCCTCTTTCAAAGCTAGATAACTGGCCAATTCAATGGCTTTCTTCATACTGCTATAGCCTGCACAATTCTTGCCCGCAATATCAAATGCAGTCCCATGATCAACTGAAGTCCGTATAACTGATAATCCCACAGTCACATTTACTCCTTCATCAAACGCCAGCATTTTGAAGGGTATTAAACCCTGGTCATGGTAATGTGCTATAACACAATCATAGTGCTCCCAGCGCTGTGGTATAAATATAGTATCGGCAGAAAATGGTCCTTCAATTATGATCCCTTTTAATTGTGCATCCTTAATAACCTTTGAGGTAACATCAATATCAAAATTGCCTATAGCACCTTGGTCCCCACAATGCGGATCAAGCCCACAAATGGCAATCTTTGGCTTTTTTTTCATTATCCTTGCCATGCTGTTTTCGCAAATCGTAACCGTTTGCAACAGTACATCATATCCAATGACATCTTTCAGTTTAAAAACAGGCACATGCGTTGTGACAAGCATAACATTGTATTTCCCAGAATACATGAGCATTCGTGGATTATCTTCATGTATATGTTGTGCAATATATTCAGTATGCCCTATAAACGGCACCCACTTCTCTACAAGAGATTTATTAACAGGGCCTGTAACCATTGCATTAATTATTTTCATTTTCCACAAGTCAATAGCTGCATCAATATATGCTAAGCTTTCCTTGCCTGTCAATTGACTACCACAGGAAGGTTGTGGGATTGGAGCATCAACATGGATGTTTATGAAAGAAGGTTTTTGTATATCAATAGAAGATTTTACTTGATCAAAATCCAGTATATCCCATGATGGCATGAGAAGTTGATAGTATTTTTGCAATACACCAATCCTGCATATAACAAGAGGAATGCACGGCAGCGTTTCAAAATCGCGTAATGCTTTTAATGTTACTTCCGGCCCAATGCCAGCTGGATCACCAATGGTAATAGCTACTCTGGGTTTCCTAATCTGCAAGAAACTCCTCGGGAATTATTTTATTTTTTTCATACTCGTTATCAATCAAGTCCTTGGCAGAAATCTTGAGATCATTAGCTATAGTGCAGCGCCCTTCTAATATTACACCATTCTGGATGATTAGTTCAGGTGTTTTTATATCTCCTAAAATTTTTGCTGTGGGCATTAACAATACCCTGTTTGTGGCATTAATATTGCCAATAACCAGGCCCTCAATAATAACTGAAACAGCGTTAATATTGGTTTTAACTTTCCCGTTAGGACCAATATATAGCTGGTCAGCTTGCAAATATTTTCCTTCAAAGCGGCCATCTATTCGCAATGAACCATTAATGAGAAATTTGCCGCTGAAATATGAATTCTCGCCAATGACATTATTTGCAACATCACCACCTGATTTTGCTAAAGCCATAGAAACACCTGCCCTTAATTTTTTTTCATAGCTAAATAATAAATATATTTATGTCAACATGAAAATTATATTGCAATTCAGTATTTATTCCTTAAAAATAATTTAACATAAAAACTTGTACACTCCCCCCGCCGAAGGCGGCGGGAGTGTACATTATTTTTTTTGTACATAAATATTCATTTAGAAATTAACAGTGATTACATTTAATGATTTGTATATATTCCATAAAATCAATAGGAGTATATACAAATATAAAATATACTATTCTAATGTTAAAACTTTGTTTTATCAGGTACTTTAATTATTTGCAATACTTCCTGAACAAATCCTTTAATATATCGCAACGCTTCTTTTACTGTCAATCCTTCAAAAGTTTTATACATATCATACTTGGCATAGGTTATTTTGTCATCAGCATTTAAAACCATCGTGCCGCCAAATTCTGTATCAGCAAGAATTTTTGTTATAAAATCATTAACATCTTTGAAAAAAGAAAATAAATCCATTAAAAATAATCTGCCCTGGCGCATCCGCATGAGATTCAATTGTGAAACATGAGTGCTCGTACTTGCCTTTTCAATATCATCTACTGTCTGCTGAAATATCTTTAATGCTCTCTGACATTCATCTAATTTTCTATACAGAGCATCCCGTTCAAGTGAATTGGAATAATCTAATTTAGTATATTGATCTGCTATAATACCCCATATTTTTTCTGAAAAATGCTTTAAAATTGAGGCAGCAATATTGATTTCATTATCATCTTTGAAATTTGATATTTTTTCAATTTCAACATTCTTTACATATTCTAAAGCTTCAAGTTCCGATCTGCCAGTTGGGGTTACCGTTAAATCATCAGTTAATATTGCTTCAATAAGTTCATCAAGATCAACATCAGGATATAACTCTTTAAGTTTATCCCTTAGTGATTTCAAATCTTTTTTTACACGCTCACGCTGTTTTACATCAGGTGAAGTTTTTAATACTCCTTCTAAGGCTCGTATAGATCGCACAATCTGTTTAGCTTTTTCTTCTCTATCGTCCATAATCATTCATTATATTATTTTCTACAGCATTTTAAACTATAGTACCAAACTAGATATTTTTTTGCAACATAAATTCTGAGTACATCATTATGCAGTACAGACAAACTACGAATATTTAATCATCAAGAATATCCTGTAACTACCGATAGTATATATAAATCAATTATATAATTTTAATAGTACTAAATATGAAATTTGTTAAAACAAATTATTTTTTAAGTTGTTGTATAATATTATGTCTTATTGCTAACCCATTTAAAAGTACTGTAGCTTCAACAATACCTGTTATCAATGATCTTTCCCGCAACAATGATACCATTACCCAATTACGTAAAGATATTCGCAAAACTCTGTACACTATAAAAAGCAATCGTTCTGTTGAAGATTTGCCTCAACTGATAATGTATAAATATACAGTTAAAACTAATGAAACATTCTGGGATATAGTATCTGTTACAAATCTTGATCTTGATACGATAGTTTCTGTTAATTCACTTTCAGCTCCATCAGATATAAAAAAAGGGCTTACACTATACATACCAAATATGCGAGGAATAATACATGAAAAATCTCAAAATGAAACTTATGATTCTATTGCCAAAAGTTTCCAAATACCTGTACACTATATTATAAAGGTTAATAGAATACTTAATAATGAACATAAACAATATATATTTATTCCGTGTGGCACTATTTCGGATTTAGACCGATCTCTTTTCCTTGGCACTGCATTTGTTTCACCTCTTACTGTTGGCAAACTCAGTTCTTACTTTGGTGTTCGTAAAGATCCAATAGACCACACTCATAAATTTCATGCAGGTGTGGATATTGCCTGCCCCATAAACTCACCTGTCTATGCATCACGTGATGGTGTAGTTTTATTTTCTGGCTTTAATGGCGGCTATGGGAATCTGGTTATCATAAAGCACAGCAGGGACTATTTTACGCTATATGGTCATTTAAATAAAATTTATGTCGCAAAAGGGCAGATAGTTAATGCAGGGCAGCTCATTGCAAAATCAGGCAATACAGGAAGGACCACAGGCCCTCACCTTCACTTCGAAATCAGGAAAAACACTAAGCCGATAAATCCATTATTGTTGCTGCGATAATCTAATCAATTGAATCAAGCAATGAATATACATCACTACCATCTTCAGGATATTCCGCCATCAGAAAAGTTACCAGCAATTGTAATTCTTTGTCACTGAATTGCTGTACCATTTCATTCTTCAGTGCATTTGCAAACGGTACTGCAAATTTCTTGTTCTTGCCAGGTAATACAATTAAAAATTTATTTCTATCAATCCTAGCAGTAAAATCACCATCAGAGAGTCGGCTGATGATAATCGCTTCAATTTTATTCATAAGCTGCTGAGTTTTTTCTAATCCCTGGACTGCATAGTAACGTTTCAAATTTTTAATCGTAAAAAGTATTATTGTAAGTGGTATAGTTAATCTGGTAACATTAGCCAATTCTTTATCAATTCTGTTAAAAACAGGTAAAGTAATGTCAATATAATTAACATATTGTGATTCAATCAATTGCAATGACAGATAATGACTCAACAAAACATCAGTTATTACTTTGAATCGTTCAAATTGGATTTCTCTTCGCTGGTAATCGCGTAGTCGGAAGACACAGAAAAAACCCAGAAGTTCATCAGCAACTTTATATGGATTGATCCAGCATAACGTCATTTTGCGTATACTGCTTTCTGAAAAAATTTCCCGTATGGCTCTGTTTCTGTCAAAATCTTCTATGTTTGATGCTGAATGTAATGATGATATATAATCAATAAATGCTGTGTCAGTATTAATTGAATTTGCTGAATCTTTAAGAAGCAGTATATCTTCCTCATCAGTCAACAATAAAGAATAACTTAAATCCTTATTATTTTTTACATATACTGCATAACTTAAGAAACCGTTAGATTTCATTATGCTGTGAGCAGTTACATTGAAATAATCTTTTTGCGGGTATTTTCGCAAATTTTGTTTATATTCATCTAGTTCGTTCCAGAATTTCCTGTCATCTACTGATTTCTGGATATCATTTTCAAGCTGTTCCATCTTATGTACTTTTTCATAAGCAATTGCAGCAAATTCGCTTATACGTTCAATAAAATCAATTTCCTCTTCACTGTAATCCCCAATTGTTATTTTTTCACCTAAAACCAGAGCCCCAAAGACTTTTGAATCATATCGTAAAGGAATAAATAAGCGCGCATCTATTGCAATTAACTGATAATACTCATCCCTATATTGAGTTTGCTGTTTGAATTGTTCTATATCCACAACCCCTTTTGATTGCATGAGTATATTGAAAAGTCCTTTGTTGATATCAAATCTGATGTTTTTATTTTTAATTGTTATACCCCTGGAATCAGCTACAATAAGAGCATTCTCGTCATCCGAACTCAATACCAGTAACGTTGCAGATGCAGAACCAATCTGCCCCATAACGGAGAAAAGAATTGCATCATACAATTCATTCAGCGAATGAGATTTAACTATTTCTTTGCCAATTTCATATAAAACAACAAAATCCTGGAACTTCTTGTCAGGCTTTATAGAATACTCAGTAGATAGAGGTTGTTTTATGGATTCACCTTCATGCATTGTATTTACACTATCCTTGCTTTCTTCGGGGGATTCAATAATTCTGAATTTTTGGTTATTATCTGTTCTGTTACTTATATTTTGACCTATATCTACATTTGTTTCCTGAATATTGGCATTCTGTAATGATTCCAAATCCGGTTCATCTTCAGGGCCTAAATAATCAAGTTCATTATCCAACACAACTTCTTGGTCCTGCATTATTATGGTATCATAATTAGCGTTATCATCCTCAACTTTATCTTTTGCCGGAGTGTTATCTTCAGGTAAAATAAATAACTCATCTTCGATTGGCTCAATACTTTTTAAGTCCCCATTACTCAATTCAATCGTATTTCCATCGTCCTGCAATGTTAAGGAAGCATCATCTTTCTTGTCATTGATAAATTCAGTCTCTGCTGGCCCTATAATTGTGTCTATAAGCGTTTCTTTGCCCTTTTTATTTATTTCCTGTTTATACTGTAATGCTTTTTCCAGTAACCCCATACAGGTCAAACTCCTAATTCATTTAACACCTTAACATACAGGTCAAAATATTCAGAATTTGCAAAATTTTTTATAACATCTTCTGGTAATTTATCAAATAAGGAATCCAGATATTTAAGTAACCTTCGAATATTCTCCTGCTTCTCAACTGGTAACGTATCAACAAACCTATTTACATCCTCTTTACTTTCAAGAATAATGACCTGATCGGTGATATTTGCAATTTCTTCCTGTTGTATATTTTTGTCTTCAACAACTATTTCTGGTTTGATGCTATCTTCACCTTTGAGATTTGATGGTTCCTGAGGGATTTTGGCCAATAATTTCTTAACGTCAACTTGAGGCTTTATCTTTTTTAACCGCTCAACAATATCATCAATATTTTCTTCAATGACTACAGCTACTGGTGATTCAATATCCTCTTCAATACTTTTCTTTTCTTTGTCGGTCAGGCTTTGTGGTTTTGCCTGGATATATTTAAATTGCTTTATTAACGTGGCATCTTTTTCAGGGTGGTCCCTACCCACTGTAACATCTTTAAATGCCTTTGAAGCTTTGATTGTTTCGTATTCCTTTTCAAAAAGAATATCATAAAAAAATTCAAATTCATCTTTGGTTAATCCAAACAATTCTACAGTTGATGAACTCTTTTTAACTGTTTTTGTTTCATAATAGTCATCAATAACTTTTAAATATTTATCATATTCATCTACAAGAACAGCATTGTCTATAAAAACTATATCATCATCTTTAAACTTATATTCTTCTTCAAATTCTACCATTCTATCCTGGAATGTGGGTAATGTTCCTGTCAGTATAGGGGCTATGTATTCGTCCTCCTCTTTTGAGCTGGCCTCTTTTAAAATTTTTGCATCTCCTTCTGTAATTTCTATCATGCCACTGACTAATTTATCAATATCATCAATAGGATTTCCTTCTAATGACAACTGTTCTTTGGCATTGACACCTGCATCATCTATAATTAAAATTTTTTGATTAGCGGCTACATATAATTCATCAGGGATAGTTTCAATTTTAAATTGTGCATAATCCCTTATTAACTGCTTTGTATCAAATGAGCGATCGAGCTTCTTCGTTGTTACGGATACAGGCTCAAGTTCTTTTTCCTCTTCTAATGCTATAACGTCTATATTCTGTTCTTGGGCTGTTAGTTCTGGCTTATAATGCGGCTCTTCTTTAACTTCTGTAGCTATTTTGGGAACCTCTTTTATTATCTCTTCCACTACGGGGATTTCTTCCCGATTCAGGTCTATAGTCTCTTCTTTTTGTATAATTTCCTCTTTTGTGGGTTTTACATGATCGGCTTTTTTCATTTCTTTATCAGGCTTACCGACAGTTTTTTTTATAAGCTCTTCTTCTATTGGATGGGTGGCAGCTACTGCTTCTCTTTTTTCTGGTTCAGGCTTCTTTGTTGTAACTTTTACATCTGTAATTTCTTTTTTCTTTTCTTTTGATTTTTTTTCTCGTTCATTGTCAACAGGGATAAGGTCATACTCTTCAAGTTCTTCAATTAAATCATCTTCTGAAAGTATCAAAATATCTTCACTGGCAATCTGTTCAGCTTCGTCAAGATTAATAAATTGGAAATCTTCAATATCCTTTTCCTCTATTTTATTTCTAACTTCAGGAGGTATCTCAATAGTTATAATATCTGCTTCTGGTTTGCTAATTTTACGTTCACTGCTAATCAAATTATCTTCATCTGCAGGCAAAGGTTCACCTATTGCTTTTTCTTCTTCAAATTCATATTCCTGGGCTACTTTCCCTGATTCTTCCTGCTGCTTTTGTGCAAATTCCTCTTCTTCAGAAAAATCTTCTATTATCAGCGCATCTATATTTTTATCATAATATACTTTGCCTTTTATTTCTCTGTTTTCGTCATCAATTCTTGTATCAATATAGCTGTCTTTAATATGTGATCCTTCATCATATGATGTGGGGGACTTTAAAGGTTCAGGAATATCCTCAAATAACATCTCTTCTTTACGGGGCTTCTCATGTGCCACAGTATGTTTGACTACTTTAATCGTGTTAATAGCATCTACATTTGCAGTTATATTGATAATATCATCGTTGGTGCCTTTTTGTATTTTCAGTGGCGGATTTTCATCTTCTATAATAAGATTGGAAGAAGTAATATCCTGTAAGCCCGTAATCTCCTCAAGCTCACCTGAAACCTTTTCCTCCTGTGGAATATCCATAATCAGATCTTCTTCTGTTAAATCAATAACAGGTTCAGGGATATCCGTAATTTCTTCTAATTCACGGACTTTATGTTCCAATTCCTGACTCATATTCATTATTCTTCTTTATAAACTCAGATTATTCACTATCTCATATTAATAATATATAATAATATTCATAAAAAATCTAATTGTGCCATTAAATAATAATACTATTGATTATTTAGTAATAATTAATAGTATTTTGTCAATAGTTATATAAAACCCTTACTGTACAATATCGGTTAATTTTGTATTATTATTGAGCAGCGTTATAATCACAAAATTTTCCAAAAAAATCGTTGCACTTTCATGTTATTAACAGGTACTATCTCACAATACTATACGTACCAAACTTATAAGGAGGATTTACCTTTTATGAAATTGACACACAAATTACTATGTATAGCGATAGTTATGGTGCTGTTGCCAACAGCTTCATTTGCCATTGTTGATGTAGGTGCATACGGTGGATATACCTTCGCCGGTAAAATTGACCAGCCTGGTATTGACAATGCCGACACAAATGGTTGGCAATACGGTTTTATTGGCCACCTTAATGGATCGGTAATCCCTATGATACTGAGCATGGGTGTGGGCGGTTTCTATCAGAAATCTCCGTTATCATATACTGTAGCTGGCAAGGATTTTGACTTAACAAAAACCATGTATGGTGTTGATGCGATAGCAATGCTTGAGTTGCCCATTCTTATTCATCCGTATGTAAGGGCTGGCATTGCCATCAATGAAAAGGTAGAAATCAAAACACCGTTGGGCACATGGTCTGATGAAAAGAAATTCAATTCATATTATTTTGGCTTAGGGGCTGCATTTACAGTATTTCCATTTGTGCAAATATTTGGTGAATATTTATACAACTATTCTAAATTAGAAGATGATGGGAAACTGCAAAGCAATTCCATTAATGTTGGTGCTCGATTAAATATTTAGATTAAATGAGAGGGGCGGATTACCAATTCGCCCCTCTATTGTGTTTATGCTCGTATTCCATCAAGATATATTTTAATCTTTTCAAACAGTGTTTCCACCGTTTCCTGATTAGTTAACTCTATTAATATATTTTTTCTTCCCACCTGCTTTTCGGATAATGCTTTCTCTGAGCGCAATAAACTCAGTGCATTGGTATAATTAGGAAGGGATAAGGACTCTGACAACATTATCTCACCAGTATGATACATTTTTACGCCATTCTTGCGTATTTCAGTCAGGAGGTCTTTTTTCTGTATCTGAACACGCTTCTTTGGCAACAGTGTTGAACAAACCACATAATATGATTCCAGGTACTCCTGTAAAATTCTTCCAAAAAAGCGCAACTGGGCATCCTTTTCTCTGTCATCATTAATGGCGATAGTATTTTTAGTTATTGAAGCATAACCTTTTTTCTGCATATACTTAATGGCATCTTTTATAGACAGCATAACATCTTCAAGCATATTCTCAGGATAAATAAATTCTTTCATGAAAAGATCCCGTATATACACATATTCACTTCTGAATGAATCTATTGATGTTTCCCCTTTTTTATTCATTATTCTCAGTGCAAGCGATGAAAAAGTTAATGGCAAAAAGTAATGGATAATAGAATTTTTATAAAAAATCATTCTGGGCCTGTTTTCCTCAGGAAGGACATACATGTCAGGCATTGTTTCAATTTTTTTGCCTTCACCAACTACTTTCAATGACTCCAGTAATTTATCTTCTTTGAACGACTGGATTACATAATCAATTATTTCATCAAAATTATCTCTATCTTTAAGAGCATCTGATAACTGATATCCTTTATATTCGCAAAAATCGTATAACGATTCAAAGTTATTCTTCACCATTTCCCGTGAAAAGCCTTTAACTGATGACATCAGTATAGCAGTGGTTGTCAGGGAAAATGGGGTGATAGTAACTACGTCATTAATCCGCCGTACTATATTCATAGCAACTGCTTCGGGCAGATTAACCGGATTGAGTTTTTCCTTTATCTCTTTCATGGTAAATGCTTTATTGAAGTTAATGTAGACCATTCCATATTTTCTATTAAGCAACTTGCTGCTTTGCATCATACTAACCACAGATTCTTTTTCCTTTTCTTTTCCTTTTAGTTCCTGCACATAACTGGATTCTTCAAGAATACGGTCATAATTTATTGAAATTGGCACAAACACCGCATCGGTGTTATACCCTTCTTCAATTGCTTCAGTTATATAACTTAAAAAACCTAATTTTGGGAATGTTACCTTCCCTGTCCTTGAACGACCACCTTCAATGAAGAATTCAATGGTATATCCTTCAGAAACAATAGTTTTGATATATTGCTTAAATACCGTAGGGTATAGTTTTATTCCCCTGAAGGTGCGGCGCATGAAAAAAGCGCCAGAATGCCTAAAGATTGTACCCATAGGGAAAAACGAAAGGTTAACCCCAGCAGCAATGTGTGGAGGTGCCATTTTGTTTTTATAAAATACATATGATAATAATAAATAATCTAAATGGCTTTTATGGCAGGGAGTTAATACCAGCGGGCCTTTAGTGGCAGCCTGGCGTATTTCTTCAATGGCTTTAGGGTCATACCGTATACCATCAAATATTTTTCTGAACATCCAGTCCAAAGCCATTTCAAATAACCGAATATATAATATGGAAAAATTGGCAGCTATCTCTTTAAAATATTTATATGCCTTTTTGCGTAATTTTGATTCCGGTATCCTGTCTTCCTGAGCAATACGTTTAATCTCATTTTCCACATTGGGATGATATAATACACGTTCCATCATTTCCTGCTGTGATTTTAGCACCGGGCCCAATATGGTACGTTTTTCATGATAATAATCTTCCAGCAATTTGTTACGTAGCATAACTGCTAATTGACGCGTATCATCAACTTTAGCTTTGGCAATCTCTTCTTTTAAATTTATTGGCTGGGATATGCGCACAAAGGGAGCAGTGGCGCTTTTCATTATTGAAAGCCATGCAAATAGCAGTGACTTATCACCCGTTGCCTGTGAGCTTATGATTGAATACAATGGCCCTAATGGCGATCCTGAGCGTTCAGGATTTCGGTTCCAGAATATCATCTCCGGCAATAAATAGATGGGTTCTTCTATTCTTTTCTGTACCTCTATCAGATACCGCAATGAGTCATATTTAACTTCAGTATATCGTTTAAGGAAGTATCGTTTAGACAATAATGAAAAAAGGATGCTCTTATTATCTTTGATTAAACTTTCAACATAGTCAGTATCAAGAACATATTCATACTGTTTACCTAAAATTCTAGATGAAAAAAATTGCCATATACGCCGGGTAATGAATCCAATATCCTGAAACCAGAATGGGTTATACTCCAGCGCAAATACCGGAAGCGGATAGTTATGCCTGCGTAATAAATTATATAATATTAACAGTGAAAGGTTTGAACTCTGGAATGATGCATATACAACATGGCCTTTTTGGGTGCATTCTTCAATGCGTGAACAGCTTTCACCGTCAAAATCAACGGTATTGAAAAGTACCAGGGCCAATTTTTCCAATAACGGATTGAGGCGTTCATAAATTACGCCATCATATATCCCTGATGTTATTAACCCATCATTTTTTTTCATAACAATCACCCCTGACAAATGAAGGCTATGAATGATCATAGCCATTTTATATTTTATGTTTTTTAATGCTTAATTAAATACTAATCTTCTGTCAGATCATCAGCAATAGTATACAAAACTATCTTAATGTTAGATCATTTTTAACCATTTAATAAACTTTTGAGTATTCTAAATAATCCGTTTTTCATTGCAAGTACTTTTTTAAGATAATTGGACTGGATCATTATACACATTTATATAAACAATTAAATTATTATGAATATTAAAATTAAAAATAACATGAATTCTAAGATCCTATGATGCTGCATAGCCTATACCCACACATTCTAAAAGTGCATAAAATATGATAATCCTAAATTGTATAATGTTTTAGGTTTTTGCCTAAAAATGCAAATCCTGACAAAAAAATGTTTGCATTATATATATCTTATTTATAATATATGTCGCTATTAATAAAATATTAACAAATCATCAATTGTTTGTTAATCACCATAGGACTTGCAACCAGGATTAACAAAGCAAATATATTTTATTTAGTATAATTTTTTGGTATAATAAATTATATAAAGTGTTTTAGATACACATCGGGATGTAGCGCAGTCCGGTTAGCGCGCTTCGTTCGGGACGAAGAGGCCGGGAGTTCAAATCTCCCCATCCCGAAAGATTGATTATGTTTTTTGAGGAATTGATGACGCATTCTAAGATAACTTTATTAAAAGCTAAATATCCTACAATTAAAGAAATACGGAAATCCATTGTAGACGATATTATAACCGAGCTGGCTAAAAATAAAGTGCAGGTAGGTCTGGACAAGCTTGAACTATACCTGATTATTGATGAAGCACTAACCAATGCTATGGAACATGGCAATAAATGGGATCAGAATAAATATGTTCATATTGAGGTTGTAAAAGATACCAATCAATTGTTTATTACTATTGCTGATGAAGGCAAAGGTTTTAATTATCCGGAGTCACATTCCACTGCTCACCTGCAACCCCGGGGAAGAGGGATTTTTATAATCAAACAATTTGCTCAAGTTTCATGGAATAAAAAAGGCAACAGCATAACTATGGCAATACCCATTTCATCCACATGAAATCCTTTTATAATGAACTATCGAACATATTAGCATGAAACGATATAACAGTACCCCCAACAGACTTTCCTATACCTCTGGCAAATACTCACCACCTGCAAATCGATATACCAGTAACTATGTAATAACACTTATAATTTTAGCGATAGTTCTTGTAATCATTGGCTTTATTTATAGAAGCTGTAACAATAACAAGACACTTCAAAATACTGCAATACAACATATTGAAAAAACCAGTGATTCGATAAATAAAAAAGGCAGTAAAAAAATGAAAAAAGTATCACACAAAAATCAAGATATCCCTGTCGATACTACTCCAAAGGATGCATTGCCACCTGAAACAAATTTAAAAATAATTACTGATTAGTACAATATATATTTTTTAAAAAATACGGAAAATCCTGTACCATAATGCATTCAAAGAAAATGCAATGCGTGTACTCATACCTATTGCCAATACCATGCAAAGCATTCCTAAACTATAGATTATTGTAACTATTTGTTTGTCTTTGATTCTAGTATGAAGACTTTCTGCATAGCTCATGAGTGGTGATGAATATGCTGACTTAACAACAAGCGTGGTATAACTGGGAGAGCTCCATTTATAGACTACCTTGCCATTCTGGTAATATACATAGCGCATCCTGGCTGTTATGGTATAATTTCCGGGTTTTACATTTGTAAGCATAATCTCACTGGTTGGATGGGTGATGATGAAAGGTGGCACAACTTTTTGTGATGAAACAACAACTGAATACCCTAAAACCTGCGCTGGCAAAATGTTTTTTGGCATTAATGAAAATTTGTAAAATGAAGACGCATAGATTTCTTTAAACGGTATATTAAAAAGCACCATTGGATAATGGATTATAACTTTACCCGGGACTTTTTCTGGTAACTCTTCTGGCTGGGGCACACCTTTGGCTAAGCGCTCATAGTATGCTGCATCAGCTTTCCCAACATCCCCAACAACGATCTCATATGTTGCCATTCTGCCTTTCATGTTGGTCATATCAACAGGGCGAATACTGAAAAAATATCTTCCTTTTTGGAGGCTTTCAAGAGTCACTGAATCTGCAGTAGTAAATGTTGATGGTTCTACAATTGCATCTTTAGCAATTGCATAGTAAAAACCTTTAAGCCTGTCCTTCTGATCAATGGTCCATTGCAATACTGCAACCGGATTATCCACCTGGGTAGCTTCAGGATGTGTTGGGGAACTTACTGTAGGCATGGGTAACGGTGTACTGGAAACCAACAATGGATAATGTATTGTACGACTGTAATTGCCTGCTTTGTCAATTGCACGGATATGAAAATAGGTAATTCCATCCTTCAAATCAGGAACAACATATTTCCTTATTGGCCCTTCTACGTTCTGTACCGTTGGGTCAAACGTGGGAAGGTCATTATAGATAACTGCATACCCTGCAATACCCGATTCATCAACTGGTGGGTCCCATTCAATAATGGCATTTGTCTGGCGTGTCCATATATTTTCAGGGTGTGTCCGTGAATACACCTTTGGAGGAAGCACTGAAATATCCGAAAACTTTACCAGCAGGCGATCATTGCTATTCCAGAATAAGAGGACCTGCCTTTTGATGATTACCGGGAATTGGTCATACGAACTAATATTTGCGTCAGATATCCGCACTTCTGCAGTCAGTGAATTATCAATAAGAGACATTTTTCTTCCAAATACTGCAGAATAGCGTTCGCGCATGTCATGCCATACAATCAGCAATTCATCATCAGATGGAGCCACTATGCGGGGGCTGTAACAATCAACGTTTATATCGGTTATAGACATTGGCTGTTGTTCCCAATCCTTACCCCTGTTATAGCCTCTTAACAGCCTCACATCCCACTGCCGTTTTTCATTATTCTGGTAAACACAATATATAACGTCCTTGTGCAATAATATTGAAGGCGAAGAATCATTTGCCGGGCTTGTAGTAATTCTTTTTGGTGATGAAAAACTTTTCCCAGCATTATTTGAATAAACAAAGAACAGGTCGTCAGACAGTATCCCTCCGGATAATATCTTTGCCTGAAATACTAAATATATTGAATCACCTTCAAACACTATAGAAGGAAAAAATATGCCTCTGTATTCATTTGCAATATCTGCTATTGTATCTATCCTTGTAAATTGCAATTCATCAGGAGAAAATGCATGGTACAGGACAAGACGGCCACCAATTGAACCATGATAAAACAAATGCAAGCCACCAGTGCTATCATAAAATACTTCTGATAACATGGACTCATCAGTAAGAAGCGATAGTGCTACAGGTTTAGTCCATGTAGCACCTAAGTCATTTGAAATAGTCAGAAAAATTTTACTCTTACTATCTACCAGGTTATGCCAGGTACAGGCAATATGCCCATTGTTTGATATTGCAACATGGGGGCGTACTGCTACAGTAGGATCAATATCGGATAATTTATACGCTGGCAGGAAATCCTTGCCGCTATTAAGGGAAAGTATGACATAAATACCATGCTCATTCTTTTCAGTACCCTCAAAGACCACTGCAACAACATTTCCTTTGGACACTGCAAAGGGAGATTTCACTTTTAGCGTATATGGTGTGACAACAACACTGCGTTCCCAACCTACGGGATAGGTTACCACCTCTTGGTAAAAGAGGCGGTAACCGGCATAGATGCCTATACTTATAATGACAGCCCAAACAATATACCTAAGGCGTGGAAAACGGAATGCCAATTCAAAAATATATATAGAAAGCTTGTTCATACTACTATTATCGGAACTTTATCCAGCATATTCTCCACGGCTCCGTAATTTTTCCTTTTCCTCTTCTTCCAGTACATTAAAAGCAATTTTCCCAACTTTTGTTTTGGGCAATTCATCTCTGAACTCAATTTCCCGTGGGCAACTCCATTTTATCAGATGTTCCCTGCAATGTCCAATTAATTCTTCAGCAAGTTTATCACCTGCTTTATCTTTATATTCTGGTTTTAATACTATAAATGCTTTTACCCTTTCCACCTGTGCCTTATCTGGTACACCTATTACACATGCCTGGTCAACAGCAGGATGTTTACGCAATACATCTTCCACCTGAGATGGATATACATTGAATCCTGATGATTTTATCATTCTTTTTAATCGTAATTTAAAATAGAAAAACCCATCCTCATCCATTGTCCCTATATCGCCGGTATGTAGCCACATTATCCCATCATCATGCCTGCGCAGCGTTTTAGCAGTCTCTTCAGGCTGATTAAGATAGCCCAGCATTACCGCAGGTCCGGCAATACATACTTCGCCTTCCTGCCCACATTCTGCTTCCTCAGTTGTGCCCTGTTTGACAATCTTTGCCATCATGTCAGGAAATGGAATACCAATACTGCCTTCGCGGTATTCATTCATTGGCATTGCCATGATTGCTGTTACGGCTTCGGTCAATCCATACCCTTCACGCAATTTTACATTGCCGCCCTGCCGTGCCACTACCTTTTCAAATTCTTCCTTTACCGCACGTGGCAAGGTATCTGCACCGCTAAATGCAGCCTTAATACATGACAAATCTGACGAGTCAAATACCTTGTTTTTACTCAATGCTTCAAATAATGTGGGAACTCCAATAAGGAAATTGGGTTTCTTTTGCTTAATAAGTTTTGCAACGATAACAGGATCAAACTGTGGCACCAATATACTTTTTCCACCACCCATAAAAAAAGCATTAACACAAACACCTAACCCAAATCCGTGGAATATTGGCAATATTGCAAGGATTGTATCATCTTCGGACATTTTGCCCCACGAAGCAACCTGCATCCCCTCACTGATAAAATTCATATTTGAAAGCATAATGCCTTTTGGCATTCCTGTAGTGCCACCACTGTATAAAATAACTGCCATATCATCAGTTTTCATGCTGGATGGGGGAACTGCACTTGACATTTTCATCATGTCATTCCACCATACCACACGAGGGTCTTTGGGCACTTGGGGGATCTTTCTGCCTTTGGTAAGATAAAATCCCAAAGCTTTGAGCCCTGGCAAAAAATCGGAAATTTTTGTCAGCAGTAAGGTTTTACATGGAGTTTTATCCATTATTTCCTTAAAAGCACCATAGAATGCATCAATAGTGAGAGCAAATTTACTATTACTAATGTTAAGGTAAAATTCAATCTCTTTGGGGGGCGATAGTGGATGTATCATACTGGCTACAGCCCCAATTTTATTAACAGCATAAAAACATATTATGCCCTGTGGGGTAGTTGGCATTGAAATAGTTATGGCATCACCCTCTCTAAGCCCCAATGCATACAAGCCTTCAGCGCACCTATCAATAAGCTGTGCAAACTCTTTATACGTGGCAGTATAGCCCATGAAGTCCAAGGCAATAGCATTGGGTTTACGCTGTACAGTACGCATCAACGCCTCATACATGGTTACCTTTGGGTAATCCAGTGAATGTGGCACATCTCCATAGTATTTAAGCCATGGCTTCTTTTCGTACATATAATACCTCCTGAAAAAATTGTTGTGGCTTTGCGGCATGTAATGTGTCACTACCGCCGCTTATCCTTAATTATTTCCATAAAGGCTTCTATGCGGGTTAACACTTGAGCTTCACTAAAATTGCGTTCATCCACCATATCTGCTTCAATAATAAGAGATGGAATTCCCCTTTCCTTCTGTACAATCCTCTGTATATCATACTGACCTAAGGAATATGGTTTGCAACTGCGATTGGAATGCATGACCAATCCATCTACATCATATTTGTCTATCATGCCTATCACAGCTTTTGCCATCTGTTCTACCGAAATATTCAGGTAGATAGCAGTATATCCTTCAACCATACTCTTTAAAAAGTCATTTTCATCAAGGTAATCTAATTGCCTGCACCACGCAGTAGTATATGTGTCAGCCACCAGACATGCATTATGTGCTGCAAATGTATCCGAAAGCCACTTTGTCTTGTACCATACCGGCAGGTTATCCCACAACAAACGGTACTGTTCATTAGGGATGGCACTGATACCGTTTGCAATACGCTCCTTCATTTCATTAAGTAGCTCTGTATAGTAATCCACAACAATCTGCGTACCACGCAACGTAACAATAAGTGCCAGATGGAAAAATGCGTCAAATGCACTCATTGGTGCTGGCTTATGCATGGCAGTATCAAGCACGGCCTGCCACAGTCTTTGCCCTGCAACGGAAAGCTTTCCTACTTCAGTTGCCTTGTCGTAATCAAATTTTTTGCCACAGTGTTCTTCTAAAAATGAAATGTATTCAAGTATCTGTGCACCCACATAATCCCTAGCTTCCCTTGTCATTTCACTGTGGCAAAATGGCGTATCAAAGATAAACAGCGGCACATTGAAATACCGTGCCTGCACCTCATACCACTTGAGTACCGTGCCACAGATATTATTACAGCACACTAAAAAGTCAGGCTTAGGCAAGCCACCAATAGGCCCACCATTAATAGGAGCTGCTGCAATATCCGAACGCGCATATGAACACAGGTCACGGCAGTATCCCATTTCCTCTGACTTTTCACAGAGCTGCACGCCCATCTTTGAGGCACCAATCATTGCCCCATGATTTTCTGGATACACGGGGATAACATCCATTACCAAAAGAGGCTCAACAGGCCCGCCGCTGGTAATCCACGCTACTTTTTTATTGTTCTGTGCAGCAGTCTTTGCCTCTATATAATAATTGGTCATTATCTCTTTCATCCGTTTAACGGATTTTATTCTGTTGTCTTTTTTTTCCTGTGGTTCTGACATAGGTTCACCTCGTAAACGTTAAATCATATCAATAAACGCCTCTAAGCGCGTTTTCATCTGCCCTTCCGACGGAAGCTGCTGTTCTAATTCCAGCAATATAGAAGGAACACCAACCTCATCCAGAGCTTCTTTCAAGTAAGGATAGTCAAACGAATGAGGGTCACAAAACTTGAGGTATAGGAATATCGCTCCCTGGACATTGTTCTGCTTGATCATTGCCTTAATGGTTTCAGCACGGGTGTAATAATCACGGTGTTTTGCCGGGCAGATATTTCTTTCATAGTACCTGTCAGCTATTGCCTGCAACGGCTCTTTATCAGTTACTATCGCCCCCTCAAAATACCTTGAGCCGGTGCACAGGTCATCCCATACCACTACACCGCCTGAAGCTTCAATATAATCATAAATATCAGGATGATTGCAGATACCGCCAATGAGCATTATGCGTTTTCGTTTTTCAGGTTGCGGCGATAGTTCAATGGATGGGATTAATGCCTTTAGATTATCCACCACCTGGTCACGGTCCATAACCATTACTGCTTTAATTAACGTATTCATTTGGCTGCCCGTCAAAGCACTCTTGTTATCGCTTTTAAGCTGCCAGATAGTTTTTAAAAGCGAGCGAATTTCATTATAGGTAACCACAGCTTTTTGCAGCTTATCGTCAGATATTGTTATCCCAAAGCTTTCTTCCAGCTCCTTAACAAAGCGAACCAGTACATCGTGCATATATTTGCGTGCACTGTTAGTATTGAGCTTAACAGCCCACACAACATCAAAATGATGCTTCATGCCGGCATTAAGGCGCCATATATCGGAAAGCCGCTGAATTGAATCACAGGTGTGAGGAAACACTGCGCCATCCACAAATGAAAGCTTGCCCTGCAGTGCATCTTCAAGGGCCCCACGTACCAGCGAACAGCTGTATGCCTGCAGATGTGCATCGGCCTTGGATATTGCCTCCACCTGACCAAATATCCTGAAAGGGTGAGCACCAGCGGCGTAGATAATCTCTTCCGGTGTATATGAACACATATATGCAAGCACTGGTTTACCCGTTGCCTTTTTTAAATTAGCAACATACTCATACGGATTACTAACATCAAATTTTTTCAGTATATCCATTCTCCACTCCTACAAAAAGTAGTTGACAATGTACGACAATATCGTACATTGTACGATATTATATTCAATATAAATTTGAATATGTAAACTGTCAATAACTTTTTGTTATATAGTATGACAATTAAGAAAACGAAACATGTTAAACGCATTCAATCAATTGAACGGGCACATGCCATTTTATCCTTGTTCATTAATGAAAAAAAATCACTGGGTATCAGTGATTTTGCCAAACTATTAACACTGCCCAAAACCACTGTGCAGGGAATAGTGCAAACACTGTGTCACTTAGGGTATTTAGAAAAAGACCATGAAACGGGTAAATACAGGCTTGGCCCGTATGTATTCCAGCTTGGCATGAAATATGCCACCAACCTTGATTTAGTGAGTATTGCCAGGGTATGGGCGGAGCGGCTATGCTCACAATTCAAGCAACCTGTTAACATTGGCATGCTTGTGGGTGACAAGGTTGTCATTGTATTACGCGTTGAGCCCGAAAACAGGTTTATGTCCTACCCACAAGTTGGTTCAGTTATTCCTACACATACCACCTGTATAGGCAAGTTGCTCTGTGCATATATGGAAACAAAACGGTTACATGAAATCTTAAAAGATTACACCTTCCAGATGCTGACACCAAATTCAATAACTACAAAAGAAGACTTTTTAAAAGAAATAAAAAAAGTACGTCAGACTGGCATAAGTTTTGATAATCAGGAATCTGTTATGGGATTGGCTGGAATTGGCGGTCCCATTTTTAACTATACTGGTATTATAGCAGCGTTTGCCATAACTGGCAATGCTGATTTTATTATTAATCATAAACAGGACATTATACATGCTGTCAGGGATACTGCATTGCAGTTATCAGTACAATTAGGATATAACCCAGAAAATAATATATTTTAATATAACAATATTTTGAAATATGCTCCTTCACTGCCCTATGCAACGGAAGGCATGTATATTTTTTATAATAAAATGCTTGACGCTATAATGAATTATATGTATATTATTATTAGCACTATTAATATTAGAGTGCTAATGCGACCTATAACAAACCTTTTAGCCCCTTTTTGGGGCTATTTTTTTAAAATCCACCGCCATACAAAGCTTCTTTATATTTGACAATGTCGATTGCAAATCTTTTTATCTTTACATCGCGTTTATCTATCGTTTCTGCCATGGATGGATCAGCCTTGATGATTGCCATTTTTAAAGTATCACAAAACCGCCTGGTATCCGGCAAAAGCGTATCAGAATAATAGTAATAGAATTTCCATTTTTTATTTTCCTTAGCAATAGCAGCCATGTATTCAATCATGTAAACCGACCTTAGCAATCGCTCATAAATAAAAATAACATCATCAGGACTGATTTTATATTGCTGAGCAATATATGCATTAAACGCATCAGCTTTTTTTGCTTCAAGAGGCTGGTTGCTCCAGAACGTTATATACATTAGCTCCCTAATATCATCATATCCCAACGAAGCCTGTATCATGTCAGTAGCGGTATTCAACATTAAACGTTGTTGCTTATTAAATATATAATCAATGGTTAACGCATATACTGGATGTACTAAAATAAAAAAAAGAAAAACAATGGCCAATTTTTTCATTCTATGATTCCCTCACCTTGCATTTTTATATTATGTATAGAATACAATCACAGCACAATGTTTCTTTATTACTCTTTTTTATTCAACAATTTTATAGTAAATGGTTGCGATAATTCATCATAATTTTTTAACAGCATTTTCAATCTGCTCTTTGAATCTAAATTCATTTGCTTCTTCTATAGTTTTAAAAGCAAATATACCACGTTTACATTGTGGTGGATTTATTGTAAATGCCATTGCAAAAAGAGCTTTTATCTGCTTATAATATTCTTCATTGGGTTCAGCATTCCACAACGCTTTTTGTGCCTCTTCAAAAGTTTTAAATTTATATATCATGCTCGTTTAAGTTTTTCAATATTCTTCATTTCAGGATTTATAAAAAAATCTATATCCTGGGTAATTCGTGGCATACCATACATTAATATTGCATAACCTCCAATTAAAACATATTCTACATTCTCATCATTAAAAGCCTGTATACATTGTAAAAAACGCTGGAATATATCAACAGTCATTCTATATCCTCTTCATATAAAGGCATGTCCTTTTGTATTGTGCATCTAACTTTTTTTCCTACTATCTCATTTAGTTTTAGTGGCGATAGGCCCACGCCTGGCCGCTTGACAATAACATCACTGTATTGAAGCTTTGTCCCTGCCGGTATATCCCGTGCAGCAAAGATACTGCGCCGTGCCGAACGGGCAACAGTTGCCTCACCTTCTTTGTAATCGATTGACCCATCACCAAGCATTGCTAATGCAGTATTAATATCTTCAATATATTCTTTGAACTCTTCTGGTGTAAGCGACACATCCTTATCTGCACAGTCATGATCTTTAGATAATTTTAAATGCTTTTCAAATACCCGTGCACCCAATGCAACCGCCATCATGGAAGCACGATGATCCCTTGCATGATCGGAAAATCCAACCGGGACATTAAAAAGTTGCTGCAAGTTCTTGATTCGTAAAAGATTGATTGCATTATGTGGCACTGGATATAGCGAAACACAATGTAACAGCACAACATTGCAATGCTCTTTTTGCAAAAGCTGTATTGTATGAGCTATCTCATGCTGATAAGAAATGCCTGTGGAAACAATCACGGGCTTATGTGTTGACGCAATACGCTCCAACAATGGCACATTGGTTATCTCTGATGAAGCTACTTTATATAATGGAACGTTAAGGCGTTCCATCATAGAAAAAGAATCATCATCAAAACATGATGCAAAAAATATAACTCCATGTTCTTGTGCTATCTTTTGCAGCGTTTTGTAATCATCAAATGAAAGCTCAAACTTTTTAAAAAACTGTATGGTGCTATCATCATATTGTGGCTTTTCATGATTTAGAAGCGACTTTGTATACACTGAATAAAACTTTTCTGAATTAAAAACCTGAAACTTAACTAAATCGGCGCCTGCTTGTGCTGCACTCTTCACCAATGCAATGGCTTCATCCAATTTGCCATTATGGTTAAGACCAATTTCGGCAATAAAGATTGGAGAATTATTTTTTAGCTTATTTACATACTTTTCAGTAAACAAATCCATATATAAATGCCCCTTATATATTGCCAGTGGGCCCTCAATCCCTTGAGAGCCTACGCAAGATTCAATTTCTAATAATAAATAATTAGAATGACCCTTCACAGCATTTCAAAAAAGCAATAGTTTTGCAAGATATTTTTATATATCGTAATTCGCCTTCTTACTCAAAATTTAATTGACAAATTATTAATTAAAACAGTAGCATAAGCGCTCAACGGTATTGCATATCATAACGTCGTCATGTTGTGGCAAACGTGTTATAATATTCTGTTTGGTAAAATCATATAACATTAATCTACAGTAACTATCGCACATAAAAAGGGGTTATGCTATGGGTAAAAAGTTTCTTATTGCTATTGATTTAGGCACTACTGGTAACCGTGTATTTTGTTTTGATGAACATGGACTGCCAATTTCAAGCAGTTATGCAGAATTTACACAACATTTTCCAAAACCTGGTTGGGTTGAGCACGATGCCAATGAAATCTGGGAATCAGTTGTAAAACTTTTACCAGAAGCCATACAAAAAGGAGATTTAGATCCTAAAGATGCTATAGCAATTGGCATTACCAACCAACGAGAAACATCTGTTCTATGGAATGAAGAAACAGGAAAGCCAATCTATCACGCCATAGTATGGCAATGTAGAAGAACAACTGATATATGTAATCAACTGAAAGAAGCTGGCCATGAACAGCTATTTCGCGAAAAAACAGGCCTTGTGATTGATGCATACTTTTCAGGCACAAAAGTGAAATGGATGCTTGATAATGTGTCTGGTGCACGCGATTTAGCTAAAAGCGGCAAGCTATTATTTGGAACTATCGACACATGGATTTTGTGGAAATTAACTGGTGGCAAATCCCATAAAACTGATTTCACCAACGCTTCACGTACACTCATGTTCAACATTAAAGAAAAAGTATGGGATTTAGACTTACTAGAAATATTAGATATACCACGCACCATACTGCCTGAAGTCAGGGAATCAGCATCATATTTTGGCGAAACATATGGTGTTCCCGGATTGCCTGATGGCATAACCATTGGTGGCATTGCCGGTGATCAGCAAGCGGCAATGGTAGGACAAAACTGCGTATTTGAGGGTACTTCAAAAAACACTTACGGTACCGGCTGCTTTATGCTGCTCAACATGGGAAATGAGTGGATGCTTTCAAAGCATGGATTGCTTACCACATTGACATGCGACAATAAGGGGCAGCCTGTCTATGCATTTGAGGGCTCGGTATTTATTGGTGGAGCAGTTGTGCAGTGGCTTCGTGATTACATGAAATTTATTGAAAAAAGTTCAGATGCTGAAAAAGTGTCGCTTTCTGTTAAAAAAGATGATGAAGTTGTGGTTGTGCCCGCATTTGTTGGATTAGGAGCACCATACTGGAAGATGGATGCACGTGGCGCTATCTTTGGGCTTACCCGCGATACTACACCCCAGCAGATTGTGCGTGCTGCAGTAAAATCAATTGCATTGCAATCATATGATGTTTTGGAGGCAATGCAGAATGACTCAGGAAAACAAATACATGAACTCAGAGTTGATGGCGGAGCAACACGGGATTCCTTCCTGATGCAGTATCAGGCTGATATCCTGGGTATACCGGTACTGTTGCCTGAGGTAACCGAATCAACAGCATTAGGTGCGGCATATTTAGCCGGTATAACCGGGAAAGTATACAATACCATTGATGATGTTGCAAAATTCAACAAGATAGCAAAACGTTTCAATCCCTCTATGAATGAATCTGAACGGAAACGCGAAATAGCTTTGTGGAAAGATGCAGTAAAAAGGTTATTATAATACTGGACAAAAACTCAATACGCTGATATAATTATTAATCATACTTTTGCAAGGAGGCATTATGGCTAAGCCATTATTAGGGGAACTGTTAGTTGAAGATGGAGTTATAACCCAGGACCAATTGAATCAGGCTTTATCCATCCAGAAAAAGGAAGGTGGGCTTATTGGCATAATTCTTATGAATTTAGGTTTTATTGATGAACCAACCCTGGTAAAATATTTAGCTCTTCAGGCTGAACGGGTAATAAAATCGGAATAAGGCTTCAATCCTGCAATGTATTATACCTTCGTGCCATTATTTCGTTGGTTAGCTTGATGATTGTCTCTATCTTGAAGGGTTTCCTTAGAACGCCTTCCAGTCCCATCATCAGTAGCTTGTCAATATCAGGGATTGAATCTACACCTGTGATAAATACCACATCAGTTCCAGGGCTTACTTCATGTATTGACTTGAAAACAGCGTCACCTTTATGGCCAGGCATTAAATAATCTAAAAACACAATATCAATATCTTCAAATGTACATATATCTATAGCCTCCTGCCCATTATCAGTAGTTAACACCTGATAGCCCATGCGTTCAAAAGCAGAAGACAAAAATTGGCGTATTGGCTCCTCATCATCCACTATCAAAATCCGCACCTCACCTAAATACAGCATCTCTTTTTCTTCTTTTTTTTCAACTGCATCAAATGCAGGATTAAAACGTTTAAAATAAAGCGTTACTTCATTACACCGTGCTGGGTCATGGCATAGCGTCATATCACCACCATGACTTTGCATTATACCATACGCAATGGCCAAATTAATGCCATTACCCACACTATCTACACCATTACTTCCTTTGGCTTTCTCTCCCTCACCATTTTCCCAACAGCCGGGTATGCCATCATTAACCAGTTTAAGCATAACAGCATCACGGTTAAAAGACGTTTCAATGGTGATAGTTCCTTTTTTATTGGGCTTTATTGCTGAACGGGCATGTGTAATGAGGTTTAGCAACACTTCTTTTATCTGCCGGGAATCTACAAATATTTCGGGGACCTTGCCTAATTTTAATTTACACTCAATTGATTCTTTTTCTAATGTAAACCTTTGCAAATCAACTATCTCTTTAATTAAATCATTAAGAGAACAATACTCAAATGAAATATCTTTACCAGTAACGAATACACTCAGCCTGTCAATGAGAGATGAACCCCGGGTAGTTTGCTTGTCAATAATGGCCACTGCTTCCTTTACTGATTCATCCACTGTTTCATTCATCAGCAAAAGCTCAGCATAACCTTTTATAACCGCCAGAATATTATTAAATTCATGTGCCACACCCTGAGCTAGTACCCGTAAACTGGCGATAGTTTTTTCAAATTCTTCCTCAGCGTTATCAGATTTATCAACCTTAAGGCCTGTCTGATAATATCGTATTGTGCCTGTAATTTTTCCAATAAGAGTGAAAAAAGGTGCATTGTTCTGTAAATATTGAAGTTCCTCTAAGGGGAAAACTAAACACACCATGCCAACAACAATATCAGCATGCAATAGCGGAATAATTACTACAGAGATATCGGTTTCATCATTCTGAAATGGCTTGGCTGTGGGTAAAAACAAAACACTTTTCTTTTTTATTGCTTTGCGCACAATCAGAGAAAAATTATAAATTTTTACTACCAGTTCATCAAAATTCTTTCCTGCTTCATGGTGCAGTACCAGCCGTTCGTCCCCAACCAATGTATATACTGACACAGCCACTGGTTTCAGCTCATTTTGCAGCAAATCTACAACATCTGATAAAAATGCATCACTGTTTTTGGCGTTATGAGCTGTTTTAAAAATATCAAGCAATAGGGCATATTGCTGTTTGCTTAGCATACAAATAATTCCATAGTAGTTTATTACTACTACAGACTATAGCACGCAGGAATATTAATTCAACAAATGTGGGCAGGATTACAGGCCTTTTAATAAAAAACTATACCAATTCTGTGCAAATGACATAGCCAAAGTTAGCTTAAATCTACTTTACATTAATTTCGTGTAACCAGCCAAATGTATCTTGCATTTCACCAGTTTGCAATTTTGTAAGATACTCATATAGTTTTGTGATAGTTGACCCGGCCTTTTCTTCATCACAAAAAGCGAATACCTTATCACGATAGTGGATGCTGCATACAGGTGTAATAACCGCTGCAGTACCAACAGCGCCCACCTCATCAAAATGCTCAACTTCATCTATTGCAATGGGCCGTTTTTCCACATTCATTCCTAAAAGCGTTGCAATATCCATAAGGCTTTTGTTCGTTATACTGGGCAAAATGGAATTAGATTCAGGAGTTAAATAGGTATTTCCCTTGATGGCTATAAAATTAGATGTTCCGAATTCATCAATATATTTCTTTTCTTTTGGATCCAGATATAGTGGGATAGGGAACCCTTTCTTTTTGGCATATTCCCCACCACGCAATCCTGCAGCATAATTGCCACCAACCTTGCAATCACCCACGCCGTTAGGTGCTGCCCTGTCATATTGTTCAACAACAAGAGCTTTAACCGGTTTAAACCCACCTTTATAGTAAGGTCCTACGGGAGTAACAAAGACAATAAATACGTATTCATCCGCTGGCCCCAATCCAACCCTTGCACCAGCACCAAAAATAACAGGCCTAACATACAGGCTTGCACCGGTCCCAAACGGTGGCACATATTTTGCATTTGCCGCAACAACCTTATTTACTGCTTCAATAAACATCTCTACCGGCACTTTCGGGATAAAAATCCTTTCACAGCTTCGCTGCATTCTTTTTGCATTCTCATCAGGCCTGAAAGCAACAATACGCCCATTAACTGTTTCAAAGACTTTAAGGCCCTCAAAAGACTGCTGACCATAGTGAAGGCCTGGTGCAGCTATATGAATAGGTATGGTTTCTTCAGTTGAAAGCTCACCAGCAGACCATTTTCCATCCTTATAAAAATATCTGATATTATAATCAGTTTTAATGTATCCAAATGGTAAGTTTTGCCAGTCTAGATTAGATTTTGCACGCTGTGTTTGCATAACTTATAAACCCTCATAAAAAAATAAAACCATAGCCTTTAATATGGTTACATGGCTAAAACATTATGTAAATCATTGTAGCAATATAATAGTACACTGTCAAATATATTTTAATTCACATATTGTTAAAATAATGTTATGTCTTTTTACATGCTTTCAATTGGCCCTTCACTATCACCATCAATGAACTGCTTTGCATAAGGATTGTTTTTTGAAAAAAATTCATGAGATTCCACATCAACAACAATTACGCCATCATGAAGCAAACCAATCCTGTGAGCTGTCTTCTGGGCAACAGCCAGATCCTGAGTTACCAGTATTGACGTCATCTTATATTTTTCCTGAGTTGCTACAATTAGCTCAGAAATCGAATCGGCCAGAACCGGATCAAGCCCTGCTGTGGGGTCATCATACAAAATGATTGAAGGAGACAAGCATAACGCACGCGCAAGCCCAACTCTTTTTTGCATGCCACCACTAAGCTGCGAAGGTAGTTTATTTTCTGAATCAGCCAACCCTACCCATTCCAATGCTTCCATTACTTTTGTGGTTACTATCGCCTCATCCTCTTTCCTACGCCGCAATCCAAATGCAACATTATCAAACACATTCATGGAATCAAAAAGCCCGCCTTTCTGGAATACATACGCCATAGTAATATTGCGTTTCATTTTTTCTTCTATGGCAAGTGCCTGGTATTCCTGTAACGTAATATCAGCTATCGCGATAGTTCCTGTAAAATGAGGAAACAAGCCGGCTATAGTTTTTAATAACACTGTCTTGCCACTTCCATTTTTTCCAAGAATTACATAGATTGAACCCTGTGGCACAGAAAAGCACACATTTTGCAAAACAGCATGATTATTAAAGGTTAATCGGACATGTTCTACAGTAATCATGAGTACATCGTTGCATAATAGTCTTTTAGTGAATAGAGTATATTAAGATATGAGACATATCGCTCTTCATAGATTACGCCTTTTTGCACCATGCGTTTTATTTCACAGTCCGGTTCATGGTCATGCGTACACGGCTTAAATGCACAGTGGTGGGCATATTTTTCAAATTCATAAAAATATTTACTGAGCAGGTGTGGCTCAATATCCATAATTCCAAATTCACGCAACCCCGGAGTATCAATAATTCTTGTTATGTCATCAATAATTGCCATTGTAACATTGGTTGTGGTGTGTTTTCCCTTACCGGTGCTTGTTGAAACTTCACCCACTTTAAGTTTGAGCCCGGGATACATTGCATTAAGTATACTTGTTTTGCCAACTCCTGAATAACCAACTATAACTGATGTTTTGCCATGCAATATTTTTTTAAATTCATTAATATTGTACCCGGTTTTTGCACTTGTCATGATTATTTCTACATCAGCATGTTTGTAATAATCAGCAATATATTGTATATCTTCTTTTTCTGCAAGATCATACTTGTTTACACAGAGCACCAGTGGTATTTTTTGCTGGCCACATCTGACTGCGATTCTATCAGCAAAACGCAGGTTAAGCTTTGGAAGGGCAAATGATTGCATGACAACAGCACAATCACAATTAGCAGCAATAATATCTATTTTCCTATGCCTGCCTTTTTCTTTTCGTGAAAAATAATTCCTTCGTGGAATTATTTCTTCAATAACACCGGTATCATCAGTCGAAACACTAATTTCAACCTCATCCCCTACTGCAATGATATTGGAAAATTTTTCTGTTTCTGATGCAAGCAATTGACGTAATTTTCCACGAAGAACACAATTAATATATTTTGTATCAAAATATACCGTATAATACAAACCCATTACTTTAACAACAATACCACGCATAACTATTGTATTACATCAATCAAAAAAAATTAGAGCCAGTTGTTCTACTGGCTCTAAAAATTTTTTTATCAATACAATCATTCGTGTCAAAATTACTTCTTTGGAACAACCTTGAAAGTTACGCGTCTGTTTGCGGCATCCCTTGGATCCACACCCGGCAAAAGTTCAGATGAGCCAACGCCTTTGTAAGTCATTTTTGGTGAATCAATTCCTTTTGCCTTCAGAGAATTGTAAACTGCTTTTGCTCTTTCAGTAGATATTTTAATATTGCCAGGTTTGTTGCCAACGGGTTCTTCAGGCCCTGAACCATCCGTGTGGCCAGTTACCTGCAGTACATAGCCTTCAGGCAATTTGTTCAGAATTTCTTTGACAACAGGTGCTGCCATAGTAGCCCATTTGTCCCAATCCTGTTTTGGCACCACAGCACTCTTATAGGCAAAGCCAGTGACTGGTATTTTTTCAAGCTGCTGATTCTGTGCATTAACCAATGCAATATTTGGATCACCTGCTGGCTGCTGTACTTCAGGGGTACTGCTGCAAGCAACCATGAACATTGCCAATATTACTGTTAAAACCAATGACATCTTTTTCATTGTAATACTCCTTTCTTATAATATTTTTATTAACTATTGAAAAGCAAACTTTTTATATACTATTGTATTTAAAATTACTTTTTTTCATATTTGATGTCAAGAAGTTTTTTTAATGTTTATTTTATAATTTTTTTAAAGAAAATCACCATTTCTTCCGATAATAACAACTGACAGGAGCACAGAAGTAAATCCCTCCCGATCATTACTTTTTGTGCTCAAGGCACTGCGCATACGTTTACCCATTTAGGGGAAGGCAGGATAGCCGCCCAGCTATCTTGCCTTTCGTTTTTTATCCAATCGTTTTACGGGAGCTTTTGTAGAATTACTGGTTCAAAATATTTAAGGTCAGCAATTACCTCTTTCAGATTACCCACACCTTTAACAATGAATGTTACAGTATATTCCATGCCTGGATGAAGATTTAATTTTTGCTGAATAAACCATGGCTCTTTTACCAATTCAATGCAATCAAATGTAACGTCATGATTTTTTTTATCATAAAACGTTATAACCTGGAATACTGTATCATACCGTTTAAGCTTTAATGTCATGGTTATCTGTTTATTTTTATATGTTTCGATTGTATCTGATAATTCGTATAAATAATTTTGCGTATATGCGATAGTTACTGTTAATAGGCACACAGTAATCATTATTATTACTCTTTTCATAAATCCTCCCCCTGCCTGTCTTTTACACATAGGCATATAATACAAGAAATTGTATGATGCAAATCAAATTTTACCTGTTTGGCTTACAGTAATGTTATATCATAAACCCTTGTCAAAATACAGTAAATTTTCATGTAAGAAATGTATGCAAATTCTAAACTAATATTAAGCAATAATAATAGAATAGACTAATGTATTGACTATTTTAAAATCCTACCAGTTACAATTCCCAGCAACTATCGCCATAATAAAAAAACTGCAGCTAAAAAGCTGCAGCTAAATAAAAAAACTGGGATTGATTGTTATGAATAAACGGATTGTATCCTGCCGGATATGCTAGATTAATGACCTCTTTTCTGACTTCGATAAACAAGATATTCAACGATCACCCAAAGAAGCACACATACCCAGAAAAGCACAAAAACCTGTATAATTGGTATATTCATCATGGTTATGCTCCTTAGCTTTTCTACTTATATTAAATAGCAATATTTGTGCCAATTTTATTTTTTTGTAAACCCGTGAAAGTGCTGATATTTCGAGGACTTTATTTTAATTTGTATCTTGGGATTTTCGATAAAGTTTGCTAATTATGCCACACCGTGTCATTTTTGCAACATATAGAAGCTTTCATTAATCTTCTCCAAATAACTTCTCAACCCATAGGTATAATGTTGGCAAAAGTAATAGTGTTAAAATAGTAGAAGATATTAATCCACCAATAACAACCGTTGCAAGAGGCCTTTGAACTTCTGCACCTATTCCAGTATTGTACGCCATTGGAATAAAGCCTAAGCTTGCAACTAACGCTGTCATCAGAACTGGACGCAATCTTATCAAAGTTCCTTCATATACCGCTTTATCTAATTTATACCCTTCATTCCTCAACTGATTAAAAAAATTAACAAGTACCATCCCATTAAGAACTGCAATGCCAATAAGAGCAACAAAGCCAATACCGGCAGAAACACTTAAGGGGATACCCCTTACATATATTAAAATAATTCCACCGGTTAGTGCAAATGGGATACTGTTAAACACCAGTAACGTTTGCGTAATACTTTTGAATGTACGAACAAGGATTATAAAAATTACCGCTAAGACTATAGGAATAATAATTAGCAGGCGCAATCTTGCTGATTCCAGATTTTTAAATTGCCCGCCCCAGTGTAATGTATACCCTGATGGGATATTTAATGCTTTGATTTTTTCTTTTGCCTCGTTAACAAAGCTCTGCGTATCTCTGTTTTTTAAATTTATAGATACTGCTGCATATCGTTGCGCTCTTGTGCGAGCAATTGTAGTAATCTGCTGTTTTTTTTCAACTTTAGCAATAGCAGCAATAGGTATTGTTCCCCCATCAGGAAGACCTACGGGTATTTTTGCAATATCACTGATATTTTTTCGATAGTTATCGCTAAGACGAACAACAATTGGAAAACGCCTATCAGCATCGTATAAAAAACCCACCTGTCTTCCGCTCATTGCCATGGAAAATGCATTATTCACGTCATTTATATTAACTCCATATCGCGAAATAGCATCATAATTTAATATAATATCAATGATTTCACTTTTTTTCAGTGCAGTAAGCGGATCCAATTCAACGGTTGATGCCCCTTCTATCTGTTCTATCAATGGAATGGCTTTGTTTGACAGATCATATAAAGTATCCAAATCCTGACCAATAACGCGCATTGTAATGTCGGCCCTGTTTCCTTCAAGTATTTCGTTAAAGCGCATTTCAATTGGTTGGGTCAACGAGATCTCTTGTCCTGGTGCATTCTCATTTATTTTTTGAGCTATTGCCTCAAAAAGCTCCACTTTTGATGGTGGTTTGCCATTGTACAATCCCCACTTTGATTTATCCTTTTCTAATATTACAAATGTATCAGCAAAGTTAACCCCCATTGGATCTGTTGCTGACTCAGGTGTTCCCATCCTGGAAAAAACTGTTTTCACTTCTTTGAACTGGGATATGGTCTTATCACTTTTCTTTTGTATATCTAAAGATGCATCAATACTAATAGTTTGATCCCGTACAAGGCCAATAACCATATCGCCTTCATCAAGTCGTGGTATAAAATCAGAACCCAAATTAAAAAACATAAATATAGCTATAAGTGCTATTATTAAAGTAGGAATAATGACTTTGATTGGGTGCTTTAAAGAAAAGTTCAAAAACGGGTGGTAGATTTTCAATAATAACCTGAAAAACAAAGGTTCTTTTTCAGAATGTGAAGGCTTAAGGAAATAATACGCCAGCACTGGCATAAGCAATATAGCAATAAGAATACTACCTCCCAATGCATATAACACGGTTTCGGCCATTGGCCTGAACATCTTTCCTTCAATACCCGTTAAACTTAATACCGGAACATAAACAACCATTATTATGAGGATTCCTAAAAATACTGGTTGGCTCACCTCTCCTGCAGCCTGTTTAATTAATGTTATCTTTTCTTTTTTACCAAGTGTTTTATCTTTGGCTAAATTTAGATGTCGCAAAATATTTTCAATCATAACAACAGAACCATCAACTATTAGTCCAAAGTCAATAGCCCCTAAGCTCATCAGGCTAGCTGCAATACCTGATACTACCATACCTGTTGTTGCAAAAAGCATTGAAAGAGGAATTGCCAAAGATACCAGTAATGCTGCTTTAATATTGCCCAAAATTAAAAAAAGTATTGCAATAACAAGCAAACCACCTTCGGTTAAGTTACGTGCAACCGTTTTTATTGTTGCATTAACAAGAAAGCTGCGTGTATAAAGTGTTTTTATTTCCACATCTGGAGGTAAGGAAATCTCATTAATAAACTTTTCAACAGCCAAAGCCACTTCCCTGCTATTGGCATTTATGCGCATAAGCACAGTTCCTAAAACTGCCTCTTTGCCATTTAATGTTGCAGCACCTAACCGCTGTTGGCTTCCCTCCACAACATCTGCCACCTGCTTTACACGTACAGGTGCGCCATACACATTAATTTTAACAGGCAGATTTTTAATTTGCTCTAAGGCATCAATCTTACCATATGTACGGACTATTATTTGCTTCCCTTCAACTTGTATGTAACCTCCGCCATAATTTTCACCTATATTTTCAAGTGCAGTCACTAAATGATGGCATGTTATTCCATAATTTTCCATTTTAAAAGGATCAACATTTATATGGATTTCTTTTTTATACCCGCCATTTGATTCTACTTCAGCAACGCCGGGAACACTTTTTATTGCAGGTTTGATAATATAATCCTGCACGGTTCTAAGGTAGGTAAGCGATTCTTTTTCAGGCATTTTTGAAAGATTAGTGCCTTGCCGCGGCACAACCGCATACATAAAGATTTCGCCCAGTCCCGTTGAAACAGGTCCAAGTTCAGGTGATAATCCTTGTGGCAATTTATCACGTATAGATTGGATGCGTTCATTCACAAGTTGCCGTGCAAAATAAATATCTGTATCATCTGAGAAAACCACAATAACCTGTGAAAGTCCGTATTTGGATAGCGATCGTATATCTTGTACATCAGGAAGCCCAGCTAACTCTGACTCAATAGGGAATGTTACCGTCTTTTCAACCTCTTCAGGTGCCAATGCTCCTGTTTTTGTATTAACCATGACTGAAACATTGGTAATGTCAGGAACTGCATCAACAGGTAATTTGCTGATTGAATAAATTCCTACTATAATTACAGCAATTATACCAAGAATAATCCACAGCCTTCCATGTAATGCCTTTTCTATCAAGGCAATTATCATTGTGCTATCTCCATTAATAGGTTATAATCGTTTATAAAAGATGCAATGGCTACCATTGCGCGCACAAGCTCTTTTTGAGTTGTATAGATATATTCTAACGTTTCGTGTATCTGTACATCTAATTCTAAATATGATTGTAAGGTTATAGTTCCTTTTTTAAACTGTTCATCAGCATAACGCATTGATTGCTCCAGTTCTTCTTCTATTCCTGGTGGATAAAGAGTTAATAAATTGCGATGGTAATTATACAATGCAATTGTGGCGTGAATATCACTTTCAATCAGCTTCTCAATATATTGTAAATATAATTCCTCCTGTTTTGCCTTAGACTGCATGGCATCAATTGCGTTTTGATTTACATTATATACAGGAATGGGGATACTTATTCCTCCGGATATAGTTTTTTCTTTTTCATTTACCTTTTCATAATCATAACTAAACATGACATTAAAATCAGGAAAGACATTCTTTTTAGCCAATGCAACTTCCTTCAATGATGCCAGAAGTATTTCTTTTTGCTTTTTTACAATTATGCTTTCGGTTTTTGCTTTCATTAATACTTCATTTAAATCAAATAGGGGTGGATTTTCCAACCAGTGGATCTTTACTTGTAAAAAAGGCGATTCGAGCTGTGTATATAAAGCCAGCCGTGCAAAAGTAATTGCCTGATCTGCTTTAATTTTATGAATTTCTGTTTCAAGCATCCGTATAGTATTTTTTACAATAGCAGCTTCAACCTTTTTCTGAGGAGAAACAAGTGGTCGTGCATTCATATATGCATTAATTAATTTTAAACGGTTTATTCGTGAATTTATATGTGATGACCTTAGATTGCTTATTGCATATTCATAGCTTAAGTTTATAACACTTGAGGCTATAAAATATTTCATTTCTTCATACGATAGTAACTCATAATTTTTTTTATAACGATAGATTTCATCTATAAGCGGTATTTTGCCAGGGAAAAACAAAGGCTGCGCTAATGAAATGCCAGCAATATTTCCTTTTTGCGAATCAATTGTTTTACTGCCATAATAAGCTGAAATTTCTGGATTTTTTAATTGTGTATTAAATTTACGTAGTGCTTCTGTTTCATCAATTTTTAATTGCTGTGCTTTTAATAACTCAAATGAATGTAAAGCATCATCAATAAGTTGTTTTATGGACAAGATGTTTTCGGCATAAGATGACTTATCAAATATGGGATACATGATAATGGCAGTAATAAGAAATACCAATACCTTATTCATAATACAAATTCCTTATTAAAATATCCAAGATAGGCATTAAAATAAATAAGCATCATCATACTATAAATCATCATGTATGTTAAGTCAAGCACTATATATTAATCATATCATCAATTTTGGTGTAATTGATATATCAGTACTATTGTTGAATTACATTTTTTAATTTTTATATATTAGGAATTAATAATTGATAACTAATACTTATGGTAATTAAAACACATAAGACATACCCAGTACAATCTCAATTTCCCTGTAATTATTATGATGTATTTCATAACAATAACCTGTTGCAACATCAACCGTTATCAAATCATTAATGCTATAAATCAACCCCACCATAATCCTGTGATATAATGCATCAAAATCATATTCTATAAAATTATCCATGATAATATTAAAATCCTGTAACAGTAAATAATCAAACCCTAATCCAAATAAAGCAACAGAGTCGTCAAAATGCCTTTTTATCCCTACCTGTGAATGAATTAAATACTTGCTATTTTTTTTTGTCACTATTGCGCTAATACCATAACAATCATCAGGAAATTCATAGCCAACTTTTGTGCTCAACATCCCCGTTTCTTCATCAATGCCTAAGATGTGAATTTTAGCACTAAGTATTACATTCTCCAACCCCTGTGATTCACCACGTGTACAGTATGGTGTTTCAACTTGAATTTCAGCCATGTCCAATCCAATGCCATACAAGAAAGATATATAATTGTACCAATATTCATTCTGTCTATTTCCAATTAAGCCCAGCTCAATTTTCTGCTCGCCCAATTGCGCAACACCTGCATCCTCTGTCATAAAAGGCCTGTAGGCATACACAGTAATCTGCAAGAAAAGAAATAACACTATATACATTATTTTTTGTGCCATATTGTTATATTTCCTAATAATATTAGTTTTAACTAACATTTATAGCCATATCTAGTGCAATCTAATTTTGTCAATAGAAATTTTAAAAAAAATTGATCTACGTGTGCCTCCACTTTCTGAGTAGTTACCAATTGACAAAGTTGTTAATTTAGGACTTTTTAGTTGGAAATGGTGGGTTTAAGATTTCAGGTTTAAAGCAATGCTGAATAGAGTAGAGCATGAAAAATGTCATTGGAAAAATGTGATCAAATTAGGGTTGGGTTTACTCAATCCTTATCATTATCAATGTTACATCATCTTCAAGTTCTGATGCGTCACCAACAAAGCGTATAAGTTCAGAGTAAATTGTATCAATTGATTCAGCACATGAAGCTTCTTGTGTGCGCTTTATAATTTGTATTAACCGTTCAGTACCAAACATATTTTTATGTATATCTATTGCTTCCACTATGCCATCAGTATATATTAAAACCTTATCCCCCGAAGATACTGGATGATTTAATGTTTCATATTTATTATCTGTTTTCAATCCCAAAGCTTTGCCCTGCGGCATATATTCAATAACATTACCCTCAGCTTTTTGAATGATAATCGATGGATGCCCAGCACGCGCTATGCGTACAAATTTTTCATAGCGGTTAATATACAAACATGCAGCAGTAACAAATGTTTGCGGCAGCATATTGCATATATTAATATTTAAGCTTCGCAAAAGCAATCCAGGGTCAACTGACAACATCTGAAACATCTTAAAAAGAACATTGACCATGGAGGCTATCATTGCTGCAGGAATACCATGCCCCACTACATCAGCAAGGAAGATAACAACACCATCTTTAAGCTGAAAAATATTATAAATATCACCACCAATACGCAATGCGGGCTGAAATCGTATTGCTATATCCATTCCTTTAACACGGGGAATGACAGATGGAAGCAACTGATTTTGTATAGTACGGGCTATATCAAGCTCTTTTTCCAGATACGCCAGCTTTTTTGCATCCTGTAATAACTGCTGAAGTTGGATATTCAGTTCCTTTGATTGCCTCAACGCTGTGACAAAAATATTAACAAGGTATATTGCAATAATAAATAACAAAAAAGGCAAGCCATACACATATAGTACAACATCTGAAGGAATGACCTTAAAACCAAAAGCAAGTACATCATGTAATCCTAGCAGGACCATGGGAACTATGCCAAAAAAGATAAGTAAACCAGCTTTTTTACGTTGCATTAACTGTAAGCCTGAAGTAACAAATATATCTATCATAAACAAAACAGATACAACAATGGAGATATTTCGTATAAATAAGATACTACTGCGTGTATTCTGGGAAACTAATACAACAGTAAGTACTATTGGGATTAAAAGATAGATTGAAGTAATCCATGGTTTGTTCCGTCCCACATGATACCGGTAAAAAAGGTTTAAAAAGGCCGGGAAAAAGAGCAATCCTGGCTGCGATACCTTCAAGACGGTATTGGATGGATATGGAAGGTCGGGATATAAATTTTCTATAAAATGAAGAAGCTGGGGAAATGCAACAGACAGACATGCAAGCCCAAAGAAAAGATATTCCACCGAATCCCTTTGATAATAGAACATCACAATAAAGAAAATAGCTAGTGTCAGCATGATAAAAAACATGGCCTGCATCAGATGTATCCGCATAAAGTTAATATAATCAAAAGCCACTTTACCGGAGCTATCGGTTACCAAACGAACCGGAGCGTTTATCCAGAATTCAGCATCATAGTATATTTTTATGGACACAAGGTTTTTCCCTTTGTGCAATATACCAGCAGGTATTGTGTAATGCCTGAACTGATTCCATGCCGACTTGAAATGTGGCGGAAACCTGCCGCTGGTGCCTATAAAAACTCCATTGCAAAATGCCCTGTCAGCATTCATTATTTCACCAAACTGAAGTGCCATTTCTTGCATGGGTGCAGCATCCAGCACAAATTCTTTCTGAATCCATACATAACCTTTTTCAGCTAATGTTATGGTATATCCAGTCTTTGGATTTTTTAGTGTGTGTGGAAGGTTTATTACAAATGGCAATGTAATCGGAATACCATCGGCAGATAGTGTATGAGAGTACTCTGCTTTATCAGTTGTTGTCAGTTGCCATGTGCCTTCAAGTGATTGCACCATGTCCACTGAGGGAGTACAGCCGGTTAAAGCTATTACAGCACATAGCATAATTATTATGGTAACTATCGGTTTCATAAATCGCATTGTTGTAGAGAACATAAACAAGATAATTGGCAAAAAGTCAAAAATTTATTTTTAGTTGGTTTGCATAGATTTATCGATCCAGATTTGGCAAATGGAAGCAAAAAAATGTATGTTGTTACTTTAAAGATACTTAATCAATCAGCATACAAAATAAGATGTAATTCTTCGAAAATTGCAGCTTATTCTTATGGTTTTTCCGAATACGACTCCTACGGATTACCAGCTAGTTTATCTTTAGTTGATATTTCGAAAAATGATACTCTTCCTCCAAATCCAAGTTATAATTTACGATGCGACGGCACTTTACTTAATCCTGTTAATAACTCAGAAACTTTAGATGTTTCTGATCTTCCGTTAGGTAATTCAAGCGGTTTATCCTTCATTTTTTTTGATAAAACACTTAGTTATAATTATGATTTTGGATTTGAACCTTTCATTGCAGGTATTGCCAAAAGTACAAAATGGTGGTTAAAAATTCAAAATCCAAACAAAGATGCCCGTGCAGTTATAACTTTTACCGACAGAGCTGGAAATGACACAACATTGAATATTGTTTTCAAAGCAATAAACTTATCGCTTACTCCCGATAAATATTTTTATGGCAATTTAGTGCTGGGTGAGCAAAAATCTCAATCATTTATACTCAAAAATGAATCTTACACTCACCCTTTTTATCTGAAGGAACTTAAGTTGAAGACACTTAAAGAAAATTTAGCGAGCAAAGGCTTTACTTTAGAATACAATTTTAACCCTAATACAATTTTAAATCCGAGAGAGTCTGTAAGCTTCAACGTAACATTTAGAGCAACGCAGAAAGGTGAGTTCCGGGACTCAATTGGAGTGGGAGATACATGCTTTTTCAACTATATGGGATTAGTCTGGGCAAGTGTGGAAATGCCTTTTGTTTACACTAGTGATGTTGATTTTAAGCAAGGAGTAATTGGAAAAAAATATTCGTTGACGGCAACAATAAAGAATTTTGGAAAAACATCAGTACAAATCACAGGGGTAAAAAAGAATAAATTAGCTGCTTTCACTTTTGACGATTTTTTGTTTTCACCTCAAAACCCATTGGTGCTCAATTCTGGAGAAGAATATAATTTTGAAGTATATTTTACCCCCAATGCCGAAAAAAAGTATATCGATACTATAGAATTTATCTTCGACAAATTGCCAGATGACGATCCATATTGTATTCTTACAGGTGAAGGCTTAAAACCATTTCTTTCTGCA
>Ga0101944_10000576_pt1 | contig 103366 bp, 70 predicted proteins | sample DewCreD2012metaG_FD_75245 | JGI IMG/M metagenome (GOLD analysis project Ga0101944, IMG submission 75245) | Hot spring sediment bacterial and archeal communities from British Columbia, Canada, to study Microbial Dark Matter (Phase II) - Dewar... ... | reverse complement strand
GTAATCATCGGCAATACACTTTTATAAATTGTTTTAATCATATTCATTCTCCCGATTTATATTAATTCTTTCTTGCAATTATTTTGAATTAATCTTTTCATTTTTCTTAAAGATAAATTATCACACGGTCTGCTCTTGTCTTCTTGCAACTAATTCTTCTTCAATTTTTACCATCATTTTATTAGTTAATGGATAAAACAGCATCAACCCTCCGCCAATAAATCCAAAGACAGCAGGTATAAAACTCATTAGCATAATAATTCCATTTATGGTTTCAGGGGATTGATCTTGATTAGCAACAAATCCAAACAATGCTAACGACCATCCAACAATTGCACCGCCAAGAGTAAGACCAACTTTCAATGCAAATAAAGAAGCTGCCATTATAAGTCCTGTAGCACGACGTTTATTTTTCCACTCGGAATAATCTGCGGTATCTGTGTACATTGCCCATTGCAGAACTGAAACCGGACCAAATGAAAAAGAGAATATTATATTCAACAAATAAATTAAGATTACATTTTCCGGCTTGAGGAAATAGAAGAAGATACTTGTAAATGCACTTAGAGCAAGAAAACCAGCATATGTATTTTTCTTATCGAATTTTTTAGAGAACCATTTTGTTAAAATTGCTCCAATGATTGTAATTATTGTACCCGAAAGCATAAATGAAGAAGCAAATAGATCGAACGAAAGATTTATCGTATTACCAAATAAATTGAGTTGCTGATCTTTAACATAGTATTTGAAATAATACATAATAGAAGAGTTACGAATAACTATAAGAAGCAACTGAAAAATTGTAGCTCCGGCAATCAGTAACCAAGGTTTGTTACTGAACAAGTCTTTTAAATCAGTTTTTAATGCATTCTTTTGTTCTTTGGGTGGATGAACACGTTCTTTGGTTGTTATGAAAGTAATGAAGAAAAGAATAAACGCTAATGCAGCTAAAGTTCCCATAGCCCATTGCCAACCAATTGCTTCGTTGCCTTTACCAAAATATTTTACCAAAGACATCGTAGATGCTTGAACAATTATTCCGCCAAAAAATGCGGCAACGAAACGATAAGTAGATAATTCGGTTCTCTCCATTGAATTGGAAGTAATAACACCCATCAATGCGGAATATGGAACATTAACAGCAGTGTACATCATCATTAATAGGTTATAAGTAATAAATGCATAAATAAGTTTTCCAGTTGCATCTAAGTCTGGTGTGGTGAAAGTAAGAACTCCCATAATTCCAAATGGAAGAGCAAAGATTAAAATATAAGGTCTGAATTTTCCCCAACGTGTATTTGTTCTATCTGCAATCGTTCCCATTATAGGATCGTTAAAAGCATCCCAAATACGTGTAATAAGGAACAAAGTTCCTACTGTTGCTGCGGGTAATCCAAATACATCTGTATAAAAATAGAGGAGGAATAACATGAAGGTTTGGAAGAATAGATTTGATGCAGTATCCCCTAAACTATAACCGATTTTTTCTTTAAGGGATAATTTTTCCGTTATGTTCTGCACTGAAAACTCCCGAGATTATTTTTTATAATTGATTAAAAATCTATTTGAAATTATTGCTCTCGGTATAAAAAACAGTATTACACTTTACTTCCCTTTCTAAATAACACTTAAAATAACTTTGGTAAGATCCTCGTCCCTGGATGAACTACCAATCATAATTTCAAAATCCCCCGGTTCAACCTTAAATTCTTTTTCAATATTTGTAAATGCCAAAAGTTCTGGCATAATAGGAATTTCTAATGTTTTTGATTCGCCCGGTTTAAGAAAAACTTTCTTAAATCCTTTTAACTCTTTAACGGGTCTTGTAACAGAACTTACCATATCTCGTATATACATTTGAACAACTTCGGTTCCGCTTCTTTTTCCGGTATTTTCTATATCAAAAATTATTTTAGTGGATTCATCACGCATTATAGTTTGTTTTTCCAAATGCACATTGCTAATCTTAAACGATGTATAACTTAATCCATATCCGAATGGATAGAGTGGAGAAACATCATCGAACAAATATCCTCGTCTTGCTGACGGTTTATAATTATAATAACATGGTAAATGACCTACTGATCTTGGAATTGATATAGGTAGTTTACCTGAAGGATTGTAATCTCCAAAAAGTACTTCTGCAACAGCATTTCCGGTTTCTTGACCAAGATACCAACATTCTAAAATTGCCTGAACATTTTCGCTAATAAATCTGAACGAATTGGGGCGTCCATTGAATAGCAGAACAATAACCGGCTTGCCTATTTTAATTATTTCTTTCACAAGATCAAGTTGCTGACCAAACAATTCTAAATCAGCCCGATCTCCCAAGTGAGTCTTACTCCATGCTTCTCTTGAAATCTGTTCGTTTCCGCCAAGTACTAAAATTATTTTATCTGCTTTTTTAGCTGTGGCAACTGCTTGTTTAATTAACTTTTTATTTTGTTTTGGATCTGGCAAAGTGACAGTATCTTCATTCCAGGAACCGCCAATTGTAATTTTACATCCTTCGCTGTAAAGCACATTTATTTTCTTACCAACTTTCTTTTTTATTCCTTGTAAGACCGTAGTATAATAAGTTGGTTGACCACTATATCCACCTAACAAAACTCTATCGGCATTAGGACCAATAATGGCAAGAGTGCTTTTTTTCTTTAATGAAATAGGAAGAGTTCTCTTTTCATTTTTAAGCAGAGTAATTGTTTCAAGAGCAGCTTGAAGAGCCAATTCTCTATCTTTTTCTAACTTGATTTCATTTTTAATTTCGGTAGGATCTACATAAGGATCTTCAAATAAGCCGAGCTTAAATTTATAATAGAGAAGTGGTTTAACAAGCTCATCAATTTCTGATTCACAAATTTGTCCTTCTTTAACTAACTGAACAATGTTAGGATAACAATCAATATCCGGTAATTCAATATTTACTCCAGCTTTTACTGCTAATAAAGCAGCATCTTTTTTATCTCTTGCAATACTGTGACTTTGGGAATCTTCTTTCTTAAACAACTCGGTAATTGCATAATAGTCCGATACAGTATAACCTTCAAAGCCCCATTCATCTCTTAGGACGTCTCTTAACAACCATTTATTTGCGTGCGAAGGGATTCCATCAATTTCATTATAAGAAGGCATAACGCTAATTGCTTTTCCTTTTTGAATAGCTTCTTTAAATGGATAAAGGAAAACATCTCTTAAAATTCTTTCAGAAAAATTTCCCGGCGCACAATTTGTTCCGGACTCTGGTTGTCCATGTGCAGCAAAATGTTTAAGAGTAGCAATAACACCTTTTTTATTTTTGAAACTACCATCTCCTTGCAAACCACGGACAGCAGCAATTCCTAATTGAGCTACTAAATACGGATCTTCGCCAAAAGTTTCTTCAACTCTTCCCCATCTCGGTTCTCTTGCAACATCAACAACGGGGGTTAGAGCTTGATGAGCGCCGCGCATTCTAGCATCTTCAGAAATGGCAGTATAAATTTTTTCTACAAGCTCGGGATTAAATGTAGAAGCCAGCCCAATCGGTTGAGGATAGCTGGTTGCTTCTTTGCCAGCTAAACCGTGTAGACATTCTTCATGAAAAATCACCGGAATTCCCAAACGAGTGTTTTCAACAAAATATCTTTGCAGTTCATTTGCCATCTGAGCCATTTCTTTTGGTGTTAAACCATTACCCGTATCACTTAATCTTCCTATTTGACCGATTCCGTCTTTTAAAAACGCTTTAAGGTTATCCGGGAAAAACTTTCCTTCCTGATCAAAAAGTATTGTCTTTTTTTGTCCCCATATACATAACATCTGCGCAACTTTTTCTTCTAAAGTCATTCTACTTAGTAAATCCTTTACACGCTCATCAATTGAGTATGATGGATTTTTATAGATCATTTCTTCATGCTGATCTACTTCTTTAACCGGGGCTAATATTTCATCCATATTCTTTTTCCAGAAATAAGATTTATTCTAAATATGAGTTAATTATGTTTTCTAACATTTCTTGTCGCCCACTTTGCAAAACAGGTTTTTCATTTTCTCTTGTGTATTTATCTAAATCTTCAAAACTCACTTTACCGGAAACTATATCTGCTCCAATTCCATTTTTATAACTACTATATCTCTCTTCAATAAAATTACTCAACACTTTATCTTCTATAATTTTATGAGCAACCAACAATCCTTTTGCAAAAGCGTCCATTCCACCAATATGAGCATAGAATAAATCAATTGGGTCGGTTGAACTGCGTCTGACTTTTGCATCAAAATTCAACCCGCCTTTTCCTAATCCATTCTGGTTTAGAATTATCAACATTGCCATTGTTGTATCATAAATATTTGTAGGGAATTGATCTGTATCCCATCCAAGCAATAAATCTCCTCTGTTAGCATCAACGCTTCCAAGTTTTCCGGCAGCAGATGCAACAGCTAATTCGTGTTCGAATGAACTTCCGGCTAATGTTGCATGATTAGCTTCGATGTTTAATTTAAAGTGGTCGATCAAATCATATTCTTTTAAGAAATAAAGTGTGGTTGCTGCATCTGAATCATATTGATGTTTCATAGGTTCTGCTGGTTTTGGCTCAATCAAAAATTGTCCTTCAAAACCAATTTTCTTTTTGTAATCAACTGCCATATGAAGGAACCGAGCCATATTTTCTTGTTCCCTCTTGATATCTGTATTTAATAAAGTTTCGTAACCTTCTCTACCTCCCCAGAAGACATAATTTTCTCCACCTAATTCTTTAGTAGCATCAATTGCATTTTTAACTTGAGCTGCAGCCATTGCAAATATTTTTGCATTAGGACTTGTTGCAGCACCTTGAGAATAAATTGGGTTACTGAATAGATTGGCAGTACCCCATAATAACTTAACACCTGTTTCTTTTTGAAGTACCTTTGCATACTCAACAATGGTCTCTAAGTTTTTACAAGATTGAGAAAAGTTTTCACCCTCTGGAGCTATATCTCTATCATGGAAGCAATAGAAATCTATTCCTAATTTTTGAAATAATTCGAATGCTGCATCTAATGTTGCCTTTGCTCTATCCATTGGATTTGACGCAGAGTGCCATTCTCTTTTAAAACTTGCACCACCAAAAATATCGGAACCAGTTCCCATCATAGTATGCCAATAAGCAACGGAGAAACGAAGGTGTTCTGCCATTGTTTTATTACCAACTTTCTGATCTTTATTGTAGTATTTAAACGCTAGGGGGTTTTTAGAATTTTTGCCTTCGAAGGGAATTGGTTGAGTTACTTGCGGGAAATAAGTATGAAGCATATTCAACCTATTATTTTTTGTTAATGTTCGATTGATTAATAATCATGTTTACAACATCTATTTAGAACAAAACTATTTAACAAGTATATTAACAGTTCAATCATTATTGAACCGATTCAATATTATCAATTATTATTCAAATTGTCAATGGAAATCGTCCAAGTGTTTTTAAATTTTTCTAATAAATATTACAAGAGAGCAATACAATTAATTTTATGAAGAAAAACATCATTTTTAACCAAAAAACAAAGCTTTTTTAAGATTAATAACTTGACTTTTACTACTCTTTGACTATCAAATTCAATTTTGATTTCCACTGTTGATACAACTTATTATAGTCATTAACTAACTTTTCAGAAATTGTAACACGATCAATCATTTTTAAACCATCAAAAGCTTCGTCTTCGGACTTATAAAATCCAACACCAATTCCGGCACCTCGTGCAGCACCTTGTGAACCATCTGTATTATATAATTCAAGTTCTGTATTACAACTATTTACAAAAGCTGTCTGAAAAATTTTGCTTTGAAATAAATTTGTATTTCCCGCCTTTACAACATTTATATTCATTCCCATACTTTTCATCACATCAAGTCCATACCTGAATGAAAACGCAATTCCTTCTTGTGCTGCTCTTATTAAATGACCTTTTCCATGAACATTAAAATTAATTCCGGAGAATTGACATTTTACATCCTTGTTACCAAGAACTCTTTCGGCTCCGTTGCCAAAAGGAATACATAATAAACCGTCGGCGCCTATTTCTACTTTCTCTGCAAATGAGTTTAATTCATTATAAGAATATTTGCTTTCAAGTATGGTTTGTTTAATCCAGCTATAAAGTATTCCTGTCCCGTTTATACATAAAAGAACACCCTTGTTAGGATTTGTTGTTGAGTAGTTAACATGTGCAAAAGTGTTAACACGACTTAAACTATCAATAAGATTTTTATCAGTAACGCCATAGATAACACCGGAAGTACCTGCTGTAGCAGCAACATCACCTGGCTTTAAGACTTTCAACGAGAGAGCATTATTAGGTTGATCTCCTGCTCTGTATGTGACGGGTACGCCTGATCTTATTCCAAGTTCTTCAGCAGCGCTTTTGGTCAGTTTGCCTTGCACACTAAAAGTTGGAACTATATCAGGAACTAAATTTTTATCAAAGCCAAAGTAGTCAAGAACTTTTTGCGAAAGATCATTAGTATTAAAATCCCAAAAGACCCCTTCGCTAAGTCCAGAAATTGTTGTGGATACTTCACCTGTAAGTTTAAGGGCAATATAATCACCGGGTAACATAAACTTATAAATCTTTGAATAAATCTCTGGTTGATTTTCTTTAACCCAAGCGAGTTTTGAAGCAGTAAAATTACCTGGTGAATTAAGACAGCTTCCCAAACAATATTCCGGACTTAATTCATTAAAAGCTTTGTTCCCTATTTCGACTGCACGGCTATCGCACCAAATGATTGATGGTCTTAATACTTTTAAGTGTTTGTCAACTAAAACTAATCCATGCATCTGATAGGAAATTCCGATTGCTATTATATCAAAATTTTTTTCAACCAATTTGGATAGAATTTTCTTTGTTGCAATTACAACATGACTCCACCATCCATCCGGGTCTTGTTCAGCCCAGCCAATAACGGGTGATTCAATTTTCATTTCCTGATCTGGTGAAGATACAGATTCTATCAGCTTACCACTATCCGCATCAAGTAACGAAGCTTTTATAGAAGAACTACCTACATCAAAACCAAGAAGATAATTTTTGCTCATAAATTAATTACCATAAGTTTATTGATAGGAATATTATGATAGGAGGATAAATATCAATCATACTTTTTAACAAAAGTTTTTCACTTAATCGTTTTTATTTAAAACGCGAGATGATTGCCTTACAATAAATTCTGTATCTAAAACAATTCGTTCTATTGATAATAACGAAGTCGATTCAATATTTCTTATTAATATTTCAGCAGCTCTTCTTCCAATTTCATGTTGTGGTGCTCTTATTGTAGTTAACGGTACCGGATAAATTTGAGCATAATAAATATCATCATTACCTATTATAGAAATATCATCGGGTACTTTTATATTAAGCTCTTTCAATGCCATCATAACAGCTAGAGCTTGTTGATCATTAAAGCATACAATTGCTGTTGGATAATCTGCCGGATTAAGATTCTTAAAATATTCAATAGTCTTAGCAAAACTTTCTTCGTATTTAGATCCAATGGAGACGATCATTTGTTTATTAAAGATTAGCGGACTTTCACTGAAAGCATCCCTGAACCCTTCTATTCTTTCTTGTGTATGCGATGAATTGGGGGGACCCGCAAAATGAACAATTTTGGTATGACCATTTTCGATTAAATATTTTACTGCTCGTTTAATTGCTCGCAAGTTGTCAATAGCAACAACATTTGCTTGGATTCCTCTTACATCTTCCAACAATACAAAGGGATAATTAATCATCTTCAATTTGAAAAGGTGTTCAATCTCAGAGTCTCCTTCGACTATTGGAGCGATAATGGTTCCTTTGATATCTTTAGTAGAGAATAAATGGGTAAATCTTTTTTCGCACTCGTGATCATTTTCTGAACTCGTTACAAAAACAGAATAACCACGGCTATGTGCATATTCTCTGGCTCCAGCTGCAATCGAAGTATAGAAAGGATAATTGAGATCTTTAATAATTATTCCAATACTCTTATCCTGTACGCCATTCTTTAAATTTCTGGCTACACCTTTCGGTCTGAAGTTCAACTCCTTCATTATTTGCAGAATATGATCTCTTGTAGCCGGTTTAACTGTACTTTTAGCATTTATAACCGCCGAAACAGTTCCTTTTGAAACTCCCGCCCGTTTAGCAACATCTTCGATAGTAATTTTTTTCAATTTATAAACCTCTCCAAAAATTAAATTTTATAAAGGGTAAGAAAGGCGTGTTGTTGTGTTTTAAAATCATTTTTCTTATTGAATAAAATTAATATTTATTGAACCGTTTCAATAATATTAAAGAAATGGCTTAAAGGCAATATCTTGATAAAAAAATATTTAAAAAAGTTTAATCACCAACGATGATGAACATCTTCTTTAATAAACTTAGAATATATTTCTGCTACTTTAGCCATTGTTTCTTTCGAAAGATTTTTTAATTGAGAGGCTGAAACATTTTCTTCTACTTGATGAACATTCTTAGCTCCAGGAATTGTACAAGTTACTTCCTTAAACATTAATATCCATTTAAGCGCAAATTGTGTTAGATTAATATCGGGCGGACATATTTTTTTCAACTCTTCAACAGCTTTAAGACTCTTTTGGAAATCTACTCCAGAAAAAGTTTCCCCTTTATCAAAAGCTTCTCCATTACGATTAAATTTTCTGTGGTCGTCATCTTCAAATTTACTTTTAGCTGTAAACTTACCTGTTAATAACCCGGAGGATAATGGAACCCTGGCAATAATTGCAACTTTCTTTTTAAGTGCTTGCTCAAAGAATAATTCTGCCGGGCGATGTCTGAACATATTAAAAATTATCTGGACAGATTGAACATTTGGATATTCAATAGCTTTTAACGCTTCTTCTAATTTTTCAACGCTAACACCGTAATATTTAAGTTTCCCAGCTTTTACAAAGCCATCTAATATTTCAAAAACTTCCGGCATATAATAAACTTGTGTCGGAGGACAATGAAGTTGAATTAAATCAATTGTCTCAACTTTCAGGTTCTTTAAACTACGTTCAATAAAAGATGTAAGATTTTTCTTATTATATCCTTCAGCTATATGTGGATTTAATCTTCTACCCAATTTAGTCGCAATATAAAATTCTTCGGATCGTTCTTTTCGTAATTTGGCAATAAGTCTTTCACTCTTTCCATCACCATACACATCAGCGGTATCAAAAAAATTTACACCTAAATCCAAAGCCCTGTGTAAAGCTCGCAAAGATTCATTATCATCTACTTTACCCCATGTTCCTCCAATAGCCCATGTACCAAATCCGATTTCAGAAATTTTCCAACCGGTCCTTCCAAAGTTTCTATATTTCATTTTTAACTCCTAATTTTTTATTTGTAAAAATTTATCCGTCACAAGAAAATTTTTCAAATTGTACTACCCTTCAAAAGAATTAACAAGGTTTCAAAAAACAGATTCAAATTGTTATTGAAATTTAGGTTGAATAAACATTATATTGAACCGTTTCAAAAATAATTTGAACATTTTTATATTTAATTCTGTTAGAAAAATAATAAATAATATTCTTAGAGGGAATAACATGGAATATCTTAAAGAGTTGTTTAACATTTCAGGAAAAGTAGTAATAATAACTGGAGGTGCTGGGATTCTTGCCGGTGAAATGGCAAAAGGTTTTCTGAAAGCTGGTACCAAAGTTATTCTGATTGACATTAATAAAGATAATCTTGATAAACGAATTAAAAATTTAACTGAACTAAGTGATGAAGTTTCTGCTTTTGAATGTAGCGTTCTAGATGAAATAAAACTCAAATCGGTTCATCAAGAAATACTAAATAAGTTTGGTAGAATTGACATACTCGTAAATGCAGCCGGTGGCAACATGCAAAGCGCAACTGTTGGTTTAGGTCAATCTATTTTTGATATCGAAATGGAAGAACTAAAGAAAGTTACTGAACTTAATTTGAACGGAACTGTTTTACCGACATTAATTTTTGGTAAAACAATGGCTGAACAAAAAAGTGGATCAATAATAAATATTTCATCAATGGCATCTTACCGAGCAATTACTCGTGTTGCGGGATATTCTGCAGCAAAAGCAGCTGTAGAAAATTTCACAAAATGGATGGCTGTTGAAATGGCTCTGAAATTTGGAAGCGGAATTCGTGTAAATGCAATAGCACCAGGATTTTTAATAACCGAACAAAACAGAACCTTATTAACTAATCCCGATGGTTCTCTAACAGAGAGAGGAAAAACTATAATCAATATGACACCATTTAAAAGGTTTGGTGAACCAGATGAACTTATCGGTACAGTATTATGGTTAGCAAGCGATGCTTCAAAATTTGTTTCCGGTGCAATTATTCCGATTGATGGTGGTTTCAGTGTTTTCAGTGGTGTTTAATATTTTCTAACAATTAATAAATAGAGAGGAAAAATTGGCCTTTGAACATACATGGAGATGGTTTGGTCCTAAGGACCCAATATCATTAAAAGAGATAAAACAAACCGGCGCGACGGGAATTGTTACGGCACTTCATCACATTCCTACCGGAGAGGTATGGACTATAGATGAAATCTTAAAAAGGAAAAAAACTATTGAAGATGAAGGTCTAACATGGTCTGTTGTTGAAAGTGTTCCTGTGCATGAAAACATTAAGAAACGAAAAGATAATTATAAAGTGCTTATTAAAAATTATAAAGAGACTATTAGAAATATTGGGAAATGTGGCATCGATACTATTTGTTATAACTTTATGCCGGTCTTAGATTGGTCGAGAACAGATCTTAATGTAACATTTAGAGATGGTTCAATAACAACAAAATTTGATGCGAAAGTATTTGCAGCTTTTGATCTGTTTATTCTGAAAAGAAAAAATGCAGAGAAAGATTACTCTCAAGAAAAAATAGATGCGGCAAAAAAATATTTCGAGACATTAAACGAGAGTGAAATTAAAAAATTAACCGATACTGTATTGCTTGGATTACCCGGTTCTTTAGAAGCATATACTCTGGAACAGTTTAGAAATGCTTTGAATGATTACAATAATATTGGTGATAAAGAATTACGTAGCAATTTGTACGAATTTATAAAAGAAATTATTCCGGTTGCAGAAGAATCTAATGTTCGTATGGCAATTCATCCTGATGATCCACCTTTTCCACTTTTAGGTTTACCAAGAGTAGTTAGCAGCAGTGAAGATATCGAAAAAATATTAAACACAGTAAATTCGAATGCGAACGGAATAACATTATGTACCGGCTCTCTGGGGGCGGGATATTTTAATAATTGTGTTGACATTGCTGAACGATTTGCTGATAAGGTAAATTTTGTTCATTTAAGAAATGTTTGGCGAAATGAAGAAGGAGACTTTCTTGAAGAGAATCATCTTGAAGGTGACGTAGATATGTATGGAGTAATAAAAGCGTTATTGTTAGAGCAAAAGAAAAGAAAAGAATCAGGAAGAAGTGATTACCGTATGCCAATGCGTCCGGATCATGGTCATTTGATGATTCCGGACATGAATAGAGAGGGAATTTATCCCGGTTATTCTCTCTTTGGAAGAATGAGAGGATTAGCTGAACTACGAGGTTTGGAACTTGGAATTTCTCGTTCACTGGATTTATAAAAGAATCGCAACATAATATTCATTAAAATAAATGAGGTAATATGAACTACTCTATCAACAGCGATTCAACAAATAAAATGAAGGTCGGCAACTTCCGCTGGACAATTGTTGCGCTCCTCTTTTTTGCTACAACAATAAATTATATTGATAGACAGGTTATTGGAATTTTAGCTCCTGTTCTTCAAAAAGAAATAGGATGGAATGAAATTGAATACGGGTATATTGTTACTGCCTTTACAGCTGCATATGCTATTGGTCTTGTTTTGATGGGTAAGTTAATCGATGCAATAGGAACCAAGATTGGTTATGCATTTGCACTCACAGCTTGGAGTTTTGCAGCTATAGCTCATTCATTTGCAAGGACTGCTTTTGGATTTGGCGCTGCAAGATTTGCATTAGGATTATTTGAAGCCGGTAATTTCCCCGCCGCAGTTAAAACTGTTGCTGAATGGTTTCCCAAAAAAGAAAGAGCACTTGCAACCGGAATTTTTAATGCCGGTTCAAATGTCGGTGCGATAATAGCTCCTCTTGTTGTTCCATGGATAACTTTAACCTGGGGTTGGTACGAAGCTTTTGTTATAACCGGTGCAATTGGACTAATCTGGTTATTCTTTTGGTTTTGGTTATATGAAAAACCTGCACTTCATAAAAAATTAAAAAAAGAAGAACTTCATTATATTCAACAAGACCCCCCAGATACTCAAATAAAAATTCCTTGGAGAACATTACTTAAGTACAAAGAAACATGGGCTTTTGCGCTTGGGAAATTTTTAACTGATCCGGCATGGTGGTTTTATCTTTATTGGATACCGAGCTTTTTAAATAAAAATTATGGAATCACTTTGGATAAAATCGGTCTCCCTTTAATTATCATTTACATAATGGCTGATGTAGGCAGTATTGGCGGAGGTTGGTTATCATCATTTTTTATTAAACGCGGCTGGTCGGTTAATAAAGGTCGCAAAATTACAATGCTATTCTGTGCTCTTCTTGTTACTCCCATTGTTTTTGCATCAATGGCAGGAAATGTTTGGATTGCCGTTGCGTTACTAAGCATGGCAACCGCTGCACATCAGGGCTGGTCTGCAAATTTATTTACAACAGTTTCTGATGTATTCCCAAGAAAAGTTGTTGGCTCGGTTGTTGGTCTCGGTGGTATGTTTGGTGCAATTGGAGGAATGCTTGTTGCAACTGCGACAGGTTTTATTTTGGAATTAACTAAAAGTTATTTCATTCCCTTTATTGTTGCCGGAGGTCTTTACTTAACTGCTCTATTAATAATCAATATCCTTATTCCAAATATTAAAGAAGTTGAAATAAAGGAATCCTAAAAATTGCTGCATCCTTAAAAGATGCAGCATATCTAATCGGAAAGTTTTTAGCCTTCACTTTACGGGTTCATAAGCTCCGATAAATGGTCTGGACTTTATATTAAAATATTTACTAATAATTTGTGGCAATTTAATTGCAGAATAACTATCCGAGAACGATTGTAGTAATTGATAGTTACTTAATTGATAACCTTTAAATAAAGGACCGGCATAATCCTTATAAAACTTACTATTCTTCAAGAAGAGAGAATTGAGGTTATTTAATTCCCGTGGTGAATTAAACATAATTCTGCAATTTTCATTCTTGAATGGGCTCCACAAAATTATTGGATAATCTTTTGCACCTGTTTCTTTAACAAAATAATTATAATCGATTTCTTTAAGCTGCGAATTAGTTACTTTATCACACAACATTGATGGTTGCCATACGTATAGTAATAACCTGTCAAAATCTTTATCACCATACAATAGATTATTTACAAACACATGTCCATCACGTTTATCAACATCGGGACCAGTGCTTGGGTGCCATCCGAAATGATCCCCGGCGGCACTTCTTGCATTACGAGCAATACACGCCGTGCTGTTTATAAATGTATTGTTATAAATAAGAACGTTGGAACTATTCAATACCCATATACCATGATCACAATTAACAAAAACATTTCCTGCACAGATTGCACCTTTTGAGATTTCGAAGAAGAAACCATTATCACTGGGCCAGGGTTGTTCAATTGAAAAAACTCCTTTATTATTCCCAACATTTTCTACCCAATTATTTATAAATACTCCATCAACATTTCCAACATCATACCAAATTCCATTTGAATACGGAAGATCTATTACAAGATTATCATTACATGTAACACGATAACATTGATTAAATATCTTTACAGCCGCCGGATAGTATCCTGTAATATGTTCAATATTATTACGTGTAAAAATATTTTTTTCAAGAAGCACATCGGACGAGCTTAGGATATAAATCCCTTCTGTACTTGTGTCGCTTATCTTACAGTTTCGAAAAACCATTTTATCTCCTCTGAAATAACCGGCAACACGAGAACAAAAACTTATTGTGCAATTTTCTAAAACCGTTCCGATAACATCTTTACCATGATTTTTTTCATCCGAGATTCCTTCAGGGTCCGTTCCTTCAATTTCAATAGCTCTATAAGCATATTGTGTAAAGGTAATCCCTTTAATTATCGGTCCGATTTTATCAGATACTTTTCCGTGAATTTCTCTTGTGGTTCTAATTAAAGCACCATCAAAAGCTGTAATCTCTACTAATTTATTGGTGGGATCTGTTCCAATATAGACTGTACCTGTTTCATAATCGATATAGAATGAATTTTCATCAACTTCTCCTTCCCATCCGGCAGATTGCAAAAACCTACCGTCAACAAAAACCATATCATTATTAAAACGGTGAAGCGGGGTATGTTTTCCTTCTCTATTTCTTCTCCACCATTCTGCCGGCTTTGAAGGGAATAAATGAGTCCATTTGGTTGTCCATAAACCATTTCCAAGATTTTCCCATTTATCTGCAACAAACGTTCCTTTTAATATTGGTTGTTCATCCAGATATGGTTGTATTGTAATACCTTGATTAAAGATATGATTTCCGGTTCTGTAAATTCCGCCACGTAATATTATAGCATCACCGGTTTTAACTTTTGATATGGCTTCATCCAGTGTTGTTGGCGAATTAATCGATTCACCGGAGTTATTTTTAACACCATCCGGAGAAACGAAATAAATTTTACCGGATACTTTTGGCAATTCATACTTTTGATGAATTGGTCCGTATGGACCACCCGAAGGTTGCGAGATCAATAAAATTGGAATAAATAACACTAAAATGAAATAGCTTAATTTCATGTAGCATTTCGGCGGTTCATTAACGTAAAGCATGAAGTTATCAGATTTAGTAATTTGTTTGAAAATTGTTGATTTCATTTTATCACCTGAGTTTTACTTGAAATGAAATTTACCGAATTAAATGTAACGATATTCTATTTTTAGATAAAAATAATTTCCCAAAACTAAAAACTCAAAAATCATTATAAATGAATCAAGAACAATTATTGAAACTAATTTTTGATTACTAAAAATTAATTTAGTGAATTTATCGAAAAAGTGTTTTCCTTCAATAAATTAATTTTTAGTTTAAGTGTAGAATAAATTTAAATCTATTGCTGAAATAACAGGAGAATTTACAAATGAATTTTATGTCAGTCGCCACTATTTCACTAATTATATTTTTCTTTAGTAATGGAATTTGTCAGCAACAGGAAAAATCCTTTTCATCCAAAAAATGGGTCGGCACCTGGAGTACAGCACCTCAATTGGTTGAACCCGCAAATAATCCTCCTTCACCGGGATTGAGTAATAATACACTCAGACAAATAGTTCGTGTTTCAATAGGTGGTGATACACTGCGAATCCGATTATCGAATGAGTTCAGCAATAGTTCTGTAAAAATCAATTCGGTTCATCTCGCCGTTTCAAAAGGTAATGGAATAATTGATATAGCAACGGATAAGAAAATTTTATTCAATGGCCTTGAAGAAACTACAATTGAAAGAGGTAAAGCTATTATGTCGGACCCATTTCAATTTTCACTTCCACCAATCACCGATGTGGCAATAACAATTTATTTTGGCGAAACATCTTCGGATGTAACAGGTCATCCCGGTTCAAGAACCACTTCTTATATTTTGAGTGGTAATAACGTAACAAATGAAGACTTTTCAAATGCAGTAAAAACTGATCATTGGTATATTATCAACACAATTGAAGTCCTTACTTTGGAATCTTCACGTGCGGTCGTAATTCTCGGAAACTCAATAACAGATGGACGTGGAAGCGGTACAAATAAACAAAACCGCTGGCCAGATGAACTTGCGCGTCGCTTGCAAGAAAATGTAAAGACAAAACAAGTTGCTGTTTTGAATGCCGGAATTGGAGGAAATTGTGTGTTGAAAGCTTGTCTTGGTCCTTCCGCATTAAACCGTTTTGAAAGAGATGTCCTCAATCAAAACGGAGTAAAATGGCTAATCATACTCGAAGGAATTAATGATATTGGCGGAGCATCTGGTTCTCAGGGTTCAGCAAAAGTAGCACAGGATTTAATAAATGCATATGAACAGATGATTGATAAAGCTCATCAGAAAGGTATTCTTGTTTATGGAGCGACTTTACTTCCATTTGCCGGTTCGTCATACGATTCTCCCGATCATCAAAATGCATGGAAGACTGTTAATGATTGGATTAAAAATAGTGGTCGCTTTGATGGAGTAATTGATTTTGCTGTGGCTCTAAGCGATCCTAATAACCCATTAAGATTAAATCCAATTGCAGATACAGGAGATCATCTCCATCCAAATGAAACTGGTCATAGAATGATGGCTGAAGCAGTTGATCTGACTTTATTTGGAGCAGATATCAATACTGGTTATTACGAAAGAAAAAACAACATCCCGGATAGTTTTAAACTTTTTCAAAATTATCCAAATCCTTTTAATCCATACACAACTATTAGCTATCAATTGTTAGCAAACAGTTGGGTTACACTAAACATATATGATATCTTAGGAAATGAAATCGTAGAACTGATAAATGAATTTAAACCATCAGGAAATTACCATCATACTTTTTATGCGGATAATTTACCATCAGGGATTTACTACTATAAGTTAAGCACAGGAAATTTTTCTGATATTAAAAAGATGATTCTACTGAAGTAGATTCATAATCGATACTACTTTTTACTTTGCGTCAGATTTAGTACTGATTAATTGTGTGGTTTTTTAGATATATTCAATAGTCATTTTTAGTACAATTACTTTCTTTACAGATTTTTCCGGGAAATACAGCTTGATATTTTATTAGGAAATCTTTATTCTGCAGATAAGAATTATTCCTATCTGATAATAATTATCTATTTAATTGCGGAAAATTAATTTTTTCAAAAAACTACAAGGAGGAGTTAAATGAGTGAACAAAGTAAGTGTCCTGTTACAGGAAGGACCTCTGTAGGAAGAGGAACTTCAAATAAAGATTGGTGGCCTAATCAACTTAACTTGAATATTTTGCACCAGCACTCTCCAAAATCAAAACCGGTAGACTCAAACTTTAACTATGCAGAGGAATTCAAAAAGTTAGACTATTGGGCTTTGAAAAAAGATTTATATGAATTAATGACAAACTCTCAAGAATGGTGGCCGGCAGATTGGGGTCATTACGGAGGTTTATTTATTCGTATGGCTTGGCATAGTGCCGGTACTTATCGAACAGCAGATGGCAGAGGTGGCGGAGGAACAGGTAATCAAAGATTTGCACCTGTTAATAGCTGGCCAGATAATGTTAATCTTGATAAAGCACGTCGATTACTCTGGCCTATTAAACAAAAATATGGTAATAAAATAAGTTGGGCAGATTTAATGATATTAGCTGGTAATTGTGCATTAGAATCCATGGGCTTCAAAACTTTTGGATTTGGTGGTGGTAGAGAAGATGTATGGCAACCAGAAGAAGATATTTATTGGGGTTCTGAAAAAGAATGGCTTGCAACAAGTGACAAACCTAATAGTCGTTACTCAGGTGAACGTGAACTTGAAAATCCTTTGGCAGCAGTTCAAATGGGATTGATTTATGTTAATCCTGAAGGACCTGATGGTAATCCGGATCCGGTTGCTTCCGGAAAAGATGTAAGAGAAACTTTTGCACGTATGGCGATGAACGATGAAGAAACCGTCGCACTTATTGCCGGTGGACATACATTCGGTAAAGCTCACGGTGCTGCCGACCCAAAGCATTTAGGACCGGAACCTGAAGCAGCTCCGTTAGAAGAACAAGGACTTGGCTGGAAAAATTCTTATGGAACAGGTAAAGGTGCAGACACAATAACAAGCGGTATCGAAGGTGCATGGAAACCAAATCCAACTAAGTGGGATATGGGCTATTTAGATATGCTCTTTGGATATGAATGGGAACTTGTTAAAAGTCCGGCTGGTGCATGGCAATGGTTAGCAAAAGATGTAAAAGAGGAACATATGATTCCGGATGCTCACGACCCTTCTAAGAAACATAGACCAATGATGACTACAGCAGACTTATCGCTAAGATACGATCCTATTTATGAGCCAATTGCACGCCGATTCCATAAAGATCCGGAAGCTTTTGCAGATGCATTTGCAAGAGCATGGTTTAAGTTAACTCATCGGGATATGGGTCCAAAGGTTAGATACCTAGGTCCAGAAGTTCCATCAGAAGATTTAATTTGGCAAGATCCTGTTCCAGTTGTTGATCATCCGCTGATTGATACAAAAGATATCGCTGAATTAAAATCAATAATTTTGTCTTCAGGACTTTCAATTTCCGAGCTTGTTTTTACCGCTTGGGCGTCTGCTTCCACATTCCGCGGATCGGATAAACGTGGTGGTGCCAACGGTGCACGCATTCGATTATCTCCTCAAAAAGATTGGGAAGCAAATCAACCCGAATTACTTTCTAAAGTGCTTAAGGTATTTGAAAAAATCCAAAGTGAATTCAACAACAAACAAAAAGATGGAAAGAAAGTATCCTTAGCTGATTTAATAGTTCTTGGCGGATGCGCTGCTGTTGAATCTGCAGCAAAAGCAGCTGGTTACAATCTTGAAGTTCCATTCACCCCGGGAAGAACAGATGCTTCTCAAGAGATGACAGATGTTGAATCTTTTGCTGTTCTCGAACCGCTGGCAGATGGTTTCCGAAACTATCAACAAAAAAAATTCACTATATCATCAGAAGAACTTTTAATTGATAAAGCACAATTACTTACGCTAAGCGCACCAGAAATGACCGTACTTGTTGGTGGATTACGTGTCCTTGGTGCAAATCATAAGCAAACTAAACATGGAGTGTTTACAAAACAAGTAGGTCAATTAACTAATGACTTTTTTGTTAATTTACTTGATATGAACACTGTATGGTCACCAACTTCTGATGCAGCAGATCTATTTGAAGGGCGTGATAGAAAAACAGGTGAGTTGAAATGGACTGGAACTCGTGTTGATTTAGTTTTTGGTTCAAACTCGCAATTGCGTGCTATTTCAGAGTTCTATGCACAAGATGATTCCAAAGAAAAATTTGTTAAAGATTTTGTTGCTGCATGGGATAAAGTAATGAACCTGGATCGATTTGACATCATATAAGTCAAAATAAATTAGTTTACAATGAATGAAAAAAGATCCCGATCTCTGATCGGGATTTTTATTAATCACTAAATCACCAATTTTATTGAATGCTTAACATTTAATCATATATATAAAACTACTTAGCATTATTGAAAATAGTAGTAATCATTTCTTTAGTATAGAGAGATTCGGCACGCCACATTTTAGCAATGATCAATAATTTATCTACTAACATTGGTATATCTTCTTCAGGAATATTTCCTTCTTTAAGTGTTACAGGTGTTCCTATTTTAGTATACCATTTTATTAATGATTCAATTCCCGCATCAGCTCCTTTTACATTAAAAACTTTTTCAGCAAATCTTTCGAATCTTTCCGGGAGACTATTTTTTTGCCATTTCATCCATGCCGGAACTACAATAGATAAGCCGGCACCATGTGCTATGTTGTATTCCGCGGATAAAGTATGTTCAATAAAGTGAGTATCGAACCTGTTATTTTCTACACCGCAAAATGTTGTGAAATTTAAAGCTTGAGTCGCAGCCCAAGCAAATTCGCCTCGCGCATCATAGTTTTTTGAATTAACTAGTAGAATCTCTGTCGTGCGTATTACGGTATTTAAAATATTCTCGATATATCCGGCTATATACTCAGGTAAATATGACGCTGAAAAATACAAGTCGAGGCTATGAGCAAAAATATCTGCCGCTGAATAAGCCAGATATTCTTTTGTAACTGTGGACTGCAATTCCGGATTTATAATAGAAATAGTTGGATAAGTAGCAGGACCTCCAAAACTGAACTTCTCTTTCGTTTTTTCATTTGTAACAACCGCATAGTTATTCATTTCACTTCCAGTAGCTGCGAGTGTCATAATGTCAAATATTTTTAATGCTTTGGTCGGGACGGTTTTGAATGTGAAGAAATCCCAAACATCCCCATCATACTTTGCACCGGCTGCAATTGCTTTAACAGAATCCAGAACCGAACCGCCGCCAATTGCAAGAACTGCTTCTATTCCTTTCTTCTTGGCAATTTCAATTCCCTCATAAACTTTACTTAAAACCGGATTACTTTGCACGCCACCTAATTCTTCAAATGTTATTTTGTTATTTCTTAATGAGCTCGCAACTTTTTCAAATAATCCGTTTTTCTTAATTCGATCGGATCCATAGACTATTAATACTTTTGAAATTTCATACTCGGAAATATATTTGCCTATATTTTCCTCTTTTCCCTTACCGAATTCAATTCTTGTTGGATTATAGTATGTAAAATTTTTCATTCTTTATTTCCCTGTTTTGAGTTTTATATCGACACTTACCATTCAAAAATAAAAATGTTATCATCATTATTACACAAAAAAGTAAAATAATCGATCTAATTTATTCCGTTCACAAAAATTTTTTACTCATATAACTAAATTTAAAACGAGGACTTAATTTCCAATAGAGAGTTGGCAAATATCAATAACTAGATGTTTAAATTCTTTTGGAGTTACAAAATTATTTTATCATAATCATTTTTTGTGTTTGGATATAATTCCCCGCTCTCAGCTGATAAAAATAGACTCCGGTAGCGAATGCGGAATTTTTACTGAAGTGAATGGAGTAAATACCCGGTAATTTGTAATCATTAACCAAAGTAGAAATTTCGTTGCCAAGTGTATCAAAAACTTTTAAAGAAACATGAGTAAATTCTGGCAACTGATATTTTATAACGGTTTCCATATTAAATGGATTAGGATAGTTTTGAAAAAGTTGAAAGTGCAATGGCAGTGATGTGTCCCAGGAATCTATTGAAGTTGATACATTAGTAATATTGTATTCCGGAGAAATAGAAACTATTTCAGAGCCCTTCATTCCAAGAATTTTAAAACTATATTTTCCGGCTTTCAACACTGTTATTGAAAGTGAATCCCCTTGTAATTTTAATTCTATATCAGCTGAAAGTGATATTACTTTTAATGAAGTAATATTGATCAAATTGTTAGCAAAAATGTTCAAAGCAAAAATTTTTTCTTTACCTGTTTCAAAATTATAATTGGATAGATTCGTTTGTTTCCAGTCCACGGAAGAGTAATTTGCCGGGAGGTTATCGTTTAACCAATTTGTTCTTTGACTAATCCAGCTTTTCAAATAATTAATTTCCTGTTGATAGCTCGTAAAACGATTTTTATTTGGCCAGGTGTATACCAAAGGATTAAAAAGATCATTCCATTTAGTAAAATTTCTTTCTCTTGCCTCCGTTAAATAGTCTACATTTTGATCAATAAAATTATTTATTGTAGTAATGCTGAGTATATTATTTTTCAATTCATGCCATCTTTTAGCAAGCTTATTTTTAAATACCGGATCCATCATTAAGTTTGTCGTCCAAAAAGGAGCGCTCCATAAATCCTCATAATGTCTAAGTGCTTGCCAACCGGAAGGATTAAATCCGTCGTCATAGTCAGCTAATCCATAAGAAATATCATAATCCCAAACTGGTCCCATTACAAGTTTTCCATTTTCACTATCACGATCTTTGTACATAAAAGCACTCAAACGATAAGCATCTGTATTTTTAGTGAATTCATTTATTAGATAATAATCAACAAATGAATCTATATCTATATAATTATAATAACCGGCAAATGGATCCTTATAGAGAGACGAGAACATAATTTTTTCGAACATGGTGATATAATTTTTAATATAATTCTGTTGCTCGGGTACAATGTCTGCTGCTTTTGGATATTCATGAATGTAAGTTACGGGGGCTTTATTACTTCCAATAACTGCCGGATATGGTGATGTCCAGTATTTATCTCCAGGATCAACGCGATCAATTTTTACAATGTATCCACCTGTTAAAGCATCACCCACAATATCGCTTGCGCTCATCTTTTTGATATTTACCCGGTTTTTATCCCTTTTAATCTTTTCCTGAATAATATAGATGCCTCGGTATTCATTGTTTAATATTAGTTCACAATATTGAGTGCGCGAAGCGTACCTGCCCATGTCATTTACAATTTTATAGGTAAGAACATTTCTCAACAATGATTTATCTATATATGAGGCATTAAGAACAAAATCACTTTCCTCCGGCATACCAAGTAATTTGACTTTTATATCATTCCCACTGTTATCTCTTAGTTCTATTCCATATTGTTTCTTGTTAAACATTTGCGAACTATGGCCTCGAATTTCAATTCCAATCTTACCATCGTATGCGTTGAATGGATCTGAAATATTGTTTCTGATACCGGGACCATTATAGATAATACCCATACTCGCTGTTATTTTGGGATCGTCGGGGATAGTTTGACCATTTGTATTTATTATGACTATTGGAAGGTTAGAAGATGTAAGCGTAACCTGAGCGAAAAGTTGTGCAAATGAAATAATGAATAATAAAGTTAGTAGATAAATTTTATGTGACATTTTTAGTAAACATTTAGTAATCAATTAACAATGACTTCTTTTTTAAATTTGATATCTCTTGAAGACGCTCCTACCATAAATTCATAAACTCCTTCTTCTATTAGCCATGAATCTGTTTTAATATCAAAATAAGCTAAATTTTTCTTCGGAACCGATAAAACAACTTTTTTTGTTTCACCGGTTTTTAAGAAAACTTTCGAAAATGATTTAAGCTCTCTTACCGGCCGATCTATTTTTGAAAATTTCTTTCCGACATAAAGTTGAGGGGTTTCGAAACCATCCATCTGACCTGTGTTTTTAATAAAGAAAGTGAGTGTATACTCCTCATTATTTGTTTCAAGGCTGACGTCGTTGTACTCAAAAGATGTATACGATAATCCGAAGCCGAAGGGAAACAAAGGTTCAATTTCAGATTTATCAAAATGGCGGTATCCCACATAAATATCATCACTATAATAAGTTCTGGAAGGAAAGGATTTGTAAGTACCAAAAGCGGAACAATCTTCCCATAATCTGGGAAATGTAATTGGAAGTTTTCCAGAAGGATTATAATTACCCAATAAAACATCTGCAATTGCATTACCTCCTTGAGAACCACCAAACCACATTTGTAATACTACCGGTACATTATCAATCCAATCATTCATCAATACCGGAGAGCCGGTGTTCAATACTACAACCACATTTTTATTTACCCGGGCTATTTTATTTATTAATTCAACCTGATCATTTGGTAACAATAAATTGTCTCTATCACGCCCTTCGGTTTCAATATTATAAGAAGTTCCAACAAACAGAATTACCAGTTCACTTCTTTTTGCAATTTCTATTGCACTTTCCATTATATTTTCACCCGGAGTATTCCAACCTAAAACACAAACAGCATCACCGGCATTTTCATAATATTCAATTTTAATTTTGTATGGTTTATTTTTTTCCAGGAGAAGTTTTACATTGCTTGAACTGACACCTCTATCGAACCAGTCATCGATTAACAATTTATCATCAACATATAATCGAATACCATCATCAGTAGCGATACTTATTTCGTATTGACCTGAAATTTTCGGGACTAAATATCCAGACCATCTTATTGAAAAGTTATCTTCGTTTATTTCTTTTGATGGACTCTCACCATGCCACCAGAAATTTATTTCTTTATCAATTCTGCTTAGAACTGGCTTCCCGGATAGAGTTTTATTAGAATAATATTCTCCAACCAAACCATGTAGTTTTAATTCATTATCTGCAAATAAAAAATCTGAAGAAATTGATTTTGCATCACCATCAAGTTGAACACCTTCTGCAAATTCTAATAAAATTTTAGGATCAATTTTGTTTTTTAATCCATCATATGGGGATACAGGATTAATAGCAGCAACAAGTGAACTTCCGCCACCACCTGTTCTTGCAATTTTTGCTGCCGGTCCAATGACAGCTATTTTTTTAACCTTTTCTTCATTAATTGGAAGGATACTATCCTTATTTTTTAGAAGTACAATTGATGCTTTAGAAACTTCATAAGCAATTTTTTGATTCTCATCACTATTAATAAGCATACTATTTTCTTTCCACTCGGCAGTATCAAGTAATCCCAGTTTAACAATGATTGTAAGAATCCTTTCTACTTTTTTATCTATTGTAGATAGATTAATTATATTTTTTTCAAGTGCTTTAATTACATTGTCGTAATTCAAGAATGTTCCGTATGGCATTTCAAGATCTAGCCCGCCTTTTAATGTTGGAACAACTGAATGCACTGCGCCCCAATCACTCATCACTAATCCTTTAAAGTTCCACTCATCTTTAAGTTTTGTTTGTAACAGATATTCGTTTTCACTTGCAAAATGATTGTTCACTTTATTATAAGCAGACATAACACATAGAACGTCTGCTTCTGTAACAGCGGCTTTAAATGCGGGGAGATAAATTTCATTCAGTGCGCGTAAACTAACAAGAACATCAATATAGGTTCTTTCATGTTCCTGATTATTTACTGCAAAATGTTTAACAGTGGCGGCAACACCTTCGCTCTGAACGCCCTTAATATAATTTACTGCCATTCTAGAAGCCAGAAAAGGATCTTCTCCAAAGCTTTCAAAATTTCTGCCTCCCATAGGAATACGGGCAATATTAACACATGGACCTAAAATAACATGACGTGCTTTGCCTTTTGTTTCCCGACCAAGTGCGGTTCCAAGTGAATAAATAAGAGAAGGATCCCAGGTAGCAGCCATTGCAATTGAGACTGGAAAAGCAGTAGACTCTCCCCACCTAACTCCAACGGGTCCGTCTGTCATTCTGAGTTCCGGTATTCCTAACCTTTCAATTGGTTTAGTTGCAAATCCAGTTCCACCGAGTAATTCTATTTTCTCTTTTAATGTTAGTCTTGATAGAAGATCTCTAACTCTTTCTTCAATAGAAAGATTAGGATTTTTATAAGGGAGCTGTTGCGAAAATATTGTAAAAGAATAAAGTAAAAAGGCAAAAATCTTTTTCATAATTAACCTCAAGCAAATGAAGTGTAATTAAAAATTAACTGAGAGCGCTTTAAGATAATTTTTGTTTACAGAACAGTTGCTTAATTTTATATTTTCAAGGAGATCAAAAAGGGCTTTTTTTATTATTTCACGTGCGGGTTTATTTTTTCTTTTCTCTTCAAAGCTTTTGTAAGAACTTTCTGCATATTTAATTATTTGATTCCATTCATCGGTTTTTGTAAAAGAAACAATTCCTCTCGAAGAATCCATTTTTTTATAAGGCCAGAAACTCCATCCTATATTATTCTTTTCTAAAAGAATTCTGAATGATTCGATCCATTCATCTGTATTCTCGCCGGATTCACCCATCCAGACAGGAACATTATACTTTTCTCTGAAATTGATATACTCTTGAATTTCATTTTGTTCAGCTGGCATCCAATATTTGTGAAATGTATATGCGAGATTATTATCAAAGGGTTCACTAAAAACCGAAAAATTTGTGTTCCATTGTGCTCCACCTAAAAAAATGATATGGTTCCTATCAACTTTCCTGATTGCTTCAACTAGTCTTTTGTAGAGTGGTTCCAACTCTTTATTCAGATCTTCTTTGTTGTCCAGATAATGAGGTATCGGTTCATTGAGCAGATCGTAACCAAGAATAATTTTTTTATCTTTATACCGCTCAGCTATTTTTTGCCATAATAATATAGTTGTCTGTTTGGCAATTTCATTTTCCATTAAATAAGGATAACCCCAGCTATCATCTATGTTATCACCCGTTTGTCCACCAGGAGCAGCATGAAGATCAAGTATTACATAAAGATTTGCTTCCTCGCACCAGCGTATTACATCATCCAGTCGTTTAAATCCTTCATCAATATAAATTTCTGGATGATCTTCCATAATAAAGAGTTTGAAATTAAACGGAACCCTAATGTGATTGAATCCGAGATTCTTTAAAAAAATTATATCGTCTTTTGTAATATAATTATCACGGAATTTTTTCCAGAAATCTCTTGCCTCATCTGCGCCGATTAATTCTTTGATTACCTGATCAATTAACCGAAATGAATTCACATCCTTGAAATGAAACATATATCCTTCTGGATTAAGCCAGTTACCAAGATTTGTACCTTTTAGAAGAATTTCTTTTCCATCTCCATCAATAATTATTTTACCCTGAACTTTTGCAAATTCTTTTTGTTGTGAAAAAACAGAAACTGAAAAAATAGTTGACAAAAAAAGTACGTTTATGATTTTGAGCATAATTTACCTTTGACTTTTCCGCTGATCCAATAACCATTCATATATTTGAGGATTGTTATAAGTCTCCGTCCAGGAATCATGATCAGCTTCTGGATAAATTGTAAGCTTTGCATTTCCTTTACAATAGTTTAGTCTATCAACTAAAACCTGTGAGCTGGAAACAGGTACTAACATGTCCTTCGCCCCATGGAAAGCCCAAACTGGCAATCTCCCGAGAGAGCAAATATCGAAGGGATCTCCCCAACCACAAATTGGAATAATGGCAGCTAAACGATCGGGAATCTCAGTTGCAAGTCTCCATGTACCGTTACCGCCCATACTTAAGCCGGTTACATAAATTCTATCCTCGTCAATATTATATAAATTAACAATTTCATCAATCAAGGCAATCAGAGCTTTTGTATCCCATCTTTTATTAACCGGGCATTGCGGTGATACAACTATGAACGGAAAATCTTGACCCTGTTCTATAAGCTTTGGCGGACCATTCTTTTTTACAAGCGAAAGATCATCCCCTCTTTCTCCAGCACCATGAAGAAACAAAAGAAGAGGAAACTTATTATTCTTCGAATAATCAACAGGTAAATAGAGGAGATATTTTAATTGAACTTCTGCCTTAAAAATGCCTTTGAAATTCGACTCAATTAATCTTTGTTCCTGTGCAAAATGCTTTATCGGAAACATATAGATAATTGCAAAGAGTAAAATCAAGTATAACTCTTTTCTTCTGTTTTTACTTTTCTTCTTTTCCATAACCTTACATTTTATTATTTAACAAAAGACCGCATTTATTTTATTTTTTAAAATGTATTTTAATAACTCAACCCGTAACCGAACGGGAAAAGCGGATCATAATTTTTATCTCCACGGTTAATTGGAATTTGATTCATTGATTTAGGCCAGCTTACCGGCAATTTACCTGTGGGTTTGTAATCTCCGAATAAAACATCGGTAACTCCCTGACCTTCGCTACCCGGTAACCATGCTGCAACAAAAGCATTGGATAATGATAATGCATCATTAATTATTAGCGGCCGACCTGAAAGAAGTACTACAACAACAGGGATACCGGTCTTTTTTATTTTTGAAATTATTTTCAAATCATTATCAGATAGATTCAAATTTTCTCTATCACCAAACATCTCGGCATATGGTTCTTCACCAACTACTACAACAGCAAAATCAGCTCCTTCGGCACCAGAACCATCTTCCGAATAAGTAATTTTTGTATTTGGAGAAACGGCTTTCTGGGCTGCCTGAAGAATTGTTGTGCTTCCATTTAATACTTCATCCATTTTACCTTGCCAGGATATTGTCCATCCACCGCACTGCATACCAATGCTGTTTGCACCTCGTCCGGCAAAATGAATTCTTGAAACATTTTTCTTAAGTGGAAGTGTATTATTTTCATTTTTCAACAGAACTAGAGATTGCCTTACACAATCACGTGCAACATCTCTATGTTCTTTTGATCCTATCTTTGCAAGCAAATTATTATCTGTTGATGTCCTCTCCATTAGTCCCATTCGATATTTAATTCTAAGTATTCTTCTAACAGCGTCGTCAATTCTTTGCTGAGATACCTTACCTTCTTTCACTAATTCTTTTAAATAGGAAATGAATTGTTTGTAATTGTTTGGTTTATCATCTCCATTAGGAATCATTACCATATCAAGACCGGCATTAATCGATTTTTCAATTACATCTTTATAATTCTCGCCAAGCTGATCTATTGCTGCCCAATCGGAAACAATAAATCCGGAGAAACCTAATTCATTTTTAAGTAGATCAGTTAATAAGTATTTGTGTCCATGAAGTTTTTCACCGTTCCAGCTATTGTAAGATGCCATAATAGAACCTGTACCAGCCTTAATTGCTGCAATATATCCCGGCAAATGGATTTTTCTTAAAGTCTCTTCATCGCATTCTGTATTACCCTGATCCTTTCCATTTGTAGTACCGCCGTCTCCCATATAATGTTTTGTACATGATAAGATAGAACCCTTATCTAAATAATTATCACCTTCAAGACCTTTTACAGCAGCAGCACCTAACTTTGCAACCAGTTCAGGATCTTCTCCAAAACTTTCATAAGTTCTTCCCCATCTTTCATTTCTTGCAACGGCAACACAAGGTGCGAAAGTCCAGTTCATTCCTGTTCCGGCAACTTCTGCTGCTGTTATTTGTGATGCCTTCATAACAAGTGAAGCGTTTCCTGTAGCTCCCAGTGCAATATTATGAGGGAAAATGACTGCTCCGTTTACATTATTATGACCATGAACTGCATCAATACCAAGTAGCAGAGGAATTTTAAGTCGTGTTTTTAATGCAAGCTGTTGGAGTTTATCAGAAACTTCTGCCCAACCTTTCGGAGTAATATCATCAATCTCTGAACTTCCACCCCACAGAACAGAGCCGATGAAATAATTTTGAATATCATTAAAATCTTTGAAAGCAGTATAATCGACCTGGGTCATCTGACCAATTTTTTCATCGAGTGTCATTTTATTAATTATCTCCTCAACTTTTTCATCAACCGGGTTTTTAAACCAGTTTGCCTGATTAATGAAAATAAATCCCAATGCAAGAAAAACCACTAAAGAGAACAATGTGATCAGTTGTTTTTTCATCTTATTCCTCTTTTATTATTGTCATTTAATTTTCTTTTTTATTTCATTCCAGATAAGAGCACCCGAACCAAGCACCGCAGCATTTCCATTAGATAGACCGGATGGAATTATCTGAACTTTGTTTTTAAAGATGTTGAGCATAAACTCTTCCATATAAATTTTAACAGGGTCAAAAATAAGTTTACCGGCGTTTGCAAGTCCCCCGAATAAAATAATTGCTTCCGGACTAAAGCAAGCCACAACATCAGCAAGTTGAGCTCCGAGAATTTTCGCTGTCCTATCGAAAGCAGCCAGAGCAATTTTATCTTCCTTCATAGCAGCATCATAAATATCTTTTGAAGTAAGTTGATCGAAACTGAATTTTCTTAAGATGCTGGCAGAGTTCAATTCAGCAAGTAATTCAAAAACGGTTCTCTTAATTCCGCTTGCAGAGGCATAAGTCTCAAGACATCCGCGTCTTCCACATCCGCATTCTCTTCCATTGATATCATAAATCATATGACCGATCTCACCAGCAAATCCGTCGGCTCCGTAAACCAACTCTCCATTTACAACTATTCCACTTCCGAGACCTGTTCCAAGAGTAATAACAATAAAATTTTCCATTCCTTTCGCAGCACCAAATATCATTTCCCCAATTGCAGCAGCATTAGCATCGTTTGTAATTGAAACAGGAACAGCAGTATATTTTTTTACAATCTCCAATACATTAACTATTCCCCATCCAAGATTTGGTGGTTGTTCAATTGTTCCTTTATAATAATTAGCATTTGGTGCGCCAATTCCTATCCCAACTATTTCATTCTGTTCAGAAAATTTTGAAAATGAACTGTTAATTTTTTCGAATAACCGATCAAACAAGTTGTCTGGACCATTACCCGGATTAGTCGGAAGAGAAGATTCACCTAAGCAGTTTCCTAATTCATCAACAAATCCGAATACAGTGTTAGTACCACCGATATCAACACCAACAGCAACTTTAACTCTATCCATAATTATACCTTAACTGTGGAATAATTGTGTTTATGTCCTTTCAAACCATAAAATGCAATATACATATAGCAAAGAACCGGAATAAAAAATGCATGATGGATTCCGATATTATCTGCAAAGAAACCTTGAAGTACCGGAATTAACGCACCACCAACAATTGCAGTACATAAAATACCAGATCCTTGGCCGGTGTGTTTTCCCAATCCGTCAATTGCAAGTGTAAAAATTGTTGGAAACATAATTGAATTGAATAATCCAACAGCAAGTATTGTCCACATTGCAAGATGACCTGTTGTGAGCATAGAAATAATAACAAGTAAAGAAGCAACTCCAGCTAAAATAGCCAATGTTCTTCCGGGTTTTCTTTTACCTAATTGGAATGCAAAATAATTGAGAAGTACAAAACCAAAGAATATTAATGTCTTACTAAAACCACTAAACGAGAAGGAAGAAAAGTTTTGAAATTCTTTTGTAATATAGAGAGCAAGTACTACAGCAAGTACAAAGACTGCTGCAGTGAAGAGTGTTTTTTTAATCTTATTGGTCAATTCCGAAAGTGAGATTGCACCCAAAAAACGACCAATCATTGCCCCTCCCCAGTAAATAGAAACATATGTTCCGGCATCTGCTTCCTTTAATCCGGCAATAAAAGGTTGACCTAAATAATTTACAAGGAATGAACCGATTGAAACTTCGCCGCCAACGTAAACAAAAATTGCAACGGCACCAAGTACAAGATGTTTATACTTCCATGCACTATTGAAATGATGGTCGAAGCTACCTCCATTTCCACCGCTTGCAGAAATATCCGAAGCTTCAATTTTAGGTAACCTTATGACAGCAAAGAATGCTGCTATAATAAATAGTGCTGCTGCTAAACCAAGATAAGGAACCTGAACCGCACTTGCTTCTGCAAGTTTATAAGCCGTGATTTCTTCATTAGTCATTAATTTAAAGTCTTCAGCTGTTTTAACTGTGAGAGTGAGAATCAGTAAAGAACCGAATAAGGGAGCGATTGTGGTTCCGAGAGAATTAAACGCTTGTGTAAGATTTAATCTGCTTGAAGATGTTTCAGGTTTACCAAGTATGGCGACATATGGATTTGCAGCAACCTGAAGAATTGTAATTCCGGAGGCAAGAATAAAAAGTGCTACTAAGAAAATTAAATAAGATTGATATCCGGCAGCCGGATAAAACAGTAAACATCCAATACCTGCTGTTACAAGACCGACAACTATTCCATTCTTATAACCGATCTTTTCTACTAACATTCCTGATGGAAGTGACACAATAGCATAGGCAGTAAAAAAACTAAACTGAATCAACATTACCTGAGTATAGTTTAAAGAGAAGACCGATTTTAAATGTGGAATTAAAATATCATTTAGACAGGTTATAAATCCCCACATGAAGAAAAGTGTAGTTAGAATTGAAAGAGCTGCGGGATAACTTTTTTGTCCGTTAACCGAGCTGATGTTTGATGACACTGCTGTATTCGCTGCAGCCATTTATTTCTCCTGAATAATTGCCTTTAATTTTTTATTGATCTATTAAATTGATCACTAATTACAATTCAATCGTATTAATAAATCTACAAGTACTTCCATAATTACTTTAGATAAATCATCTTTCTGGAAATTATTGTATTTCCATTAACTGCCTGGTAAAAATAAACTCCGCTTGATAATCCTGATCCGTTAAAATTGACTGCATGCTTGCCCGAAGTTTTTTTTTCATTAACAAGGGTTACAATCTCTTTTCCCGTTAAATCAAACACCTTTAATTGCATATGACTATCAGAAGGTAATTGATAAGAGATTACTGTAGTTGGATTGAACGGATTGGGAAAATTCTGATCTAATTTAAATTCCAGCGGTATTTCAAATCCCAAATCAACACTTGTGCCGGATGATTTTTCAATTACTATTCCATTGATTAAAGGATATTCTACTTCAGATGCAAAATGTATCTCTAACAAACCATCTACAACTTCCACATCCTGGCAAATGTAATTGAATGCTGTTCTGCTGCCGGCGCTCTTGTAAAGATCAAGATCATCAATAACCAATTTCCCCTGAACATAAATATCAAAGATTCTTTTGCCGACCGAATTAAAATAATTTTCTGCAAACATCAGTTTAACATTATATTTATTGTTAGGAAGCCTTACAAAATATTTTACAAGACCGTACCTTTCCGTTTGATAAACAAACTGTTCATTTGTATTGAGAATCGTATTTTGATTAGTTCCCGGTGTTCCATCGAGGTTGCCATAATCAACCGAAGAACTCCATCCCTGATCTTTTAAGTAACCGCTCGATGAGCTTGTTGCCCCAACATTAATTTTGTATGGAAAAACTGGTGGTTTTAATACCGTAACAATTTTTGCAACAAGTGCCATTGAATTGGGCACGGGTGCTCTATCTTTTATTCCTCCTTTTATAATTAGATTAGGAGAAACATCCGGAGAAAGAGAAGTAACACTAAGTTCAACTGTTCTAAGGTCTGCTAATAATTCTGCTTTTGAAATTGTTACCCCGGGAATTAAATAGTTATCCAGATTTTCGGCTGATAGTTTTTCCAACTGTTCCGAAAAAAATGCTCTAATTTTATTTTCATTCCCTCTTGCCCAAAGTAATACCGGCGCTTTCTTATCAGTATAACCAATATTAACAGCATCAGTAAGACAAAGTATTAGTTTCCCTCCTTCAAAAACTGCATTTTCTCTTATAAAGTCGCAATTGTTTCCGTCCCAAGTATGAGTTGCTTTAGCCCATCTCGTAATATCATAAGAATCAAAATCATCTTTCCACTGTAACAGAAAATTATTGCTTGTTCCATAATTTCCCGTGCCGGGTTTATATGAATAGTAAGCTACCCAGTCATAAAATGAAAACGCCGGTAAAATATCATCGCTCCATTCTCCCGCCCAATTTGTATAAGCGGGGTTCCAGACATTCATCATAATCTTTTGTGATCTGTTAAGCGTTTTAATATGATCACCAGTTTGTCTGTAAACTTCTTGACCGTCAATAAACCAAGCAACATAATCCGGAGTCCATTCAAATGCATATGTATGGAATTCAGTTGATGGATCGAAATTGACAAAATGACTTCGCACATGATTTGTCTGTCCCGGTGTAATAGTATTGAATTGAACCGAATTGTTATATCTACCCATAATTTCAATATCGATTTCGTTCCACTCCGATGTTCCGCCACTTCCTAATTCATGATAAGTAAAGAATGAAGCAAGCATTCCTTCTTTACCGGCAGTTTTAAGACTAACTTCAAATCTTCCATACAGAAAAGATTCGTAAGTTCTATATTCTGCTCCTTTATAATTTTTTGAGAAAAGAATAACGGGCAATAGAAGAATTGATAGAATTATTTTATTTATATTTTTCATAGAATTATTCATTGATATTACCTTAGTAGAAGCATTTTTTTTGTGTCTGAAAAATTACCGGCAACAAGACGATAAAAATATATTCCTGATGCAAAAGAGTTTAGATTAAGATTAACAGAATAATTGCCGGGCGTATAATAATCGTTAACAAGCGTCATTAATTCTCTGCCAAGTGCATCGTAAACTTTTATTGAAATATTATACGCCGAAGAATTCTCTGTAATAAAATTATTATTGCCGGATTTCTTAGAAGGAATAGAATAGTTAATTGTTGTTTCTGGATTAAAAGGATTTGGATAATTTTGCCCGAGTTTAAAGTTTACAGGTATTTCGTTCTCTTTCTCTTTAATAGAAACTTTGTTGCCGGTTCCATTAAAAAATCCTGATACAAATACAAGCGGAGCATTCCAGTTAATCGCAACTTCATTTGATGCATAACTGTTTTCGTCATCCGCATAACACAATGCCGGTGGCGTTGAAGAATTGAATCTTGCAATTAACACATTATCGCTTAAATATTGATCCGGACCACCCACCAACAAACCGGGGACTGGTTCAGTAATACCATCGGCTATTGATTGGCGATGATGGGGTTTCATAGGAGACTTATCACCTACTCCGGTTACAAAAGAAATATTATGAGCGTTTGTACCAAGTATATAATTTAGTTGCGAAAGAGCTCCATTAAGATACATTTGGTTACCTGTAAGACGATATGATGCAATTAGTAAGATTGCCCTGTTAAGAACTTCAGAGTTGCTGCCCCAGTTATAATCACCCGGACTCATTGCAACATTAAATCCATTCAAATTTTGAACACTGATAATTGAATTGCAGTAATTGAGAAGTCCGTTTCTAATTTCATTTAAAATTGGAGAAGTCCCTTGCTGAACGTTATTGATTAAAAAACTTAATTGTGCTAAACTATTCACGTTCTGCCAATTCATGGCATTTGTAAAAATTCCTCTCTTCTTATAATTATTGTTTATATAGTTCTCATAAACTGTCTCACCTGTTGACCGGAATAATTCAACTGCAGCCCAAAGTCTTTCATCGGTATCATTATTATCGCCGTACTCGCCGGTATTGGTTCCGATTGGATTCTTAAAACCTCCGAATGGAACAATACCTGGATTTTTTTCGAGATACGACCACGCCTTACGTGCATATCCAAGACAGTTCGCTGCAAAGTTTGAATCAAAATTCTTAAACACACGGAAAGCCATCGCCATAACTGCTGCAAAGTTCCCGGTTGCCGTACTGGATATTTCATAAATGTATCTTGTGGAATTATCGTTCTGCGGCATTATAAATCCGGGAAATTTTTCGGTAGAAACTTTAGTATATACTCCGCCTGATAAGTTTTGCATACTAATTAGCCAGTCCAGCTCAAATTTAATTTCATCAAGAAGGTCTGGAATACCATTACCACTTTCAGGAATATTAATCTGATCTGAACTAAAAAATTCCGGATACATTTCAAATGCAAGCAATAAGGTTCCGGTTGTTATTCCGGCATTTACAACATATTTACCGAAATCACCAGCATCATGCCATCCGCCAGTTGATAATTTAAAACCAGATGTATCAGTGCTTACATGGAAAAAACTATCGAATCTGTGGCATATCGGATGCTGATAAATACCGGCATTTGCATTGAATAATGCTGTACCACATCTCTGGAAATAAAAAGATTTAACTGATTTTTCGAAAAGATCTTTAAAGACCGAATCCGAAATTTTGAAAACACTTGATGAATTTGATTGCTTTCCGGTAATATAATAGTCACCTGTGGTTTTAAGGTCCGAAAAATTACCTCTATAGATTAGTAATCCTGTAGAAGGATCATTTTGATTTATGAGCTCTAATGAATTTTTATAAACAATTCTTGAATTGTTTTTATCGATTACAAAAAAACTATCGAATTGGATAGTAAAGTAAACATATTTTACCGATTCAACCAGGTAACCGGCTTTATTTACAAAAATCCCCTGTGGCAAAAGAATGTTATTCGACAAAAAAAATAGAAGAATAAAAAAATTCAATTGCCAAAATTTCTTGTGCAGTTTTCCAGGGATTAATTTGAACGCCATAATCCTTTGAGTTCCTGAATACCAAACAATTAATCTAGAAAAAGAGGAGCGGGTAAGAATCCCACTCCCAATTGCGAATGATTTATTTGTTAAAAATTAATTCCAAGCGAAAATTTTTGAATGTTAGAAAGTCTTCCAAAATTACCGTATGAATAATCAACCTTAAGTCCAATACCACCAAAAATAGTTTTCTTAATTCCAAAGCCGAATGTGTAAGATTCTTCAGAATCTTTTAAGAACAGAGATTTATATCCTCCTCTTATAAACACAACATCATAAAGCGAATATTCACCACCAATATTAATACTCTCATAATCATCACTTGGATGCGACGCATCAACAGCAATAGTTAAACCATGCATTTCATTCTTAATTGGTGTATAAGATAAACCGACTCTAAAATTAAGAGGCAATTCCCATTCGTCTGTTTGCAGATATGCAGGAATCATTCCGTTATTACCAGTGGTACTGACATCCGGATCATAAAGCACGAGAGAGGATTTACCATCTAATTTCATCTTAGTACCAAAATTAGAAATAGACATTGCCAGCACAATTCCATCAAACGGAGTTATATACTGAACCCCTAAATCTAAAGCGAATGCAGTTGCAGACATCCGCCAGATTGATTGTTGTATAAATTTAGGATTAAACCCGATTGAGAAATTATCTGTTAAGTTGATTGCATATGCGATACTAATAGCAACATCAGATACTCTGAAAGTTTCACCTGTTCCTTCCGGCTCTTGAATTGTTGTAACATTCATTTCATCAATATCGGATGCAATGAAGCTTACACCTAACGCACCATAATCTCCAAGATTATAAGTTACAGCGACGAAGTTGTAATTTATTCCGGCGAACCAATTTGTTCTTTCAACCAATGCACTGCCACCATTTATTTTTGTAATACCGGCCGGGTTCCAGAAAAGCGCACTAGGATCATCAGAAACAGCTACAAATGCACTTCCCATACCGGCAGCACGCGCACCCTGACTGATAGAAAGAAATTGTGCGGCAGATGTTCCTCTTTTTGAAACGTTAGAAACAAATTGCTGTGCATTAACACAAATGGAAAGAAGCAATATTATTATAATCGATTTTATTTTGTATGATCTCATTTTTCTCTCCACTCTTATTTAATAACCGCAAATTTTCCGATATGTTCTCCTACACCAGGAGCATCAACGTGGTATATGTACAATCCATAAGCTATATCCATACCGTCTTCAGAAACCAGATTCCATGATATGGAACCGTCCTGTGTTCCGGAATCTTTGTAAAGGGTTTTTACAAGAGCTCCGGTGATAGTGTATATTCTAATTGTACATTTTTGCGGAAGATGTATGAAGTCAATTCGTCTTTCTCCTCTACCTGTTTGATTGAGGTTCCTTCTTTCCCACGAGGATGCACTAACATAAGGATTTGGAACAACACCAATTTTTTTCATCTCTTGTTTCGCACTTTCAACATTTACTGTTGCAGCTTTTGTAGAGAAAGTAAAAAAATCACCTGTTCTAAATGGCTTTGTTGTACTAATCAGGAATTTATCACCCGGTCGTGGTTCAATTGCAACTGTAGTATTTGTCGGTCTGTAATAACCTACCTTCCATGTTAGTCGGTATGCAGTTCCTTCATATTCAATAATAACAATATCATCATTGAGGTCGAATTTTTTATTGTTATTATTATCGAATACTTCTCCCTGTACTTCCGTTCCGCTTGTCAGGTTAGTTATTTTAAATGGAACCAGCATTTTGGTAAATGGAGTTGTTATAGTCGGCTGCTCAAGAAATTCAATTTGATAATCTGAAGGCCATTTAACATTCCTTGCCGGTGCACTATTATCTGGAACAACCACCATGTTTAGATTACTAATACTATTTACAAAACCAGTTTTTTCAGGTACAATAGCAACTGAAGTATCATTGACTGCTGAAACTGTAATTCCATCGAAAGGAGGACTGAACTTACCACTGCCAATATTAGAAGAATCGATTGCAGCTTCAATTGTATCTGTTTTTCCTTGATAGGTGCGGACTATTGAATATGATGTAGTCTTATATCTTGGGAAAACTCCTTCGGATTTGAAAGAGATTTTATATGAAGCGTTTTCTTTCAAAGCACTTGGGTTTAGAATGAATGGATTGAGTTTTCCAGTACCAACACCTTGTGCAACCTTTGAAACATTTCCTACAATTTCTGGTGGTTGATATCCGGCAACAGGTGCATTTGGAACTACAACTGCACAATTGATATCAACAAACTTTACATTCCCAACAAGGTCTTGTGTAATAATTTTTGTATTCTCGGAAGGTATCAAACCTTTAGTTCCAAATTTCGGATCACCCTGATCATATGCTACAAGAGCATAATAATAAGTTTGACCGTTAACAACATTTTCATCTATGAATGAGTGCTGCAGACCAGTATCATCACCTCTCCAGAAATGTGCGCCGTTAATTCCAACAGGGTCAGGTCCTTTAATTCCATTTTTAAGATCGTACTGTGCAATCGGTTTCCAATATTTCGGTTCACCTTTAGAGTCGGTAATTAATTTGATATCATTAAATTCAGGTTCACGACTTTTATAAACAAGATATCCTTCAAAATCCATTTTATACCCTTTAGTTGGATCACCATCCTGATATCCTAAAAATGGATCTCTGGATTTTTCTGCTATATCATTCCAATAAAGAAATACTCTTTTATCTCCAGCAACAGCAGTTAAGGTTGGTTTATATGGTGGTTTAGAGAAATTATAATTTGCATTGTAAATTTGTTGAACTGTTTCTTTATTAAAAACCATATCTTCTTTATCACTGCCAAAAACCAAAGCCATTGAAAATCTTTCCCTTTTGTATAGCTTAAGTGGAAATGGACCCGAGCCGAATACCATACTTATGTTGGAGTTTTGAAGTGCAGTATCAAAATTTGCATAATTCATTTTGCGCCACATCACTTCATCATTTTTCGGCCATCCATCAGTTGGACCTTTACCGGCAAGACGGTAAATTGAAAGACTTGTCAATCCAATCTGATCCGATTCATCTTTATCGGTTTTATCAAAATTAGGTTCTCCGTCTGTTGGCATTCCGTCACCTTCTCCTTCGTCTGGTCCATTATATTGCGGATCGAATGGTCCAACACCATCTTTACCAACGTCATCATTTAAGGGTTCACGTGCTACTGGGTCCCACACTCCATTACCATTTAAATCTGAAAATGGGCGCCAGTCTTTATCATTATCAATTTCATCATCGCGTTTTTCATCAATCATTCCATCAAGATCATCATCAATTCCATTTAAACCATTACCTGGGCTTTCCAGATAAGCATAGCCAACATAACCGGTTTTCCATCGATCTGGAGGAGCAAAACCATCACCATCAAAAGCATAAGCAATGTCAAGTTTTGTATCGTAAGAAGCACAATCATCGCCATTATCATCTACACCGCCTACACCAGTATCGCAGTAATATCCAAAATAAGTTGTATCATAATTAAAGTCGGAGAGGTTGACTATATCAAAGTGCCAAAAGATAATATCTTCAGATAATACATGAGACCATTGAAATCCACGAACCTCAACGCGTAAACCTAACCCACCTCTATCTCTATCAGATGCAATTGGAAAATAATTATAAGGAGCGCGGGTAAATTCTTTGTCTTTGGAATCATCCATTACATAGAAGGCTTCAAAATCTGCATTTTGAACACCTCTTCCGAAATACCCATACCAATAACCATCCCATGCAGAAGTTATATTGGGTAAAACCCTCGGCCATTTATCTGGCCAGCTTAATGGTTTGGTGCTTATTGCTGGTTCAGTTGAGCTAGGGTTTGCATAACCGGGAACCGGTTCCATCACCCATAATTCGTTTGTAACAGGATCAAAATCAACTTCTTCACGATAGGACGTTTGAATAGGATGTATCAGCTGTCCATTCCCGGGAGCTATTACTGCAGCGCCCACTAAAGGAGTAACTCCATCAAGATAATTATGACCACTTCCTTTCGGCCATTCGCCCGAAGGTCGATCAGGCCAAGAACCGACCTGACCGTCATTTCTAAAAATTGTTCTGATCTGATTACCATCCATTACTCCTTTCTTACGGTAAGTTTTATCTCCCTTTGGATCAGATTTATATTTTGCAATTTGATCTGCCGTTTGACCAAATATTATTCCGTATGAAAGGAATAAATAAGTGACAATTAAAAATTTGTTCTTCATTAATCTCTCCAATACCAAGTATTAAAATCCAATATTAAAACCAAAATTAATTCTGCGAGGGGATGAATACATTCCCGGATTTTTTACAAATTCATCCAGAGTATTTAACCCTATAATCGGTCCAGCAAGTTTTGTATTCAAATCATTACCTGCTCTTCCAGTTGAACTATATACACCGTATTCATTAAGAGTATCAAATAGATTATATACAAGCAAGAAGAAATTAAAATCCATACCGAAAATTTTAATTTGTTTATTTGCCTTGAGATCTACATTAATTGTGCTCGGCTTCCTACCACTGTTTTCAAATCGGAGACCTTGTGAATATCTTGGATCTTCTGTATAAGGAGTTCCAGTTCCATACGAAAAAATAATTCCGGCTGTCCAATCACCTAAAGAACCAATAGTAAGTGATAGGTTGAGAGTATGTGTCTGATCCCAATCTAATGGGACTGTCTTCTTCGTCGATTCAACAGGTGGATCTGAAGTGTTATTGTTATAAACCGTAAATGGGTCAGATGCATTACCGGCTGCAACTTGATAAGTATAATCTAATTTTGCACTAAAGAAGTCTACAAACCTTCTCTCTAGAGAAATAATAAGTCCTTTAACATTACCATAATCCCTGTTGATAAATCTGCCAAATATAAACCCTTCATAAGTTTCAAGAATTTCCATTCCGAGTAAATTTCTGATATCACTGTAATAAACAGAGAGGTCAGCGGAAAGATTTGGAAATAACACTTGTTGAAGTCCTAACTCATACTTAACAGTTTTTTGAGCTTTTAATTCTGGATTTCCAATGTACGACGAAAGAGAAGTTGTCTGATCGATAATGTAACGGTCGTTTGCATATAATCTTTCGAATGGTGGAATCTGGAAAAAATGTCCATACGAAAAGTGAATTGCACCTTGATCTGAAATTGGGAAGGAAACACCAAGACGTGGACTTATCTGATATTCAGCTTCAGCTTTTCTTTTTTGATTGGCACCAGGGAAATTAGGATTATTCAATGGATTTCTAAGATCAACCGGTAGTTCCCAGTTGGAATTAAAATAATCGAAACGTATTCCAGCATTTATAATCATAATATCATATTCCATTTTATCCTGGATAAATGCTGAAAATTCATACGGCTTAGTAAAGTATTCCTGATTGTATTTTGTATTAGGATTACTGTAACCTAATGTGAAAATAGGATTACCCAATTCATCAATCTGACCCTCAGTTAAATTTCTAATTGTCATATAATGATTTTGAATTCTATGTAATCTTCCCTCTGCGCCAATTTTTATTTTGTGTTCTTTTGTAAGTTGAGATTCAAGTGCCCACTGAAGTATGTAAGTCAATGTATATCTGTCATATCTATCGGATTCATTTCCACCGGAGTTAAAAGTATAGTCTGAATATGGGCTGCCCTGATTAGGTTCAACATACCTTGGATCGAATGGGTCAGCGTAAAGATGTCCCCAGTATTTAAATAAGTTGGTTGAAAATTTTAAAGTTGAGATTGTATTTTGTGTTGGATAAAATGCTAATTGAAAATTGTGAACAGTATTTGTTCTATAATGGTTTTTTATTGCATCGGGTGTCCATCTATAAGCATGATTATAATATTTATTCCAGTTATCATCCCAAAAGATTCCGTAGCTGAATTTCCATTGGGGGATAATATAAGTTAACTTACCGTTGAACGATTTTTTTTCATAGGGATTCATTGGTACATAAGCACCATCACCTGTATTTAAATTTATATAATTAGTTTGATCCATTGGATTGGGGAAAAAAGGTCTATTGTCTGTAACGTTATATACTCTTTTACCGAAAATATGACCTTCATCTTTAAAATATCTTCCAGTAATAAAAAAAGTTAAACCATCAATTAATTTAGTTGGTCCTCCGAAATTAAATTGAAAATCTCTTGGTCCATTAATATTAATTTTATCTAGGTTGTAAAAAATATCTGTGTGTTTCGTTAAATAGTTTCCAACATAACCGGAAACAAATCCCTCGAATCTTTGTCCGCCATCTCTTGTAACGATATTAACAATACCAGACATAGCTTGTCCATATTCCGCATTAAAAGTACCGCTAATTACTTCCATTTGTCTGATCGAATTATTCTCAATCTGAACCGAAATTCCATTATTAAAAGCATCGTTAACTGAAATACCATCGATAAGATATGCAACTTCATTTGAGCGTCCTCCTCTAAAGTGGCCGTTAACAACACCGGCTTGAAGATTGATTACTTGTTGAATACTTTCTACCGGCATCATTTTTATATCTTCAGATGTAACAATTGAAGACGTTGAAGTAAGGTCTTTTGTTATTAGCGGTTGATTTGCTTGGATTACCACCTCACCTATATTAATACTGGTTGAGGTAAGTTCAACATCCAGACGTGTTGTAAGATCAATTTTTATAATTACACGTTCTATTGTAACTTTATTATACCCGACAGAACTTACTACCACATTGTATGAACCGGGAGTGATATTGTTTATAACGAAGTAACCTTCTATATCAGCGGCTGCACCAAAATTTGTTCCTAATAAAACAACATTTGCACCGATTACAGGTTCTTTCGTTTCTTTATCAATTACTTTACCTGTAAGCTTGCCCGTAGTACCCGAGTAAATATTTAAGACGAAAAGAAATAGTAATAAAAAGGTATGCTTACAAATTTTTAATAATAGTCTCATCACATAATACTCCCATCAAGGTGAATGTTCACTTATATTTTCTGTAATGAAAAACAAATGTACGGCACAGCATCTGAAATACTGTGCCGTACTAATGATTATTTAATCAGCATCATCTTTTTAACGTTTACATAGGATCCACTCTGGATTCTATAGAAATAGATTCCGCTTGCAAATTTTGATGCATTAAAGTCAACTGTATAATTACCTGGTTCTTGTTGTTTATTAACAAGTTCGGAGACAACTCTACCGAGAATATCGAATACTTTTATTGAAACCAAACCTGACTTAGCGATTGAATATTTTATCTGTGTAACGGGATTGAATGGGTTTGGATAATTTTGTTCTAAAGCGTATGAGTAAGGCAGTTCATTTTCAACACTAGTAATTGGAGTCATCCTATCACCCAGCCATGTATAAGTCCATCTTGAAACATCGGCATAAGATAAATCTCTATTCTCTGGGGAGTAAGTCATAATACCATCTCTATTACCTGTATCATTATCATTGATTGAAAAATCGATCGGGATTCTAAAACCTTCTTTAAGATAAATTATATCCTTGGGTGCTGTTGGGCTATTTCTTTTATTCATTAGATCATATAAAGAAATTTTAGCCTCAACCCTATAACCTGTCGGGAATTTTTCACCCCAATAATATGTGGATCCGGGTTTAGCAAGAGTATCGATATCAGCTCCTCCTTCGGAACGAATTGCACCAATATTAAATCTTAGATGATAGTCCGGTTGTGCACCTCTTTGATAACCAGTATGTGGCGCACCGTGAAAATCGTATAGACCAAGGAATATATCCGGGGCATCGTTAAGATAAGAAGCTGCTTGCGATGAGGGATTAACAATATCATCATCAACATCAAAAGCTATATAAAGATATTCCTTTTCAATTGCGACCCAGGCTTTTACTGAGAGGTCTGCATCATTATCAATAAAAGTGTTTGGTGCAATCTGACCGCTACCATCGGATATTCTCATAATGAATGGAGTTATTGAATTCCATTCGGACAAATCTCCATCAGCTTTAAAATTAGGTGGTGCTGTAGCAGAAATTGTAGGTACACCTTTACCATTATTTCTAATTGCTGCTCCTAATGAGGCTGGAGCGCCAAGATTTCCGGCTTTATCTTTACATGCAATTGCATAATAATAGGCTGTAGGTTGATCAATCTTAGCAGTTCTAAGAACATGGTCAATAACCTGAACTCCTTCCGGTATATTAAGTTTTACAACTTCGACACCGGCTGCATTAACATCTGTTATTGGATTGTCGCTGTAGTAAATATTATATTTTTCACCGGATTCACCGCTTACATCATTCCAGGTAATAAGGTTAGTATAAACACCGGGTACAACTGCAAGACCGGTAGGTGCGTTTGGCGCAGTTTTATCTGTTTCTTGATAACCAGCAGGTATTAAAAAGTCGAATAAGGTTGTTCCGCTTGCAAGTATATTATCACCGACGGGACCATTTGCATCAACAGAATACTCAATCTTAAATCCGCCGCATTTAGATAAATCCATTACACCATCATCATTACCCTGATCGGGTGGATTGATAAAAATATTTGGTGCAAGATTCCAGGAACTAACGTTAGTATACTCAAGTGGAATTTTAACCATTGTCCAATCATTATAAGTAGAATCTATCTTGAAGTTAAAAAGGGTAAACCAGCTTTCCCGTTTACTACCACCATCATCAAATAAAACTAATCTGCATTGTAATCTACCAGTAAGATTATTGGGCACAGTATTTTTAATGGCAATATAAAGTGTTGTATTTGCTGCTAAATTCATGGGAGTAGCAAATTCATGAGTAAGATTAACATAACCACCCCAGCCTTGATTAGCATTCACAGTATAATCAACCTGTAGAGCCGAAGCTCCTTCGAATTGATCCTGAGTAACATCTTTTAAATCAACTTTTCCTTTAGTAGAACCCCAGCTCATATTATCGATAGTGAAATATCCAGCCGTTGAAGCAGTGTTATCGAAAGTTGCAAGAGGTGGATACTTTGAACCAACAAGTCTTAAATCATCCCACAAAACAACTCCATGAGCCCAGTTATCACCGCCAACAACAGGAGCTGTAAATTCAATGCTGTATCCAACTACTTTGTCAAGGTCAAGTTCACCATTATTTCTGGCACCACTCCATCCTGGAAGCGAGAAACCATCAGCAGTTGGTGCTGCGCCGTCAAAACCTTCAATAGTTTTGAGAGGAATAATTAATTCTTTCCAGCCAGGAGTATCATCATATGGTACTGCAGTTTCAAAATACCAATCTTCATGGTCAGATGCAGAATTCCAGTAATTTGCTTCACCACCGGCTTCGTGGATTTTAAAGCGCATATGAACAAAATTAGGTTTTGAAGAAGCGGTAAGATTATTGTACCAAATACTTATATGATCTGCCATACTAAAATCGAAGTATGGTTTGCCTGGAGTTGTAATAGGGGTTAAATGCATTAGCTGAACAAACCCACCCCAGGATTCGGTTGTATTTACGTGCCATTCAACTTTGAGAGATTTAGCTCCCTGATGAGCAGTAGGTTCATCAGTTAAAACAGCATAGCTACCACCTGTTCCTAAACCGCGTAGGTTTCCTTGAATTGGATGATTAAAGAAACTATCTGCAGCGGTACTTTCAAAAGATTGAACGAGCCACTGTGCATTTACTGATGCAGCTAGCAAAAAAATGCACACAATAAAAAATTTCTTCATTGATACTCCTCCTTTTTTAATTTACACTAACAGGGTTATTATGTGTTTGTTAATTCAACAGTTTTGAAATTTATTTTTAATTAGTTGTTAAACGAATAAGTACCAGATACCAAGAGTTACAATAAGTAGAATTACAGATAATAATACCTGTGTCCGATATGTTGTAGATACTAATAATCCTTTATTACTGAAACCATAACCAATCGCAAAAAAATTATTTTTCAGCTTTACTTCTTCTTCAGCATATTTCAATACACTGGATAAAATGAATAGAAATAATGACGTTCCTAAAAACAGATAGATTGTGAAATGCAAGTAATTAATATGAACAAACTGCAACAATAATTTATTAGAGATAGAACCTGAACTGGCCATGAATTCTAGAATAAATCTAGAAATACCAATCAGTTCGCCTATTACTAATGATATAAGTGCAGCTTTAGAATGTATTTTTTTGAATATAAATCCGAATAAGAAGAGTGCAGCAATTGGTGCACTTATAAATGCTTGTGTTCCCTGTAGAAAAATATAAATATGAGAATTCATTAGCTTTATAAACGGTACGAAAAGGAGAACTAAAAAAATTATCATAACAGTGGACATCCTTCCAACAAGAACCAGGGTCCTTTCTGAAGCATCAGGATGTTTTGGTTGATAGAAATCAATCGTGTATAATGCAGCAATACTGTTAAAAGCAGCTGATAACGATGACATCATAGCAGCTAAAAATCCGGCTATAATAAATCCTTTTACTCCAACTGGAATTATTCCGCTCATCAGAAGTGTAGGGTAAGCAATATCCCCCTTGGCTTCAGGATATAATGCAACAGTAATAAGTCCCGGAAGTACAAGTACAAAGAGAGGTAATATTTTTAAGAATGCAGTAAATAGAGTTCCGCGACGAGCATCATCAATGCTTTTTGCACCAAGTACTCTTTGAACAATGTAATGATCTGCACACCAGTACCAGAATGCAATTATCGGTGCACCAAAAATGATTCCTGTCCATGGAAAATCAGGATCGTTAATTGGTTTGAACATTTGAAAATAAGACGCTGGTAATTTTTCTTGAAGTCCCGAAAAACCACCAACCTCGGAAAGACCATATATTGTAAGTACTATTGTACTTAATATTAACAATATTCCCTGAAATACCTGGGTTTTAACTACAGCAGAAAAACCGCCGATTAGTGAGTAAAGACCCGTTAACAAGACTATTGCAACAGCAGAAGTAAATATACTCCAGCCAAAAATCATGTTAAATAAAATTCCACCGGCAAAAAGAGTAACAAGAATTTTAGTAATGATATATGTAAAGATTGATATTCCTGAAAAGAATTTCCGGTTAGAAACATCAAATCTTTTTTCAAGAAATTCAGGTGTGGTTCTTACTCCTAATCTTTTATAGATAGGTGAAATGAACCATCCAAGTAAAATAAGTAGAAAGATTGCAATAAGTTCAAATTGAGCAACTGCAAGACCTCTCGAAGCACCAGAACCGGCAAGACCAATAAAATGTTCGCTTGAGATATTTGTTGCAAATATGGAGATACCAACAGCAAACCAACCAAGGTTTCTTCCGGCTAAGAAGTATTCGTTTGTATTGGAATCTTTATTCCTGAAATGAATTCCAATGGCTATTACTATAACAACCGATAAAAGAATTATTAATAGGTCTATTACACTGATTGGATCATTCATGAATTGAATGATTCAAAAATGATACCGAAATCGGCTTTGATTTTTTTCCACTTTTTGAAGAGAATTACACTCAATAAAGGATTGTGCTTATTATAATAATAATAATCAATTATTATAATGATAAGTAAACTATATGAAGGTCTGGACTAATCTTTTTTATAAACTCTGACATATTCAACTTCCATCCTCTGCGGGAAAATTGAATTATCGATTCCCTGAGCACCACCCCAGGTACCACCTATTGCAATATTAAGAATTAGATGAAAACTTTTGTTGAATGGCCAATATTCCCATCCTTTATTTTCGTTTTTAAATCCGAAATATATTTTATCATCTACGTAAGCTTTAATTTCGTTTTCATTCCATTCAAGAATATAATTATGAAAAGCAGTTGTAGCATCGGGAATATTAACAGTGGCAGTCTTCTGTGTACCATTTGTATGAACATACTTATTGCAATGTATGGATGCATGAATAACATTCGGGTTATAGCCAACATGTTCCATAATGTCAATCTCTCCGTTATCGGGCCATCCGCCATTACCCAAACTCCATACAGATGGAAGCATCCAGATTGCCGGCCAGGTTCCCTTTCCGGTTGGTAGTTTAGCTCTTATTTCAAATCGGCCATAAGTCCAATCACCTTTTGCTTTTGTTACAAGACGTGCGGATGTATATTCTTTCCCATTATAAAAATCTCTTCTCGCTTCAATTATCAATTTACCGTTTTCAATTCTTGCATTTTCAGATCGGTAAGATGAATAATATTGAAGTTCCTGATTTCCCCAACCATTGTCTCCCACATCATAACTCCATTTCCGAACATCCGGTAATCCATCTTTATCAAATTCATCCGACCAAATTAATGTCCAGCCGGGAATTTCTCCTTCCTTTTTCGTTTCACTTTCGGTTGACTGCCCCGTGCAACTAATCGACACTAAAATTAGAACAAATAATATTACGCGAAATAATTTCATAATTAATTCCTTCAAAAATATTCAAATTACTTTACTAGCAACATTTTTTTTACAATACTATTATTATTCCCGGTAAGTTTGTAAAAGTAAACACCCGATGAGAGTTTTTTAGCATCAAAATTAATTTTATGATTACCGGGCATTAATTCTCTATTAAAAAGAAGTGCAACTTCACGTCCCAGCATGTCATATATTTTTAATGAATATAAAGATCTTACAGTAATAGCAAAATTAATTGTAGTTGAAGGATTAAATGGATTAGGGAAATTCTGTTCTAATTTCATTTGGCCGGGAATGTTTTCGTCCTCACTATTAACATTAACCAAAATCCCTTCTTTACTAAAAAACGGGAGATAACTACTTTTAAGAGAATTGGCAACTGGTTTTGAAGTTTTTCTATCCATCGAAACTAATCCCATGGTTTGCCAACCGCCAGTTCTATACTGATACCAATCAAAAAGTGCCCACCAAGTAACACCTATTAGATTTCCATAAGACTGAATATTACCGGCTTCATTATATGGTGCGTGGAATTTAAATGCCCTGAAAGTTTCATCGAAGATATAAGTCTGATTTGTAATTGTTGAATTATTTTCTGATGACCAGTAACCAAATTCAGTTGCAATAATAGGTTTGGATGGAAAATTATTTTTTGCATTATTCAGAAAACTGAACGTACCGCCGAATGCTTCATCAAGTTTTGGCTGTGGAAGAATATATTTATGAAAAATTCCGAAGTACATTGTCCACCCAGCTACATCAAGTGGATTTTGTGAATCATCATTCGGACCGGGACGATCTGCTGCTGCCGATTGTGTTAGAATCCTTCCGTCATTATAACCAAGTCGATCCGAAGCTAACATTTCATGGAAAACTTTTCTATTTGGTACATCAAGACATTCATTAGAGGCACTCCACATAATTATAGATGGACGGTTAAAATCTCTGAAAACCATTTCCCTGAACATTTGAAGATGTATCTTCCTCTGCGTGTTCTGAATAATCCATGTTTCAGCAGTATCGAACCAGTAAACAGGTATTTCTTCCATGATTGCCAGACCAATTCTGTCAGCAATTAGATATGTATAAGGATGATTTGGATAATGAGCTGTTCTAAGATATAATGCTCTAAAATCCTGCACAGTTTCTAAATCAGAAAAAATAATTTCTTTTGGTACACTTCTACCGTAGTCCGGATGTTCTTCGTGTCGTGCAAGTCCTACCAAGAACCATATTCTGTTATTTAACAGAAACCTTCCATTGCTTATAGAAATTGTCCTTAATCCGAATTGAGTATAGTATTGATCAATTACTTCACTCCCCTTTTTAACGGTTACTTTAAGAATATACAGATTAGGAGATTTTAGAGACCAGAATTTTGGATTTGAAATTTGGAGATATGTTTTCCAGATATAAACGTTTTGCGAAGGAACATTAATTTCTTTTTGAGTCTCGCCGTTGATCGACACCTCGTTACCAATTAAATCTTCTGCAAACTCAGACTGAACATTACTCTCATTCATCATAGCTTCATATACATTAAGAGTTACTGTAACATCTTTGTTATTGCTTTCCATATTCTGAATTAATACTGAAGTATTGAATCCGCCGTTTAATCCTTCGGTTACAATATCAGCTCTGGCAATCGAAATCGGATCAGAAATTTCGAGATAGACATCATGAATAATTCCGGCATAATTAAACCAATCAGGTGTTGTATATGGGACAATGTCTTTTCTCGCATTCCAGGCAATATTATCTACACGAACAGCAATAACATTTTCACCTCCATAATTAAGAAATGAAGAGATGTCAAATGCGAAAGGTGTATAACCTCCTTCATGGTAACCAGCATAATTTCCATTAATCCAGACATCGCATGTATAATTAACTGAGTAAAAAATCAGTTTAATGAATTTTCCATTATGAGAAGCTCCAATATCAAATTTTCTTCTATACCAAATTCCATCATTATAAAATTCGGGCGTAACATTAGCTGCATTTAATTTATTTTCGACACCGGGCAAAAGTTTTGTTTCCCAGGCTGAGTCATTGTAACCTGATAAATGTCTTCCAGCCGCTTCATTCTCAATTAAAGATATTGTTGAAGGCACCCGCTTTAATAACGAAAGATTATCGTTGGCAGAAAATCTTTCCTTTTTCCATTGACCGGCCAGATCAATTATAACTCTCGATTTTTGTTTCTCAAATGTCGGAAGTGGTATATTATTCTGATAAGGAACTTTATTTCCGTTAATGTCTCTAAGATCCAGAGTTGCTTCAAGAGTAGCTGTTTGTGCAGATAAATTAATTAAATGGACAAGTAAAATAGTAACGAAGCAGCCAAAAAAGTTTTTTCTGTTCATAAACTCCTAATAAGGTAATTTGTAATTAATGCAAAATGAATACCATTTTATTTTACGGGATTTTGTAATTAATGAAAAGATTTCGGGTGGAAATCAATACATCAGGATTAAACGGCTTATTATTTTAATAAAAAGTGATTATCACTTTAATAATTATTTCAATCCAAGTTCTTTACACATCCTCAAGTAATTTGGAGGTGCAAGCCCAAGTTTTTTTGCTGCTTCTGAATCTGAACTTGATTGATTGCGAATAAATTTGAAATATTTTTCTCTGAAAATTTTTTCCATCTGTTTTAATGATAAAATTCTTTCATTTGTTTTAAAACTAATTCCTTCATCACCAAAATAATGTTCGAGGTTGGATACTTTCTTACCCAGAGCATTTTCGATTAATTGGACTGTAATAACATTATCTTCATAAAAAAGTAATCTCTGAATAAGATTCTTTAATTCCCTTACATTACCGGGCCAGTAATAATCTTTTAAGAAACTAATTGCTTCCTCTTCCAGAACAGGAGGTTCTTTACCCATATCGATGGAATATTCATTTAGAAAATAATTAGCAAGCAAAATAATATCCTCCTTCCTTTCTCGTAGCGGCGGAATGTTAATGGGTAAAACGTTTAAACGATAGAAAAGATCCTCTCTAAAATTTTTCTTTTCAACCTCCTCTTCGAGATTTTTGTTTGTTGCAGAAATTACTCTTACATCAACTTTCAGTTTATCTATTCTTCCCAGTTTCTCAACTTCTCCATCTTGAAGCACTCTTAATAGTTTAACCTGAGAAGCCATAGGCAATTCCGAAATTTCATCAAGGAAAATGGTTCCATTATTCGCCTGTTCGAATAACCCGGGTTTGCTTTTATCAGCACCTGTAAAAGCTCCTTTTTCATAACCGAATAATTCACTTTCGATAAGTTGATCAGGAATACCGCCACAATTTAAGGGAATAAAATTCTCGTATTTACGCGGACCTGAATAATGGATATTGTAAGCAACAAGTTCTTTACCCGTTCCTGAAAATCCGCTTATTAATATCGGGGCTTTACTTTTTGAATAATTATTGATCTGCTCTTTTATTTTTTTTATTGCCTCTGATTCTCCAAGTATTTTTTTTGAACCAAGTATATTATTTACGCTGATATCAAGTTTCTGATTCGATTTCTGTTTTTCTTTTATCAGTTGTCTTCTTTCGTATGCATTAAAAATGCTGATGATGAAATCTGTTGGCTGGTAAATATAATCTTCAATATCCCCCGGATATTTAGTGCAATACCAGAAAGCACCGGCTTCAAGCAGATTATGTGCAAACTCATAATCAGTAACATTAATTGTCATTTTGGTAATAACAATTATTTGTAAAGACTGATCAACATCCTTAATCAATTTTATAAGAGCCTCTCCCCTTAATCCACCAGCTATTTGGTAATCCATAATTACCAGATCATATTTATTTTTCTTTAGTTGAATCATTTCAATAGCGGTTCTGCCGTCTGAAACTATATCGGCAATTTCAATATTACTACTGAATGGACGGATTGTATTCTGAACCCGTCTTACATCAAAATCTTCATCTTCTATTAATAGCACTTTTATGGTATTTGTTTTTAACATGGTGTTTCCGTTTAATTAGGAATGATAATTGTATAAATACATCCGCCTTCGATTTTATTTTTCACATCAATTTCCCAACCACATCTTCCTTTGGCAATCTGATATGCCAGGTAACATCCGTAGCCACTTGAATTTTTCTGATTCTTAGTTGTTACATTTTCCTGAAAAAGTTTTTTAATTCCGTTATTATCCACTTCAAGCATTTCGGGGCTAATTCCTTTTCCATTATCTGATATCTCGCAAATTATCCTTTTCTTTTCTTCACTATAATATGTAGTAATATTTACGTATAATGGAACAACTCCCCCGTGATCTAAACTATTCTGAATAAGAGGTTCAATTACTTCCCAGACTACAAACTCATTAATATTAATAAGTGGTAAGTTTGGTTCTAGGTTCAGTAAAATTTCGTAAGAATTAGTTTTCATTGAAATCCGGTTAAAAAGATTTTCTACTATAAAACGGATTACCTCATTTAAATCTGTCCTGAAAGTAGAATTTCTGATTGTTTGAATAGGTGGATCATACCATTTCATATCATAAATAACACGTGAAATAAAATTCGAATATTTACTTACACGATATTTGATCTCCTCAATATTATCTTTTGACAACATTCTTAAGTCTTCTTTTATAAAACCCATCACTTTTTCAGCTTTGTGATGAGTGTGATATATTCTTTTAGTGAATAAAGATTCTTTCTCATGATCATATTCCTGTTTGATATTTCGTTCATGCTCCTTTAAAAGTAAATTCTGAGCTTCGTCTCTCTCTTTAACTGTGTAAGAAGAAATATAATACATTGTAATCAAACCTAATAGGAATAGTGCTGAAAACAGAATAGACGTTTCTTCATAACTGGAGAATATTTCCTTTTGAATAAACGAAAAATCGGGTGTACTTTTTATGTACAAAGCACCCACAAATTCACCATTGGGAACAAACGGAACAAAAATATGATATTCATTTTTCTCTTTTAAAATGTTAACAATTTTTTCGCTGGTATATAAATCTTTGCTGATTTGCCTATAAAGTCTAACTGCATTTTTATGTTCCTGGTTAGTATTTACCTGGCCAATATTTTGTGTGAAAATAAAATTGAAAAGTTCTGTTCCGTTATCTATTGCTTTAGTTACACCACCGTCATTCACTAGAAGGCATATTTCTTCAACGTTTTGTTGAAGAAGTTGCTGATTAAGAATAATATCAAAGAAGTGAATAATTTTTCTTTTTTCTTCATCACTAACCGGCGCTTTTAGTGCAGTGGTTTCAAATAATAATTCAAGCGAAGTAGTGCTAAATTCTGCAAGCCGCTCTGCCGAATGATTCTGATACCAATCCTGACTTTTTTCTATGAATGAATTCACGGAGGATCTATGAGTAAAAGATAAGACAAACTGGAACAGAACTAGTCCAATAAACAAAATTGAAAGGTGCTTGAATTCAAAGTGATATTTTCTAAAATTTTCAAAAATTTTTTGAGACATAAATCATTTTATGAATATTTGTTTTGAATTTATTACCTGTTCGGCTTTTGATAAAGCATCGACTACATTTAATTTTCGCTTTAATGCGAGATTGAGGTAATGAGCAATTACATCTGAGTAACGCGTATAATTTTCAGAATATGGCCGGTTGGTATATGTCTTAATAATTTTTTTGTAAAATGATATTTTAGGATCGGAAGAAGAATCTGCATTTTCGTAAAAACTTTTTACCACCGGCAGAAAACCGCTGTGTTTAAATAAGATTAATTGTGATTCATATTCATTAACAAACTTTAGAAACTCAAGAGCAGCCCACTTCTTTTTTGATGCCGCAGAAATCATCAGATTCCAACCTCCAATAACACTTAATGGTTTCGAACCTGCAAAATGCGGCAATGGCGCTAACTTGAAGATTTCTTCTGGATTGGTCCCCTTCCAGTTGGATTCACACCATTTATAGAAACTTGGCCAACCTCGAAGAAAGATTCCATTATTTTTAATAAAATGATTGTAAGTATCCGGTTCTCTATAACCGGTTACTTCCGGTGGTGTGAGATTATATTTATTGATAAGATCAACTAAAAGCTGGAGGGATTTTACAGAAGATGGCGTTGTTAATTTAACCGAATCGCCTTTTATCATTTCACTATTTTGTGAGTTTAATAATTCGATAAAACTGCACATCAGACCTTCAAAATCAGCGGCAGCGAAAAAATAAAATGAATTGTTCGGTTGTTTTATTCTATTCCCTAATAAAATTAATTTTTCCCAGGTGATAAAATTGTCGAGATCTTTTTTTATTGCTTCATAATTCTGGATTGATCTAAGAACTTTATCGTTATAATACATGACACTAATATCAAAATATAACGGAAGCGCAACTAGTTGACCCTTATAATAACACGATTCAATTGCTGCCTCGAGATATTGTTCCCTTTTATTAACCGGAAAGTAGCTGCCGAGCGGTTCCACAAACTTTGCAAATCTTTGTGTCCAGATCTGATCTACCGAAAAAATATCAATTCTATCGCTTCTTCCTCTTAAGTAACGAATTAGTAATTCTTTTCTCTCATTTGTACTGAACTTTTCAAATGGCAGATCTATCGGGACAACCTTTATTTTACCGGCATATTGTTTATTAAATTTCTCAATAACTAATTTGTGTCCATCCGAAATATTATCCACAAAATAAATTTTGGTTTCTGGTTCCTCTTTTATAATAAAGCCATCGCCGATTACAGAAATAAAAACAAATGTTATTAATGCAAACCCGATTATAGCAAGCAATGTAAAATAGAATTTGCTTAATGTTTTCTTCACAAATTTCATTTCAAGGAAGTTCTGCTTTTAATCTATTTAAAAATAATTGATACCAAGAAGTATAAGGAATTGAATAAGGTACTGCCAACAGCTGTCCGCCAAATCCGAATCTTCGGAAAACCATCATATTTACATCTGTTACTTTTATTCTATTTAAGAGATCAAAATCGATTTTTAAGTTGGATTTGATTGCTGCAGAAGAAGTAATTGTATCAAGCGATGCAAACATTTTTTTTGTTTTTAATATTTTCTTTATATCCTCTTTAGCTTCATTGAACACTTCTATCTTCTGTTTTGTACCAGCTTTCTTTTCTAAGAGTTGAATTAAAATAAATTTGTTGCCGAGTTTAACAGGTCCAAACATTTCATTTATTTTTAACCGTCCGGCAATTGTGCCAATTTCTCCTTTTTCGGTTACAGGGAAATAATCAGAAATATAATCCTCGGTATCAGCGATATGGTATTCTTTACAGAGTTCTATAAAATTTTCTCCGGCGTTATATCTTCCTAGTACTTTTTCAATTATACTCAAATCATTTGTTGTAAGCTGAGCAATCTTAACAGTGTCCGGTAATTGCACTTTCTTATTTTCTTTATTATAAAATTCCAATGCTTCAGCATCGTTTATCTCGGATTTCAAATAAATATTTTTCATAACCAAATGAGAGAGGTAATAATCCTTCCAAATATTCAAGTCTTGTTGTACATCTATTAACTTATCGTATCCCTTTTCAATTGATTTGTTTATTAGTAATTGGTTTTGGATAAAATTGAAAACTCTTGAACTAAGAATTCGTTTTATGTCCTCCAATTTATTCGAGTCGAAAATAATCCCGCCATATTTTAAGTCATCCAAAAAATCTTTTAATAATACGGGGTCCGGGTTAAATTTAATAAAGGGATTTAATAAATCCGACTGCAACACAGATTCTATTCTATTTATATCTTCTTCGCCTATACTAATATTTGACTTTAAGGAATCATTAACTTCAAAATTAACTTTGCTTAAATAATTGTAAAACGATTCAACTAACCGATCGAACAATTCTCTATCAGCATTAACTTGAATACCTCTAAAGAAATCCTTATAAAATTTTTGATATAGTTCTTCTTCTATTCTCTCAGAAAGGATTTTCTTTACTTTAGATTGGATTTCGGAATCGAGCGAAATTTTCTCAACATCAAACACTTTACATATATACCAGCCTTCTTTCAAATGAATAGGTTTTGTAACCATTCCCGGAAGTAGTGTAAATATCTGATCTTCAATCAAAATATGTGTATCTCCGAAGGATACTTCTTTAATATTTATCTGCTCTTTAAATTCTTCTCTTTTAGATAGAATCGAATCAAAATCATTACCTTGCAATATCAAAGAGAATATAGAATCGATTTCTTCCTTCTTATCGGAATAGATAAATTTCATTTTTATTTTCTTTTTTGCTCGATCCAAACTTTTTATCATTAATTCATTCGGTATTTCAATTTTATCTTTTATCTCTTTTTTATAAAGTGCATCTCTAAGGTAGATTCCTTTAAGATATTTCATTATTCTTAAAAATTCATCTGTGTTTTCATAACCTTTTTCAATGGCTTCTGCTGCAAGAATTTTTTCTGCAATTAATGTTAATAGAAAATCCATTTTTGCATCAAAAGATTTTTGATCAAGACTTTGTGGATGAGGTGTAAATTCATACCGATATAAGTATTCATTTACCGTCAAATTTCTATTCCCAGTATTGACAAGAATTTCATTATTCTCCTGTGCTTTCCAATTACTTGAAAAGCTTAATAATAGAACAACTATATAAAAAGGTACGCTGCTGATTAATTTAACAGAAAATATTGTGTCGGTCATACTTATACTTTTAATTCTACTGTAATAATGATTCATTATATTATATCAATATTTAATTAAAAATTTTTTGCTGGATTCGAATCTAATGAAAATACTTCGCTGATTAAAGTCCTTTTAGTAATCCGGATAAAATATTCAATATCATAGATTGATTGTAAATTATTGATGACTTATTACATTTTAGCTATTTTGTATTAAAAATAAAAAAATATCATGAAAATAATTAAGACTATTTTAATAATAGCATTAATAACAATTTTGGCTTGTAGCAAAAAAGATTCCTCAGTAACCGAATCGAAACGCATTTTGCTTACAGGGATTGTCCTTGATGCACAGTTGATTCCACTAAGTGGTGTAAACATATCAACAGATCCAGTATCAAAATCAACAACTACAGATCAATACGGAAAATTCGAATTAATAGATATTAATCCCGGCAATTATAAAGTCCGTGCAGAAAAATCCGGATATTTGACGGAGACAAAAGATGTTGTTGTTAAAGATACATCTCAAGTACAAATTCTTCTTAGAAATTTAATTACTATTTCCGGTAAAATAATAGATGATTCAACAGGTAATTCAATTGACAACGTTCTTATTTCAATTCCTGCATTTTCATATCAAACACTAACAAAATCTGATGGTTCATATACATTAAACAACGTACCAGTCGGTTTAAATATTGTTTACTTGAAAAGAAACGGCTATTCATATACACATAAAGAATTGTATGTAAAAATCAATGAGACAACAGGTTACGACCTATCGCTATCAAAGTTATCGGATATACAAATGGTTCAAGTAGAAGGAGGGAAATTTAGAATGGGGGATACTTTTGGAGATGGAAATTTTAATGAGAAGCCGGCACATGATGTTACCATTACAAGTTTTTTGATCTCTATGTACGAAGTAACTCAGAAACAATGGATAGAAACTATGGGAACAAATTCTTCAAAGTTCTGGGGAGATAATTTGCCGGTTGAATCAGTTTCGTGGACTGATGCAATTCAGTTCTGTAATTCAAGAAGTGAATTAGAAGGATTAAAACCTTGCTATACAATTTCAGGGAATTCAATTACTTGCGATTTCAGTGCTAATGGATACAGACTTCCAACAGAAGCTGAATGGGAATATGCTGCTCGTGGAGGAAAGAATTCCGGTAATTATAAATATAGCGGTAGTACAGATCCAAAAGATGTTGCCTGGTTTTACAATAATTCCAATAATATTACACACCCCGTTGGAACTAAAAAAGCAAATGAAGTTGGTATTTACGATATGAGTGGAAACGTCTGGGAATTTTGCTGGGATTATTATAGCGATACGTATTACTCAGTATCTCCACTTATAGATCCTTTGGGTCCTTCTCAAGGGGAATCCAGAAGTTTACGTGGCGGTTCCTGGACAGACGACATGGTTTTTAATAAGGTTTATTATCGGAGCTACTACGGGCAACGGCAGAGAGGAACAAATGTGGGATTTAGAATAGTTAGAAGAATAAATTAAATATCCTACGGTGCCAACTTTTATTAAAAATGAAATTAGTGCAGATATGATGAGTAATTACAGGACTTAATTAACTATTATATTATACAATAGTCCCACGATGTTATTTAATTGAAATCATTTTTCTTACTTGAGTAAAAGATCGATCTCCATTTTGTGGTGAAGCAATAATTTTATAAATGTAAAGACCTGATGTAAAATTGCTTAAATTCCAGATGATTGAATGATAACACGCAGATATAGATTCATTCTGTAATTCTATAACTTTTTCGCCGAGAATATTATAAATAGATAATATAACATGACATTCCACTGGAAGTCCATATTTCAAAGTCGTTGTTGGATTAAAAGGATAAGGGTAATTCTGATACAGTTAGAATTTCAGCGGAATCTCCTCAACTTCAACACTATTAAGTTCTGAATTTTTTAAGCAGCGTACACAAAACCCGAATTCTTTATCGCCGCTGCCATAACCGATATTCGAATTATTTCCGTACAAAAGTATTGTTTTTGCACTGATAGAATCACTCGGTGTAGAGGTCCAGAATCTCACACTTGAATTAAGAAACATAAAGGAACCGTCATTTCCCCTATAACCCGACAAATGAGCAGAAAAACAGATAGCATCGGTTCCACCATTACTAAAAACCTTCAGTGCTTTATCATCATTCTAAACAAAATCACATAACTTTTGAAACTCTTCATTTGTTGGGATGTGCCATCCTTCAGGGCAGATTCCCCGCGCACCCGGGATAGTACTATATTGCATCGCTTCGTTCCATTGATAATACGCTCCATAATTTCTGTAATTCACTGAATCGTTATTGAAGCAATATTTTTCTATGACACCATTATCAGTCGCATCACGGTTTCCGGGTATCATTATTCCTATTTGCAAATTTTCTCGGAGCCACCATTGATCACCAATCTGAATGGTGTTGTAAATCTTCCCACCATAATTAATCACAGATGTAGTCGGATAGGGAGTTTGACAAAAAATAATTTCGGAAAATCAAGATGAGAAATAAAACCAGCAGAAAATTCTTCATAAAATCTCCAGATGTAAATCTGAAAAATCCAATTCTATAAGAAAGTATGCTTTTGGTTTGTCTTAATATAATTTATGAGAATATGAACAACAATTCATTTGTTTCTTTAAAGTCGATGAATTTAACAAATCGTCATAGTTCATAATAGTAATGGCGATAATAAACTAGTTTACCTCGCCATAAAATAAAAAACCCCGAATTACTTCGGGGTATTTAATGTTTTGCGGAGAGTCAGGGATTCGAACCCCGGATAGGCTTGCGCCTATAACGGTTTTCAAGACCGCCGCATTCAACCACTCTGCCAACTCTCCAATATTTTTTTATCAACTAATTCTTATCGAGCTCTTAATCATCTCTATTCTAACAAGACCGCCGCATTCTCCCATTGGGATGGCTTCGCCAAACCACTCTGCCAACTCTCAATTTCAAAAAACTTTCAAAAAGCGGTTACAACATTAATAAAAATCGTGCTAATTCTCCATTTCCTTTCTTAAAAAAATTGTACTAAGCCGCTTTTTATTTGAAAAAAACAGTTAACTATTTTTCAACTTTAATTTCTGTAACAGATTCTAATAAACCTTCTGACTTAGCTTTTAATTTTATTTTTCCAGCTTTATCACCAGCTTGAATAATTACTAACGCTTTCCCATTAAAAACTTTACGTTGTGGAATTTTATAAGAGTCATGATCTAAAGGATTACCATTATCAACCCCAATTATTTTCCCTTCACCTTCAATTTCAAATTGGATTAAGTTGTTTGCAGTTGGCACTATCAAACCATTTTTATCAACAACATCAACTTCAACATGAATTACATCTCTTTTATCTGCTTTAATATTTCTTCTATCAACTTTTAGTTGAATTGCATTCGGTGAATCTGTTGTTCTAATTTCTTGTTCAACAACAACCTTTCCTTCTTTTTTCCCAACAACTTTCAAAACACCGGGAGTGTATGGAACATCCCATTGAAGATGTAAATCGGCAGTTGTTGGAAATACTCTTGGTTTATCATATAAATTCCAGCCGCCTGAATTACCTTGTCGTGGAAATTCCAATCTCTTTTCACCAAATGATTTCCCGTTTAAGAAAAGTTCAACTGCATCACAATTTGTGTAACATAAAACCGGGATTACCTGACCTTCTCTTCCCGGCCAGTTCCAATGAGGGAAAACATGTATCATTGGTTCGGTTGTCCACTGACTTTTATAAAAATAATACCCATCCTTTGGGAATCCACATAAGTCCAATACACCAAAGTCAGAATTTCTTTCGGGCCACCAGGATTCTCCGAGATAATCTATACCAGTCCACATAAAATCACCTATTACATAATCGTACATACGAACAAATTTCCAAAGTTGCTCAGCATCAATCATTCTGAAATTATAATTCGGTTTTACTACCGAAGGATCATTCCCCAGTGAATAATTTCCTCTTATTCCTCCACTGTTCGAAATACTTTCGCTTCCAATCATTTTCCAGTTAGGATGGTTATGACGATCGATACTATAATACAATTCTCTTCGTTCGTGCCATCTATCAACATAATTATAACCGACTATATCAAGCCCATTCAAAAATTCTAAAGTTGTTGCGCCACCATCGGCTGCAATGTTATCACAAGCTAATGTTACAGGACGTGTTGGATCCTCCTGATGAAAAACTTCAACAAGCATTTTTAATATTTCATGTCCATTTGCACTTTTTTGCTCTGGTATTTCATTTCCGGCACTCCATAATACTATTGACGGATGATTTCTATCTCGATGAATCATCGCAAGTAAATCTTTTTTCCACCATTCATCAAAATATTCATAATAACCATGTTTTCTTTTTCCATATTTCCATTCATCGAATATCTCATCCATTACTAAAAATCCCATTCTATCGCATAAATCCAGAAATTCCGGTGCCGGTGGATTATGTGATGTTCTTATTGCATTGCAACCCATCTCTTTCAGGATCTTCAACCTTCTTTCCCAGACTCCAATTGGTACTGCGGCTCCAACAGGTCCACCATCATGATGAAGGCAAACGCCATTCATCTTAACATGTTTTCCATTTAAGAAAAATCCTTTATCAACATTATACTCTATGCTTCTTATTCCAAATGGCGTAACCACTTCATCAATAATTTTTTTCCCTTCTAATATTGTTGTGTAAAGATTATAAAGCACAGGAGTTTCAATAGACCAGAGTTCTGGAGAAAGAACTTCTAATTCTTGTTCAATTTTATTTTTGTTGTTTGATTCTATTTTGAAAGTAGATTCGGATTTTGCAACCTCTTTGCCATCTTTATTTCTTATACTTGATCTAAGAATTAAGTCAGCGTTTTTACTTAATTTATTTTCGATAAGAGTGCTAACAGAAACTTTGGCATTTTCTTTTGTAACTTTTGGTGTTGTAACGTACACTCCCCAATGAGCAACATGAACTTGTTCTGTTTTAACAAGCCATACATTTCTATATATTCCTGAACCTGTATACCAACGTGTATTTGGCTGAGCGGAGTTATCAACTCTAACTGCAATTATGTTTTTACCTTCTACAAGATATGGCGATAACACATAGTGAAAGCTTGAATAACCGTAAGGATATCTTCCTAAATGATACCCATTTATCCATACATCACTATTCATATAAATGCCATCAAATTCAATCCAGATATTTTTCTTCAAGTCATTCTTCGACAGCGTAAAAGATTTGCGATACCATCCAATTCCAGTTGGTAAATATCCACCGCTACCACCTGTTGGTTCATCTTTATCATATTTTCCTTCAATACTCCAATCGTGAGGAAGATCCAATGTTCGCCATTGATTGTCATTGTAAGAAATTTCTTCGGCTCCTTTTTGATCTCCAAGTTCAAATTTCCAATCGAAAACAAACAATGTTCTCTCTCTTACCGGTTTTTGTGAATAAACCAATGAGGAGAAAAAGAATCCTAAAGCAATTATAAAAATTAATTTCCCTTTTGATAAGCATGAATTTTTCATTTTTATCTCTATGTTATTAAAGATTTTCTTTGCGAAATAAATTTATCTTTATTCAAGAATAATTGATTCCAGATTGAAAGAGCGTTCTAAGTTTTCATTATTTGATTTATCCTTTTCACAAACGATTTGAATAAATTGAATCTTGCTCAAGTCTAACTTTCTATTTGTGTTTTGTTTATTTCTTTCCCAAATTTTGGGTAGAAAAAGCGGATATGAATTCGGCAAGATTAATGCATAATCATTTTGAAAGTTTGACAAAGGAATTTTTATATCACTCCAACTATTAAGGAATTCGAAATCAGCACTATAACATATTCCGTCAGAGTCTAACATCTTAACAGTAAACTTGCCAGGTTTTTTATCGTCACTTCTGCCTCGTATTGTAATATTTTTATAACCGTCCAAATTAGCTGCGAAGGGTTTGAGTATGTTTTCCACATTCAGTTGTAATCCAAAAGGAATTACTGCTGTATTTGTAAATTGAATTTTAACTGAAACGGAATTCTTTTCGGAATTTGAGCCGGAAGCACTACTCAAAAAATATCTAAATGAAGGATTAAATTGTGGAAGAACAAAATCTGTTTGATCTCTTAAAGCATCAACCAGCACAATGGGTTCTCCTTGTTTACAAATTTTTATGTTCCACAATTTGTTATTACCAAAGTCCCAATCCTGAGGAGATTTTTGAATTCCACTTGGAAATGTAAAAACACCTTTATCTGTTTCTACAGCCACACAATATTGAAGCGTGCCATCGTTAGAATATTTGGAAGTATCATCAACAACATAATTAAATCCGCCCACTGATTTAAGTGAAAATTTTCTAAATCCACGCCAGTTGGGTTGTTTTACATAAAGACTTGCATATGCAATATTATTACCGGCTATCTGGAATTCATATTTGAGATTGTCTGAAGTTACTGCTTGACGAGGGGTTTTGTTAATAACATAAATATCTTGCGATAGGTTTTCAGGAACATATAACCCGGAAAGAAAATCATTTTGTTTAGTTAAATATTTTGGGATTCGATTTTTATCCACAGAACCCGAGTATAACAAATAGATGCCGGGTTTAACAATAAATTCATTAACGTTTGCAAAAAACTCTTTTTCATCAGATGAGATTGGCGATATAACAAAATTATTTTCAAGATTTGGAATATTGACTGACATTTTTCTTTCGTTCCAAAATAATTTTGCAACCTGACGCGACATACTTGTTTGTTCAAAAGGATCTCTCAACCAAAGAACATCGGGATAAACTTCCAACCGCCAAATTCCATTTTCAATCTTATCTAAAAAATATGCACCCGTTCCATCATATTTTACCAATGATGAACTTCCGGTTCCGGCAATGTGAGATAATGATAAAGGATTTTTAGGATTCAACATTGTGCTATTAGAGTAATAAAACTCGGTATCGCTATTCATTACACTTAATTTATCAACACCATCGACATAAAATTCATTGAAATTATTGTTCGCCGGATAATCAGCAAACGATTGATTTCTCTTAACAGAACGAAAAACTTTTGATGCAATAAGCAAACTAATAGCTTTCGATGGAGTATATAAAAGATTTAAGAAATGTGTAGGGTATTCAGTGTTACTCCAAGCAATTTGAGATGGATCGTAAGCAAACATAGTGGCAAATTGCATTCCGGTTTCACGGAAACTCCTTGCCATTGCGGGATACATATAAGCATCGCCAATATCAGCAGCATCAAATTCGTAAACCATTTTAGTCTTTTTATTAAACCCAACTACATCCTTTGATGGAATTGGATACTTGTTAACATTTATCAAATAATTTCCGTTTAATACTTTGTTATGAACTAATCCGGTGGGATACCATTGGAAAGAGATTCCCTCAGCTTTTGATTTGCTTACTGCATTTGCCTGAATATCACTCCAATTCTCGCTGATGTTGTAATATATTGGTTTTTTAAGTCCGGCATTTCGCAAGACATCGTACATTTCGTTTATATAATCAGTTACTTGCTTTTCGTCGTTTGGATGTTTCGGTTCATTTATAATTTCTATCGCAATGATTGAGGGATCATCTTTGTATGAATATTTTGTATAAGGATTAACATGGTTAATAAACTGTTGAAGATAATTCCGTTGCGCTTTTCTTGCATCACTATTTGTTATTAATTCTGTTTTAGAATAAATCTGAGAAAATCCCGGTGTTTCAATATCCGGCTCAGGCCAACCGGTTCCCCACCAAGCGATTGGTGTAACAATCGATTTTATTCCTTTCTCACTTAGTTTTGCTATCAGATAATCAAGAAGTTCAAGATGTTCATTTAACAAAAGATTTCCATTTCTGTCTGCAATCTCCCTATCCCAAACATGAACGCGGAAAGCATCTAACCCCAATCGCACCATTTGAGCAACATCAAGGTCAATTGCCTTTTTGAGATCAAGTCCTAATTTTTTATGTGCCCGGTAAGCATATGCAAATGGAGTTGTGTAATTTACTCCAAATAAAGTCACTTCTTCATTAGAACCTTTCCATCTCAAAACTCCATTCTTATCAACAAAAGCTTCTGAATTTTTTTTCGAATTATTCTGAGCAAATAATGATGTAAGTAAAACCAACAAAAGCAAAAATAGATTTTTAGATGTTCTCATTTATTTATCCCAAGCTTTTTAATACGGTTAATTATTTATTTCATTAAAACAATTTTTTTTGTTTCAGAATGTTGCTGAGAAATAATTCTACAGAAATAAATTCCACTCGGTAAATTATTTGTTATCCAGTTAAGTTTGTGAATACCTGCCGTTTTGTATTCATTAATAAGAGTCGATACTTCTCTTCCGAGAGAATCATAAATTTTTAATGATACATGGTTACTTTGAGGTTGTTTCCAAGAAATGATTGTTGTTGCGTTAAATGGATTGGGATATATATCTAACTTATAATCACTAATGATTTCATTTTCTTTTACGGAAACGGGATTTGCTTCAAGAAAAGCATCTAAAGCAATTGTTGGTTGTTTAGTTATCGGATCCAAGGCTCCAAGTGAATAATTCTCCCAATTGTAACATTGCGGCTCCCAGTAGAAAACACCTAATCCGCCCACTGCTTTTGTTTGAGCTATTAAGTCGGCTAAAAAATTTTTTGCTTCGGCGGGATGATTGTAAGGGTAACCCGTTTCGCAAATCATTACTTTTGTGCTAAACATTGTAGCAACGCTCTGCATATTATTATAAACCCATGTATTGAATAGACTCCACGATGGGTTTTGCGGATGATAAGTTGGATATGCAGACATTCCAACTATGTCCCACTTAGCTCCATACCTCTGAAGCTCAAGAAACATCCATCTATACAAATTATTATCATAACCATTAGAAAGCTGAACTATAACTTTAATTGAATTATCAATCGCTTTAACAGCATCATACCCTTTGTTAATCAATGCAGCAAAATTTGCCATATTTTTAGAAGCTCTTCCATCTTCCCAAAGCATTCCGTCATTTGTTTCGTTTCCAATCTGCACCCATTTAGGTATTACTCCAACAGATTTTAATGTATCAAGTACATCATAAACATGATTATATACATCTTCAAGTAATTGAGGAAAAGAATGTGAAGCCCAGGCGGCGGGTTTTGTCTGTTTGCCCGGATCAGCCCAATAATCACTAAAATGAAAATCAATCATCACATCAAACCCTTTATTCTTAGCCCTCTGCGCCATGTAAGTTACATCTCTTTTATTATTAAAATTCTTTGTCGGATTAACCCAGACTCTGAATCTTAGCGCATTAAACCCTTTGCTTTTTAATATATCTAAGCAATCTCTTTCGTTTCCTTGATTATCTTTAAAGATCCAACCATAGTATTCCATTTGAGATAACCAACTTACATCTGCACCATAAGCAAATTGTCCGCTTACACTTTGGTATGTCAATTGGAATATTACTAATGCGTAACCAATTAATTTTAATTTCATAAATGAATAGTGTCTTTTCATTTTCTATTATGTAATTGTTGATTTGTCTCTAATCTATATTTCAATGATAAGTTAGCCATTTCATTTTATCAAGAAGAACAAAATTATTTTTAAATTCTTTCAGTGCAAAAGAGATTTATTTAAGCATAATTTCTTGTTAATGGAAATTGTATTTTCACTCAAGAAAATTTTCTTCGAATAAAAAATAAATTTAATTCAATTCAATATATTTACAGCAATAGTTCATTTGATAGAGGCAAAAATGAAAAGACTCTTTTTTATATTAGTTATCATTTCAACATTATCTACAAATTCACAAACAAGAATTACTGAATCTCCAACTTGGGCTAAAGAAGCAATTTGGTATCAGATTTTCCCCGAAAGATTTTACAATGGTGATAAGTCGAACGACCCAAAACCCATAGATATGGAAGGCGCCTGGCCATTTTTCGTTCCCAACAATTGGCAAATTCATCCTTGGACATCTGATTGGTACAAATTGCAACCTTGGGAAAAAGCTCTCGGTAAAAATTTTTACGAACTTGTAAACATTAGAAGATACGGTGGTGATTTAAAAGGTATTATTGACAAATTAGATTACCTTAAGGAATTAGGAATCACTGCAATTTATTTAAATCCAATTTTTGAGTCTCCTTCTCTCCACAAATACGATGCAACGATGTATCATCATATTGATAATAATTTTGGACCCGATCCGGAAGTTGATCGTAATATTTGGAAAGAAGAAGACCCTTCAAATCCATCAACTTGGAAATGGACTACTGCTGATAAATTGTTCTTAAAACTTATCCAGGAAGTTCACAATCGTGGGATGAAAATTATTATTGATGGAGTTTTTAACCATACTGGAATTACATTCTGGGCTTTTCAAGATATTCTAAAGAATCAACAAAATAGCAGATTCAAAGATTGGTATACAATTAAAAAATGGGATGACCCGAATACAAAGGAAAATGAATTTGATTATGCCGGTTGGTATGGAATAAAAGATTTACCAGAAATACGCGAAGATGAAAATGGAATTGTTAATGAACCTCGTGAACATATTCATGCAGTTGTAAAACGATGGATGGATCCTAATGGTGATGGCGATCCATCAGATGGAATTGATGGTTGGCGCCTTGATGTTGCAGAAATGGTTAGTCATAATTTCTGGAAGGACTTTAGAAAGTGGGTTAGAGAAATAAATCCCGATGCATATATTGTTGGAGAAGTTTGGTGGGAAGATTGGCGAAACTATAAAATGTTTAATGCAAAACCCTGGCTTGGAGATCAGTTTGATGCAGTTATGAATTATAGATTCACAAGAGCCGTAAAAGATTTTGTACTTGCTGATAAAGTTAAAATACCCGCTGAAGCATTTGTAGATACAATCCAAACAATGATGAGTAATTACAAAAATAATTTTTATGTGATGATGAATTTATTAGGTAGTCACGATACCGAACGGCTCGGTTCACTTGCAGTGAATCCGGATGGATTATACGATCATCAAGGAAACCCAAGAGATAATCAGAACTTTGATGTAAGAAAACCAAATGAAACTGAGTATAAAAAAATAATGCTCGCTTATGGTATTCAATTTACTTTGCCCGGGACTCCTCACATTTACAATGGAGACGAAGCCGGTATGTGGGGCGGAGATGATCCTGATTGTCGTAAACCTAATGTGTGGCCCGAGTTTATTTACGAAACTGAAACCACTCATCCATTTAACAAACCACGTTCAAGTGATCCTGTCATGTTTAATCATGTCATGTTCAATTGGATAAAAAAACTTGCTAATATCAGAAGATCAAACAAAGAACTCTCAAATGGTAATATTTATTTCGATATTGTGAATGAAGGAGTTCTCACATACAAAAGAACCTTACAAGGGGATGAAACTACAATAATTATCAACAGAGATGAGAAGAAAAAAGAAGTGGATTTAGGTATTCTGAAATTTTTATCCGGGGCAAAGAAATTTTTCGATTTGGTTTCGGAAAAAGAAATTAGTACATCCAAATTAGTTTTAATGCCATTTCAGATAATGATTTTAAAGTAAATCACAACAGATGTTTAAAAAAAGAAAAGGCTGCAAAACAATTTGCAGCCTTTCTTGTTTTAGCGAAGATTAATTCTTCTTAATCGTGTAGGTAAGTTTAACCGGATCAAATCGAATTGTGTAATTACCAGCTGGTGTTAAGTCGATATCCGGACCATTGGCTGTCAGAACGCCATTTGAACCACCCAAATTCAAATCCCAAGCATCATTTGCTCTGAATTTGAATTTACCGGCTTGAAAATCAGCAGTAATTTCCCACATCTTACGTTGACCATTATAAAACATATCAACATCTCTTGACCAATCGTATGGTGGAACAGCAGAACCGATTATTCCCCAATCATCTGTCTTGTTCAATGTAATTGTTTTAGCATTTACATTAACTGTAATTGCATAAACACCCGAGGTAACAGAAAAATTAGGACCGTTTTGTACCAATGTACCTGAATAATTATTTCCTGTTTTTGTCAATGTTCCGCCAAAGTTTACGTCCCAATTTGCCTGAAGACAAATCTTAAATTCTGAATTGGCATTTGTACCATCTTTTATACGAACAATTCCTTGATAAATATTATTACTGAAATCATAGGAATATAATCTTCCATTTTCGGCACCCGGTGACCATCCCTGATAACCGCCTGGAACATAAATCATTGGATAATTAATGACTGCATCATACGGTGTTAAACTTCTGGATCTTGCATCGGAATAAACTGTTGCAACTGCTGTACCTACCGAGGCACCAACTCTATAATAAACAGTTACTGCTGTACCAATTGAAAAATTCCAAGACAATAACAATGCATTTACATCGCCGACCTTAATAGTACCACTGAGGTTTTGTGTACTAAAAAGTTTGGCAACGTTACTTGAAAAGTCGTTTTTAGGAGACATCTCAACAGTATAAGTAACTGATGCCGGGAACCCGAAATCAGCAGCACTCCAAGAAAATCTCATTAAGCTATCGGAGTTTGTAACCGTGAACGGTACGTTGAGCGATAGATCCGCTATTGTTGGTTTACTTGGGCTCGAACTAATTGTCGGTTCTGTAATATCTCTTGAGCAAGAGATAACCACTAGTCCAAGTACCATTGTGAATAAGACTAATTTTAGTTTTCTCATTTTTATTTTCCTTTTGCTATATAACATTCCATTTTTAATAACCAGGATTCTGTATTAAGTTCGGATTAGCATTTATATCATTAGCAGGAATTGGATAGAGATCCCTATATGATGGTGTAGCTGCACCGTTCTTAGAATTTCCTTTCCACTGCCATAGATATGCGCCACCTGTAAATTTGCCAAATCGAACTAAATCAGTTCTTCTGTGACCTTCCCAATACAATTCTCTAGCACGTTCATCCAAAATGAAATCGAGATTCAATTGTGCAAGTGTAATGTTACCGCTTGTATTTCCGTATGCACGTTGTCTTAATTGATTAATATAACCAAGAGCTGTATTCAAATCGCCTCCGGAACCACCTCTTAAAACTGCTTCAGCATACATTAAATATGCATCAGCAAGACGGAACATTGGAAAATCTGTACTTGCAAAGCTGGTATGTGCATTTGGTGCTGCGCTACCGTTTGAAGAAAGATTAGACCATTTTGTTACGCCAATTCCTTCTGTAAATGTTCCCACATTAGTAATGTCCCAAACCCATCCACCGGCAGCATCAAAGAAGAACATTCCTCTTCTATCTTTGCCCGGATCAAGATTTGGCGGATATGTTTTGCTTGTAGCAAAGTTACTTTCATTTAAATTGAATTTAGCTACAAATTCTCTGATTGTTCTCATACCACCCCAGCTGCCTAATCCTCTTGCAGCCATTGTGCTTCCACCGGTTGAACCGCTTACTAAGAATGTAGTACCGCCCCATGTTTGAGTGTTTTGTCCGTCAAAACAGATTGGTAATACAATTTCAGGACTTGTATTATTATCTGCACTGAATAAACGATGGTAAATCGGATCAAGAGTATAACCGGCTGAAATAACTCTGTTAATGTAAGTAAGTGCATCTGTATATCTTTCTGTTCCTGTATATACTTTTGCATTTAAATATAATTTAGCAAGTAAGAACCAAGCAGCAGCTTTGTCTGCTCTTCCGTATTCATTTTGTCTTGCATTTACTAAATCGCCTTCAATAGCTTTAAGTTCGCTCTCGATATAATTAAATAATTCTGCGCGAACAATTCGTTTTGGGAAAAATGCACCGGGTTTATCAGCTTCGGTTACAAAAGGAACGTTTCCGAACATATCAACAGCATGCCAGTAAGCAAGAGCACGTATAAAACGAGCTTCTGCTTTGAATGCTTTGAGATCATTCAGGAATGTTCCTGAAGCTGTTGCCATAGCATCATTTGCATTTCTAATAAATTCATTACATAATGAAATTGTAAAATAGATTCTCGAATAAATAGCCATTAAGAATACATCATTAGGCGACCATGTTTGATAATGAAAATCTTTAATTGTAGCATCATTCCAGGACATAATTGCTTCGTCTGTCGATAGTTCTTGTGCATTCCAATATGTACGAATGTAACTGCTGAATCCTTCGTCTATTCCTTGAAGGTCAGCATTTCCAGCGCCTCCTTGCATTCCGGTTAGTGCAAAACCGGCATAAATTTTAGCAAGGGCTTGTTTATAAGCAGCTTGATCTTTAAATACATTATTAGCTGTGTTAACATTTGGATCTATCGGTTCCACATTCAAGTCATTCACACAAGAAGAAAGAAAGAATGTGGTGATAAATAAAATTGGGAATATTATTTTCTTTTTCATTGTCATTTTCCTTTCTAAAATTAGTAATTAAGACTAATTGAAAGCATGAACGTACGAGGACGTGGATAAATATTATTATCAATACCACCAACAACTTCTGGATCTAATCCAGTGTATTTTGTAATAGTGAACACATTCTGTACTGTCAAACCAATTCGTCCGGTAACTTTATAATCAAGTAAAGAGGTGAAATTGTATCCAAGTGTAATGTAATCTAACTTAAAGTAAGAAGCATTCTCTAAGTAATAACTTGACCAATATTGAGCAGTTGAGAAATTAGTTTTATTTACATCCTTCAAGATATTGGATAAATAACCGCTTTGATTATAAAGTTCTTGGTAAACAGCTCTATTCGATGCATTATTGTTATATACATAATTTCCTAAGCTTAATCTTCCAGAAAGACTCAAATCAAATTCTTTGTAATTAATCTTTGTTGAAATACCAAGTAATACATCAGGATCAGGTGATTTGAAACCGGATTTGTTTAATTCGTTACCGGCAACATTTCCGCCTTGACCACTTTTATCAACATATAATCCTTCAATTGGTTTACCATCTGGACCATATACTTGAGTAAATAAGAAAAATACTCTTGCCGGATAACCTACTAAATATTTCTGTACTGTATTTCCAACACCGCCAGCAATTCCTCCAACATTTACACCAGGATAATTAGGATCGTCGCTCATTGTCAATTTTGTTATCTCATTTTTATTATAAGTAACATTCACACCTAATTCCCATGAAAAATCAGTTTCTAATATTGGTGTTCCGTTCAAACCAACTTCAACACCTTTATTAACCATTGAACCAACATTGGTTAGCAAATAGTTTGAGAAGTTAGTACCTACCGGAATTGGAATACTGTTTAACAAATCATCTGATGTGTTTTCATATACATCAATAGAACCGGACAATCTTTTGTTAAGTAAAGTGAAATCTAAACCGGCATTTATTGAAGTAAGAGTTTCCCATTTCAGGTTTGCGTCGTATGCATTAGGACGCAGAGTTGGATAAAATGTATTTCCGAATTGATAATATGCTCCGCTTGTGCTATAAGTATAAGTTGGGATATATGGGTAATAATCGTTTCCAACATCTTGTTGACCCGCTTTTCCCCAGCTTGCACGGAGTTTAAGTTCATTTAAGAAATCTGACTTACCGATGAATGGCTCTTCCGTAAGTTTCCATGCAAAAGCAACTGCCGGGAATAAACCCCATCTGTTATCTTTTGAGAATCTTGAAGAACCATCTTCTCTTACAGTTACTGTTAATAAATATCGATCTAATAACGTGTAGTTCATTCTACCAAAGAAAGAGATTAGATAATATTCATTTTTATAAGGTGTAATTTTAGCTCCTGTTAAAGAAGCAAATGCCGCATTAGAGTTTAATCCTTCATTATAAAAATGCTGGTATGAATAACCACCTGTTAAATCGAATTTGTGAGCACTGAATTCTGCTTTATAATTCAAGTAAAAATCCAACAAGCTATTTGTTCTCTTCTGTTTGTACCTTTGAATTTGAAATTCTGGTTGTCTTTGTGCCCAAGAAGCAGTTTCTTCCGACACATTTCTACCATCTGATTTATAGTAATCATAACCTAAGTTCAATGTTGCCTTCAAATCAGGAATGAATGGTACTTTATAATCGAATTTACCTCCCAATAAATATCTTTTAACATCTGAGGTATTATGGTTAAGTTCTAATAATGCAACCGGGTTACTTGTTGCAATATAGTTAGCTGTACCATTAAGCTGATCAGCTTGGGTTGCATCGACCCATGTTGTATAACCACCATATCTCCAGTTTCCATTTTTAATTGGTTTAGTCGGATCAAATTGTAGGGCAGCTCCAACAGCAGCTGAGTTGGAAAAATTATTGCTGATCAATGAAGCAGACCCGTTTATATCCATTGTTAAATCCCCATCCAATAAAGATGGTGTTACTGCAAGGGTAATATTTTTTCTGTCGATCGTATTATATTTCAAGATACCACTTTGGAATAAGTAATTTAATGATAAACGATATGGTACCGAACCAATTGCATGACTAATACTTAAACTATGTTCGGTAGTTGGAGCTATTCTATAAATTTCTTTTTGCCAATCTGTATTTGCAGTACCCAGTTTCTTAAGTGCTGTATTATCAAGACCATATTTAGCAACTCTTTCAGCAACTAATGATCTGAATTCATCACCAGAAAATACTTCTAAGAACTTAATTGGAGAAGCCAAAGAAAAGTTCCCGCTGTAATTGATCAACAATGGTTGTTCACCGGGTGTTACAAATCCCTTCTTTGTTTTAATGATAATAACACCATTTGATGCTCTCGATCCATAGATAGCAGTAGCAGAAGCATCTTTCAATATTGTAATTGATTCAATATCGTTTGGATTAATTGTTGAAAGAGGATTTGCCATACCAGAAATTCCAGCACTTTCTAAGGGTATATTATCTACAACAATCAAAGGATCATTGTTTGCTAAAACAGAAGAACCACCACGAATACGAACTCGGGTTCCCGCACCTGCAGTACCGCTAGTTGTGTTAGCTAAAACACCAGGTGCTTTTCCAATAAGCAATTCTTGTGGAGAGGTTATTGGTCCTTTATTGAAATCTTTTGCAGATATTGCAGCAACCGAACCTGTTGCATCTGCCTTTTTAACTTCTCCGTAACCTATTCCTACAACCAAAACATCTTTCAATTGAGTAACGTCAACTTTTAATACAATATTTAAATACCTTTGATCAACAACTGTAACTTCCTGTTTTAAGTAACCAACATATGATATAACTAATACTGCACCTGATTTTACTTTCAATCTGAACTCACCATTAATATCAGTAGCTGTTCCGTTAGCGGTTCCTTTTTCTAGAACATTCGCTCCAATAAGAGCAGTTCCGTCTTCAGCACTTGTTACCTTACCGCGAACTTCTAATTCCTGTGCAAAAAGGATTGAGCCCGTTTGCAATAGTAAAAATAGAAACGGAAGCATTAACCTAACGTAGGACCTTCGGGCTTTTCCTTCTTGTCTCTTTGCGGATAATATACGATTTCTGCTAAGCGTTATACTTAATTGGCTGGCTAATCTACTGAAGATATCAGCCATTAAGTCAACTTGTTTTGGTTTTGTCATATTATTCCTCGTTATTATTTGGATTAATTAGTTAATTGAAAATTCTAATCTCTTTTTACTTGGATTATTTTTCGTTTTGTCAATAAATAAAAGCTTGTTTTTATATTTATATTTCATTGATAAAATCATTGCGGTTTTCTTAAGAGCATATTTATACATGTTGGTCAAATAATTCACATTATTAGCAAAACCCAATTTTACTTTAGGTAGCGCTAACTTTGAAGTTTTTATTTGTCGGTCGTATATAAAAAGGGTGAGATATTGAGAAACTAATACAGTATAAAACTGTCTTGTCATAAACAAATTTTCAATATTACCTATTTGGGATTAGGGTTAATCCGCTATAGATAAATTATTTAATATGGTCACTTAAAGCCCATAGAAATTTACTAAAACATATATCAAAAAATCAATAAATAATTTTTTATAATACAAAGAATTTGCTTTTTTAACTAAGAACTTAGTACCATTTTTCGGTACTAGGTGATAAACTCTAGTATTATATTGTTAATAGATTTTCATAAATTTTGACCCATAATTCAGACTACATATTTTTCTCAATTAAGCACATAATATTAAATGAGCGCAAAACAGGTTACACTGAATGATATAGCAAAGAAATTGGGAGTTTCTATTATTACAGTATCAAAAGCATTGAGAGGACATCCCGATATCTCAGAAACAACTGCTAATTTGATAAAAAAAACTGCGGAAGAACTAGGTTATACCCCCAACCTTATTGCTCGGAATCTTGCATCACGTAAATCGAATTCCATTGGAATTGTTCTTCCTCAAATTGCTCATCATTTTTTCAGTAGTATTATGGATAACCTTTATGATTATGCAGCATTGAATAATTATCAGATTTTTCTTACAGTTTCTCAAGAAAATTCTGAAATGCAAAAAAAGCAGATTCAAACATTAATTTCGATGAGAGTTGACGGATTAATTATCTCAATTTCTCAAGATACAAATGACTTTAAAATGTTTGAAAATTTACTCGAAAGACAGATTCCCATTGTATTTGTTGATAGAATCCCCAACTTAATAAATTGCAATACTGTTACGGTTGATGACAGAGGAGGTGCTTATAAAGCTATAGAACATGCAGCTAAACTTGGATATAAGAAAATCGCTCAGTTTGCTGGATATTCCAACATTAATATTGGTCGCGAAAGAATTATTGGATTCAAAAACGCTCTCAATGATTTTAACCTCGAGATAAAGAATGATTGGATTATTGAAGGTGATTATGAAGAAAAACATGGATACGATTCTTTCATAAAATTATATAAAGAAAAAAATTTACCGGAATTAATACTTGCTGTTACTTTTCCTGTGGCAATTGGTATATACTCAGCAGCTAAAAAGGTAGGTATGAAAATACCAGAGGATATAGATTTAATCTGTTTTGGTAACTCGCCCGTTCAAGAATTTCTATCTCCCCCTCTTAGCTGTATCAATCAACCAACTGATCTATTGGCAAAAAGGTCTTTGGATTTATTAATAGAAAATATTGAAAGCACTGAAAAGTATGAATATAAAAACATTGTAATCGATACTGAATTAATTCTTAGAGGAACTTGCGTAAAATATAACCGTTCCTGATAAACATCTTTATCTATTTCATAAAGACATGACAATAAAAGAAAAAGCCGAATCGCAAATAAATATTTTGAAAGATACCATAACTAAACAAGGTTATACTACTGACAATATTTCATTAAGAGAATTCAATTATGAATTTAATGTTACAAGTGGTAAACAAAAAGTAAAGGTTCAGGTTTATTTTGGTAAAAAAGGTTTAAAAAAAATTATTCAGGGGGATGTAAATTCATCCTTTTATAAAACATTAACCAACATTATTAATGAACAACAGATTTTAGAATTAAACAATACCCCCTTACAAGAACCGACAGAATATATTGGTACAGATGAAGTTGGTAAAGGAGATTTCTTTGGACCATTAGTTGTTGCTGCCGTTTATGTAAATAGCGAATCGAAATCCGCCTTATCTAATCTAGGTATAAGAGACAGCAAAGATATAACCGATAATCAAATCAAATTGTTCGCAAGTGAAATTAAAAGAATTACAAAAAATAAATACAATATTTTGCAAATTAATCCCGAAAAATATAATCAACTATATGATAAGTTTAGAAACTTAAACAAACTTCTGGATTGGGCTCACTCTAAAGCAATAGAAAATTTAATCGATAATAATCCATGTAATTATGTGATTACTGACAAGTTCAGTAAGAATGAACTCAGTTTGATTTCCAAATATCCTGAAATTAATTTTGTATCAGAGGCAAAAGCAGAAAAATATATTGGAGTTGCAGCAGCATCAATACTTGCCAGAGATTCTTTCTTAAACTGGTTTAGACAACATTCCAAGTATGGATATGAGTTACCTAAAGGAGCTTCTGCGCAAGTTGAAAAGTATGCAAAAGCATTAATAAAAAAAATTGACGATAAAAGGTTTAGTGAATTAGCCAAAATCCATTTTAAAACTTACAATAGAATAAAAAATAATTGAATAACAAAAAGAGGATAAGCATAAGTGGGAAAATCAAAAATCAAAAGAATCGGAATTCTTACAGGTGGAGGCGATTGCCCAGGATTAAATGCAGTAATTAGAGGTGTTGCAAAACCAGCTCATGACCATGGGCTAAGTGTCCTTGGTATTCTAGATGGCTTTGAGGGCTTGGTTGAAGGAAAAGCAATCGAGCTTTATAATCGTGATGTTTCCGGTATTCTGGCTAAAGGAGGAACAATATTAGGTTCATCGAACAAAGGTGACCCGTTCCACTGGCCTGAAGAAATAAACGGGAAAATCAAAATAATGGATCGTTCCAAAGATGCCCTTAAAAATTATCAGGCATGGGACCTTGATGCCTTAGTTGCAATTGGTGGTGATGGTACTATGCATATCGCAAATTATCTCAGTGAAATGGGGATGAATATTGTTGGCGTTCCAAAAACAATTGATAACGACTTGGAAGCTACCGATCAAACATTTGGTCACGATTCGGCTGTATATGTTGTTACCGAAGCTTTAGATCGTCTTCATACAACAGCATCTGCTCATCACAGAATAATGGTTTGCGAAGTGATGGGAAGATATGCCGGATGGATTGCTCTAAATGGTGGATTAGCAGGTGGTGCTGATATAATTCTTATCCCAGAAATTCCATTTGAATGGGATGTAATTTATGAACGTGTTTTACACAGAAATATGAAAGGTAAAAGGTTTAGCATCGTATGTGTTGCAGAAGGTGCAAGACCTAAAAACGGTGGGTTGGTTACAAAAGGTAAAGATATTAAAAGAACCGACCCAATTCAGCTTGGAGGAATAGGTGAAGTCGTAGCAAAAAAAATAAGCGAAAATACCGGTTTAGAAACAAGGTATACTGTTTTAGGTCATCTGCAACGCGGCGGTAGTCCTACCCCTTACGATAGAATTTTATCTACAAAATTCGGTACTAATGCTATTCAATTAGTAATTAAGAAACAATTTGGAAGAATGGTTGCCTTAAAAGGTTCTGAGATTAAAAGCGTTAGAATTGTTGATGCAATTGCTCGTCAAAAATTAGTTAAACCAAATGATCAGGGTGTTTTAGCTGCTAGTGCAGTCGGTGTAAGTTTTGGTACTGAAAAATTATAGGTCAACTTGTTTAGATAATAGAATATTACTATTTTTGTACGCTTTAATTGATGATTGTTCATTCTAAATATTTATCGATTTTGGGGTCGTAGTTCAGTTGGTTAGAACGCCTGCCTGTCACGCAGGAGGTCGCGAGTTCGAGTCTCGTCGGCCCCGCTCTAAAGCCTTGTAATTCAATGAGTTACAAGGCTTTTTTATTTTAAACGAAAAACTATGGAAATATGATAATAAAAGATTTTGAGAAAAGATCAGATTTAGCTTTTGGTTGAAAATAATTTTGAAAAGATCAAAAAAATTGTTCAAGACATGGTCCAAAATATCTTCATTGTTGAAGTTAAAGAGTATGATCCTCAAAAAGGAATCCTTGAATATGAATTCTCAAGCTTAAATCAATTCATGTAAAAATTATAATACATCCCCACCCCAAACAAAATCATTAAATGTGGGTGAAGGGTAACGTGCTATTACAATGTTCTTTGAAATTTTGAAATTCTTAGATAAATTTTTTAGTTGGTTGAGATCCTGAATCGTAGCTGTTTCTTTTACCTCAATAGCAGTGTTTCCATTAAGAATAAAGTCTATTTCTTTGCCCGTCTTTAAAGAATAATATTGAAGAGTCCCATGAAATTTTAGTTGGTTAAAAATAGCGTTCTCAAATTGTACACCGCTACTAACTTCTGCCAACTGATTCAGCAATCCATTGTCGTTGATAAATATTTTGGGAGCTTTTACTATTTCTCTATCCGGATTTTTTGAAATAACAGGGACACGTGTTATAATGAATGTATGTTCTAATAAATCGATATAATTATAAACCGAAGGTCTTGAAATCCCAGTAAGAGATGAAAGTTTCGAATAGTCTAGCTTTGTTCCAGCTCTTGCAGCCAACATTTTAAGTAGATTATGAACGTTTTTCTGATCTCTTATTTCTGTAATGTTTTTAATGTCGATATTTATATAAGAACTAAATATGTCATTTATGATATCTTTTTTATCACTTATTTTACTTGATAAAACAACTTCAGGAAAACCGCCATAGCGCACATATTCGTCGTAATACTTTTTTATTCGTTCATATTCAGCAGATATAAACTTTTTCTCTATAGTTTTTTCTGGTGAATAGGCAATATCCTTGAATAGTAAAAACTCTCCAAAGCTAAGTGTATTTAATTCGAATACTTTTTTTCTACCAGCTAAAGATTCACTAAATAAATTTTTTATATAATAACTACTTGAACCAGTTATAATAAACTTAATTTGATAATTATCATAGAGATACTTTAATGCACTGCTGATTTCTGGTAAAAGCTGTACTTCATCAATAGCAATCAGCGTTTTCTTCTTAAAATTAATTCCTCGTGCTGAAAGCGCTGTTATAATGTTTTCATAATTTTTTTCTAAAAAAAGTTCTCTATTATCTATACGCTCTAAATCGAGATATATTTTATTTTCACTTTCAAAATCTTCAAGTAATTTTTTTACAAGTGTCGTTTTTCCAGTACGTCGCAAACCAGTTATTACTGTTATAAACTTTTTCGAAAGGTGTTCCTTTAATTGCTTATATATGATTCTCTCTTTGAAATTGGTCATAAATAACCCTTTACTTATCGTCGCAACTAATTTACATATAGTAATACTATTTGTAAAGCTTATATTACAAATAGTAACTAAAGATTTTCTGTAAAAATAATAAAAATCATGACTGGCACTCAAATTTCTTATTACTTCGTTTGTCATCAAAAATTATGGCTCTTTTTCTCGTAACATTAAAATGGAGCAGAATGATGAAATGGTAATTGATTTCTATGATCAAAAAAACAAAATAATCCATAAAGTAAAGAAATTAAATAAAATGGAAGAACCACATATACGGCAAGTTAAACTTTATATTTATAGGCTTGAGAAAAAGGTACCAATTATACTACGGTAGATTTGAAAAATACATCTTCCCCTTTCCACCATCATCTAAAAATAAATGCAGAAAGTTTTTACGTAATCATTAAAAAGCCTTTCAGAGAACTGAAAGGCTTTTTTTTAATCTATCAAAAGCAAATTTTGCAACCGTATTTGCTAATTTAATTCTATCATCACTACTGATTTTGAGGGGATTTTAATACTTACCAACTTATTCGTTACTTCAAAATTATTAAAGTCAGAGCTAATCACATTATTGGGTTTATCAAAAGTATTAAAAGAGTTAAGCTCCTTAGCCGTTATAATCCTTCCTAAACCTTTTTTAATTTTCTCAATTCCTTTTAATTCACATTCAAGTTCAATCTCTTCTTTTGGATTTACATTAACAATTGTTAGATGAATTTTACCACTTTTATCTTTCGAAGCAGAAATATTTAACGCTGGCAGACTTTTGTCATTATATTGATACATTGGTGATTTTATATTTAATGGTATCAGGGCAGCATCATGATGCACTTTATAAAGTTCGTAAACATAATAAGTCGATGTAAGTACCATCTTCGGCCCATCAGTTAAGATTAGCGCTTGAAGTACATTCACCATTTGAGCAATATTTGCCATTTTTACTCTGCTGCAATAATTATTAAAAATATTAAGATTAATTGCACATGTAATAGCATCACGTAAAGTATTTTGTTGGAATAAAAATCCAGGATTAGTACCAGGTTCAACATCGAACCAGTTGCCAAACTCGTCAACAATTAGTGCAACTCTTTTCTCCGGATCATAGCGCTCCATTACATCAATTTGCTTTTTTATTGACTCTTCAATTTGCAGACATTTTTCAAGCGTTGTGAAATAATCTTCTTCCTGGAATTGAGTAGCAGAACCTTTATTACCCCAATCTCTTACTGTATAATAATGAAGTGAAACTCCTTGCATTAAAGACTTATTTACATTTTTCATCAATGTTTCCATCCAATGGACATCATCGCCATAAGGACCACCAGCAATTCTGAATAAACGGTTGCTTCCATAATTCCGGCAATAAGTTGCATATCGTTTGTAATTATCCGCATAAAATTCTGCAGTCATATTTCCACCGCATCCCCAGTTTTCATTTCCTACTCCCCAAAATTTTAACTTCCATGGTTTTTCACGTCCATTCTCTCTTCTTAATCTACTCATGGGGCTTTCGCCGTCGAATGTAAGATATTCAACCCACTTTGACATTTCCTCTACCGAACCGCTTCCAAGATTTCCACAAATGTATGGTTCGGCTCCAAGTTGTTCACATAAATCCATAAACTCGTGTGTACCAAAACTGTTATCTTCTACAACTCCTCCCCAATGTGTGTTTATCATTTTAGGTCTTTTATCACGGGGACCTATTCCATCCATCCAATGATATTCATCAGCAAAACAACCCCCGGGCCATCTTAAATTCGGTATCTTTATTTTCTTCAGTGCCTCTACTACATCATTTCTGATTCCTCTGGTGTTTGGTATGGTAGAATTTTCTCCGACCCAAATTCCACCATAAATACAACGACCTAAGTGTTCAGAGAATTGTCCATAAATGTGTTTACTAATGGTATCTTTAGATTGATCCAAATTAAGAACTACTTTGGTTTTTGCATCTTGTGAAAACAACAAGTCAGCATTTAGAATTAACAGTATAAGTAAAACAGCTCTTTTCATTTTCACCTCTTGTTATTAATAAATTTCAAGGATTTATTTACGTTCTTAATTTAGAAAACAGATTAATCATATTACAGTGTTTTTTCTTTTTGGACATAATCTTATATTGCACTTGCCGTTATGGCTCATTATTAAATAATATAGGATTTATTTCCACACTACTTGCCCCCGGCTTATGCCGGGGTTTTGATTTGGTATGCTAACACAAAGAATCAAAATATTTTCACTGACCATTTTTTTATTATCACCTTTAATAAACTTCGCACAAACAGAAAAAAATTATGATAAACGATCATATAAAAGAGAACTCGATTCATTGCAAATTTTAAGAACGATAAACATAAATACTAAAGAAGCGTTAATGAATGAAATAAAAGAATTAAAAAGAGAATCATTAGACCTGGATGAAAAAATTTCGAAGATTACTTCAGAGATAGAAAGTCTTTATACCATTAAATTCGGTAAAGAAATCGGGGCGCGGATTTATAAAAAACAAATATGGAAAGGGATGACCGAAAAAATGTTGTTAGCAAGTTGGGGTAACCCTGATAAGATTGAAAAGAATGTTGAAAAATGGGGAACTTTTACTCAATGGTACTACGGCAACATTACTTTTTTCTTTCGTGATAGTAAATTAATTGATTGGGAAGAATTAAAATAAAAATATATTTGCAGAGCTGTATAATTTTATCAAGCTGAAAGAGTATGAAAAAAACAATTATTTTCTTATTTATATCATTAGCAATCTACGCTCAAGAATTTCAACTGAATGATCCCTACACAGGAACAAATTTAGCAACCGAAATTAATTTTCAGGTTGATCGTTACTACCCGATTTTCGGTTTAAGTGAAAAACCTTTTTCAAATGAAAAAATAATTCGTCTTTCTGACAGAGATAAAGTTTACACTGCATACCTTTACTTTAAAGATCAGTACACTCCACCCAAATATGATAAACGCACAAAAATATTGCGGCTCTACTTCCCTGATTCATATTACGATTATATTTTATTACGACTCGAAAAAGATGACGCATTCATCGTTTACCGCGAATATAAAGATGGGCATAGCTGGGGTGAAATTTATTTTGATAAGTATCCTTAGTTGCTTAATAAGTTTTCTGTAAAATTTCTCTTCCCCACTTTTTATGTTTTCATTTTGATTCGTTTACTGTAATAAGTATATTGTAAATAGGATTAACTATCCCATTGAGAAAGGAATAATTATGAAAAATAAAGAAGTATTTTTTATTGTGTTGGCTTTTTTATTCACATCAATATTAAAAGCACAAAGTGCCGTTTATTTTTGTAAATCAACAGGTGCTTTTGGTTATGCCTATGGCCAAACGACTGTTGCAGAAGCAGAAACTAAAGCATACAATGCTTGCGAAGATTTCGGTGGAACCAATATTATTAAACTTGCCAGCACCAGTAAAACCGGTTGGGGCGTAATTGCTGTTGGTTATGATGATGCCGGTTATAGAACAATTGGAGTAGCTTTGGGATATGATAATATGGAGAATGCAAAAAACGCCGCAAAAAAATATTGTGCAGATGCCGGTGGACATGATATTACCTATTATGATTTTTGGAATGATTGGGATGGTGATTAATTACTTTTAATATATACTCTAATTACAACTTTATTCTTATCTATGAAAGAGAAAGTAAACTACAATGAAATCTCATCTGTATATAATGTTCGCTATAATGTAAGTCCATTAGAAGGTGTATTAACCTTCCTTAAACAAATAGTTGAAATAAATTCTCCAAAAAATATTTTAGAAGTTGGATGCGGAACCGCTCATTGGTTAAAAGTGCTTGCCAATTACAACCTTCAACTTTATGGATGCGACTATTCTATTGGAATGCTAAAACAAGCCAATTGCAGCACCATTAATAATATCAATTTACTTAATGCAGATGCCAAACTTCTTCCTGTTAAGTCCAACAGTATTGAAATGATTATTTGTGTTAATGCAATTCATCATTTCATTGATAAGAAAAAATTTATAATTGATTCTTCAAAGCTTCTTAAAAAGGATGGAATTGTTTCAATAATAGGATTAGATCCGCGAGATCCGGAAATGAATTGGTCGCTTTACAAATTTTTTGAAAGAACTTATCAAATTGATTTGATGCGATTTCCATCTTTGGATGATATTGAAGAATGGATGAAACAAAATGGTTTTTACAAAGTCGAAAGGAAACTTGTTCACTGTGTTGATAAAGTACTTTCAGGAAGAGATGTACTAGAAGATCATTTCATCGATAAACGAGGTGCTTCTCAACTTGCTCTGTTATCAGAACAGGAATACCAAATTGGTCTTTCAAAAATAAAATCTGAAATTGAGAGATCAGAAAAAGAAAATAAAATATTCGAATTCATCGTTAAATTAAATTTCCACTCAATTACTGGTTTCAAAAATTAGTAACGCTGCAATTATCATAACAAAACAATCCTAATATTATCACGTCTAAAAAGTCAAACAAAGGTGATGTTATGACAAAGTTTTTGTTGTGGTTGATATTATTAATTATTTGCTGGCCATTAGCAATTGTTGCAATTATTCTTTATCCAATTATCTGGCTCGTACTTTTACCGTTTAGGTTAGTCGGTATTGCCGTTGATGGTCTTTTCGATTTTATAAAAGCTATTTTCAGATTACCATCAAAAATATTGGGCACATAATTTAATTATTTCGTCAACGCCCATTGTTTTAGAAATTCAAGAATCTTCTCTTTGTCATAAGATTTCTCTTTCTCAAGCAAACCGGTATCCTGTGAATGCAAAAACTTTCCATCAGAATCCAGAACAAATATATGCGGATAACCTTTTATTGCCGGATACTGACTTAAAAACTTTTCATTCTTATTCTCAGGACTAAAATTCACTTTAACAGTTATGAAGTTATCGTTCAGAAATCCTTTTATCTCATCATCATTTTCAATAAATGCATCTAACCGGTGGCACCAGATACACCATTCGCCGCCTACATCGAGGATTATTCTTTTATTCTCTTCTTTTGCTTTAACTATTGCATTTTCCAAATCCTCAAAAGGATTTTTCATCGGATCGAATTTTTCTCTTTTGGCTTCAGTATTATTCTGGGCTAAAATCGGAAGCACACAAAAAATTATAAGCGGAAAAAGTATTCTCTTCATAAAATCTCCCAAAAATCAACTTTTTATTAACAACTATTTTAAAAATTCACACAAATTTTATGATGAAATATATATATTATTACCAAGAAATCTCAGATGATAACCTTAAAATGACCACGAAAAAAAATTTGCCATATTTACTTCAGCTTGTTGACGATGATACTCTTGAGGTTCGCAATGAAATCCTGAAGGAATTAAGTAAATATGGAGTAACTCTTGAAAATGACATTGCTGAATATTCAGATATTCTGACCGAACAGAAGCTAAACTTAATTCAACCTGTTATTGAATCTAACAGAAGAATTCTTCTCAAGAAAAAATGGAAAACCTGGTTTAAGATTTCCGATGAAAATGCTAAAATTGAAAAAGCACTTACTCTTATAAGTTGTTTCCATTATGGTTTTCTGGATGTATATGAATTCCCTAACATGATTGATGAACTATCGGAAGAATTTTTATTAAAAAGACGATATGGCGACGAGTTAGATCTTGCAAACTTTTTATTTCAGGAAAAAGGGATTAAGGGCGCCAAAGAAAATTACTACAACCCTTTTCATAGTAACCCACTCTATGCCATTAAACAAAAACGTGGCTTACCTATTACCCTTTCTCTTATTTATATACTCGTTGGTGGTCGTCTTGGCTTTGAAATTAAAGGTTGTAATTTACCGGGACACTTCCTTGCCAAATTTCAGAGTGATAATGATATAATTCTTGTCGATTGTTTTAACGGCGGAAGATTTTTCTACGAGTATGATCTTGAAATTTCCATACCTCAATCGAAAAGAGAGATTTCAGAAATAATACACGAAGACCCATCTGCATTCACAATAATGAGACGTGTCCTGAACAATCTGATCGGTGCATATTCATTTATTAACGATTCTGAAAATCACAAATTATTCAGCGACTTATTAAAAGAACTTCCCGAATAATATTCTAACTAAATATTTTTTTTATTACTTTCCTTTCAAAAAATAAAATGGGTGATTATATGTCATTCGGTGAATTCATATTTCTTTTAGTAGTTGCAGCAATTTGTGGTGGGATTGGTCAAAGTATCTCCGGTTATTCTTTAGGCGGATTCTTTGTTTCTATAATTATTGGATTTGTTGGTGCATGGATTGGTCCTGTAATAGCAAATGAACTTGAGCTTCCAAGTTTTTACACAATGACAATAGGCAATAAAGAATTTCCTGTCGTATGGTCAATAATTGGTTCTGCGATCTTTTCAGTAGCAATCGGATGGATTACAAAAGGTGTGAAAGGGAACAAAGAGTAACTCTTTTTCTGTTTATTTATAAAAACCTATATTCACCAAATGAAAAGACCCAATCGATTAATAAACGAAACAAGTCCTTATTTACTTCAACATTCCCATAATCCGGTTGATTGGTATTCGTGGAGCGACGAAGCATTTCAAAAAGCATTGGCTGAAGATAAACCTGTCTTTCTGTCAATTGGTTATTCCACATGCCATTGGTGTCATGTAATGGAAAAAGAATCTTTTGAAGATGATGAAGTGGCAAATTTAATGAATCAGACTTTTGTTTCTATTAAAGTTGATAGAGAGGAACGTCCGGATATTGACCATATTTATATGATGGTTTGTCAAATGATGACTGGTCATGGCGGTTGGCCCTTATCTATTATAATGACACCTGATAAAAAACCATTTTTCGCCGGAACCTACTTTCCAAAAGAAAATCGATATGGAAGAATCAGTTTTAAAGAGTTGATTAAAAGTATTGATAATGCATGGAGAACAAAAAGAAAAGAAATTCTTGAAAGTGCTGACGAGGTAACCAACTATCTCAAAAAAATTTACCACAAGGATTCAGGAGAAAATATTTCTGAAGAGATTTTCAATAAGGCATTCGAACATTTCAAATCTCGGTTTGATGATAAATTTGGTGGATTTGGTTCTTCACCAAAATTCCCTACACCTCATAATCTGATGTTTTTACTAAGGTATTGGAAAAATACCGGTGATGAAACCGCATTGAACATGGTCACGAAAACATTGACAAATATGAAAATGGGTGGAATATATGATCATGTTGGCTTCGGTTTTCATAGATATTCAACCGATAAGGAATGGCTGCTTCCACATTTCGAAAAAATGCTGTACGATCAGGCAATGTTGATTATTATTTATTCGGAAGCTTTCCTGGCAACAAAAAACGAAGAGTTTAAAAAAACAGCTGAAGAGATTATTGAATATGTTTTAAGAGATATGAGTTCGGAAAACGGAGGTTTTTATTCTGCCGAAGATGCCGACAGCGAGGGTGAAGAAGGTAAGTTCTATGTTTGGAAGCAAGAAGAAATTATTGAAGCTATTGGTCTTGATGATGCACAATTTGTTATTAATATCTTTAATACAAATGAAAACGGAAATTATTTAGAGGAATCAACAAAACAGTTTACCGGTAACAACATACTTCATTTAAAGAAATCAATAAAAGAATTAGCTGAAGAATTAAATTCTTCAGAAGAGTTTATTACGGAGAAAATCGATGGTATTAAAAAACGATTATTCAATTTCCGAAAGAAACGTGCTCATCCATCTAAAGACGATAAAATTTTATTAGACTGGAATTCATTATTAATAGCCGCATTATCAATAGCAGGAAGGTCTTTTAACAACAACAAATATATTTCTATTGCCGAAGAATGCTTTAGATTTATAAACAAATACATGGCAACATCAAACGGCGATCTTCTTCACATGTTTCGTAATAACAAAGCAAGTATAAACGCCAAACTTGATGATTACTCATTCTTTATTTTCGGACTTATAGAGTTATACCAAGCAACTTTTAATGTTACATACATAACTGAAGCAATAAAATACTGCGACTTAGCTATTGAAAAGTTTTGGGATAAAGATAATGGCGGGTTTTATTTTACTTCTGTTGATGATGAAGCTCTTATTGTCAGAACAAAAGAAGCATACGACAGCGCTATACCTTCAGGAAACTCAGTTATGTTTTACAACTTATTACGACTGGCAAGAATAACAGCCAATAGTAAGTATGATGATTATGCTGAAAAATTACTTAACACTTTTTCACAAAATATTAATTTATCACCTCACGGTTTTTCTTTTCTTTTATCATCACTCGATTTTTATTTTGGTAAATCTTACGAATTAATAATTGTATCCGATGAATCTTATCTTAAACAGATGGATATAATCGCAAAATTGAATGGAGAGTTTATTCCAAGCAAGGTTGTAATACTAAAAACTGATTCTCAGTCTCCACCTTTTAATTACTTAGAAAATTATTTTGTTCAGCGTAATCAAACACAAATATACGTTTGCAAAAATTATCAGTGCGAATTACCGACCAACGATATTGATTCTGTCATCTCTTTTCTTAAAAATCAGTGATTATCCGTTTCATCCGTGTGTTATTATTTAATTTATAGAACACGAAGAGACACGAATTAAACGGATAAACACAAATCAAAATCCGTGAAAATTAGCCTAATCTGCGTTTATCAGCGTTCTATTATTCATTAAAATATTTACATGACTCATACGATTTTTTTGCAAACATTGTATTGGTCGAGCATGCTCAACCTCTACTTTTAATTGAACAGGAAGTACCATGAATAATTCGTTTTATCTGTGTTCATTCGTGTGCTATTCCTTATTTTATAGAACACGAAGTAACACGAACTAGACGGATTTACACGAATTAAAAAATCGGTAAAAATTCATTTTTTTGTTTATAAGTGTGCAATTATCTTTAAAACAAAAAACCCCGGACAAGCCGGGGTCTTTTGTAAACTTTGTAGTTGTCGGGCATGCCCGACCCCTACGAAATTTGATTACTTCATCAACATCATCTTCTTAACCTGAACAAAGTTGTCAGCTTCGATTCTGTAGATATAGAGACCACTTGATAACTTTGAAGCATCAAAATTAACAGTGTGGAATCCAGCTGGCATAACTTTGTTAACCAATGTAGCAACTTCTTCACCGAGAATATTGAATACTCTCAATGTAACATTGGATTCTTTTGGTAATCCGAATTTAATGCTGGTTGTTGGGTTGAATGGGTTTGGATAGTTCTGCGAGAGTGAGAACTCTGTTGGAATTATATCATCACCTTCAACGCTTACTAATCCAACATTAACCGGGAATGTATAAGCAAAGAAGTCGTTGTTTGCAGCATCTGCAGCTTTAACAGTAACATTTGCATCACCGATTGCAACTGGTGTAACTGTTAATGTTGTACCGCTGACTGATACTGTAACAACTGATGTATTAGATGATTGTGCTGAATATGACAATGATCCGATATTACCTTCGAACAAGTTTGCTAAGCTGTAATTCTTAGCTCCGGCAGATAATACTAACCATTGTTTTGGAATTGAAGTCTTAACTTTCATGTTGGACTTAACACCAAGTGTAAATACAGCACCACCTGATCTTAAACCAGCATTAGCATTTCTGTTAATAGCTGTAAAACCAGTAACTGAATTAACTTCGTTATCATAAGCATTATTTGAACCTTGTAACAACCAGTCGTTATTGATATCACCAACTGCACCGTGTCTTCTTATAATTCTTACGTTAGATGGAGAATCATAATCTGTGAAATTACCAGCTGTTAATTCGAGGTCAAACTGGGTTGTTGGTCCAATGCTACCAGGAGTTGTATAAATGTACCAGTAGAAGTTTGGATATCTGGAAACATCGATACCAGGAGCAACACCATCTTTTATTGGTAATGCCTGAACTCCACCTGGATTTTCATCTTTATGAGTAGCAATAATAGTCATGTTTGGAGTTGTTGGAACACCAAAAGCAGGATTAAAGTTAACTGCTACTGGTCTGTAAACAACGCCGGTACCAACCGGGAATACACTGCGAGCTTCAGTTGAAGTACCAATTGCACCAGTATTAACTAAAGTTTTACCAACATTACCAATAACCATACTATTTGCACCTGCACCGGTGAAGCCTTGGCTAGTTGCACCACCAGCTACTGCACCAGTTGTTGGAGCAGGAATAAATAATATGTTATTACCAGTTACAATATCACCCATTACGAATGTAATAGTACCAGTTGCTAAATTTCCACCAACTACTGTAACTGTTTTTGTATTATCAGATTTGTTAATTGTAATTGCACCAATGTTTACCGGTGGTGTAGAAGCTGGAACTGTGATAGTAGCATTGTTTGAACCACCGAATACCATTGACTGGTTGAAGTTTGTTACAGGAATTCCAGCATTACTGAATGTACCAACTTCATTAATGATTTCAACATTACCATTTACGGTTACTACAATTGTAGGAGGTGCTACTGGTATTGTAACATCATTTCTGATTGTTAATTTACCATTAACTGTGATTGATTTATTAATTGTAGTAGCAGCATTAACAACATTGTTTGTTCTTGTAAATGTTAAATCATTAATTGGTGTAGCTGCCGGAGTTAATTCAGCACCTGTATTATAAGCAGCATTAACAGCGTAAATGTAGTTCATGCCTGTACCATAAACTACTGAACCACCTGCTAATGTCAATGTACCGGCAACAACTCTGACTGTTAAGTTATTTGCTAATGTTAGTACCTGAGCGGCTGCAGCTAAATTTAAGTTACCGGCTGTCAATGTTAATTGTGTATTAACCTGACGTCCACCAGGTAAATTTGCAGCTGCAGTATTATTGATGTTTAATGTTTTTACTAACGTTGCTGTATTTGGCCATACTGTAGCATCAATTGTTCTAACAGCTGTATTCACAACTGTTAAGTCAATTCCAGCACCGTAAACCGGGGCAACATCAAATTTACCGTCTTGGTAAGTTACTAATGCACCATCATTAACATAAAGTCTTGGTGAACCACCAACTGTATGTGTAATGGTATTTGCAGTTGCAATATCAACATATAATCTGTTGGTAACTGTAGCATTTGCAGCATTACCAAATGTTGGTGAAACTGCGGAGCTGTTAGTACCAAATCTTAAGTTAGGTATTGAGAAACCTGTACCTTGATTGAAAACAGCTGTATTTATTATAAGGTAACCAGTAGTAGCTGCATAGGCAGCTGTTGCAGCTGTTCTATTAAATGTACCGGCTGCTGCTAACACTGGAACACCAGGATCGATATCAGCAGTTACACCATCAATTGTGATGTTTCTATCTGAGAAGTTTAATGTACCGCCATTATGTGTAAATGTACGATAAATAATCAAACCAGCACCAGTACCTCCTAAAGTAACATCATTAGAAATTGTAACATTTCCTAAAGTTGGTGTCCCGGTATGTGACCAGATTAATGGTGCATTTGCTGTTGATGCATTAAGAATAAGTGTACCAAGAATATAAGCACCGGCACCATCATGAGCTGCAAATGATGAGTTCGCAGTCATTGTAAAGTTCTTACCTGTTAAAGTAAGATTTCTTCCTGTCACATTATCACCAAGTACAACTGTACCTTGTGTAACCGTAAAGTCATTAGAAAGAATTAAATGACCAGCTGCTGCTGGGTCAACTGTAAATGTAGTTGCTGCAGCACCTAAATTGATAACAACCGGAGCAGCAATTGTAACTGTTGATGCAACTGATGAGAATATTGTTGGACCAACTCTAAATGCTAATGTACCAGGACCAAGAATTTGTGCACCACCAGTAACAGCGGGAGCCAAGCCTCTGTAATTCCAGGTAAATCCGGAGCCAATAGCAATTGTACCAGCAACATGTGCCATGTTACCGGCAGAAGTCATATTTGAGCTAACTGTTAAAGTGTTTCCAGCATCTGCTGTGAAAATATTGAAAATGTTGGTACCATTTAATGCACCAGCACCAAATACTACTTCTAATGAAGCTGTGCCAGCACCAAAAGTAAGGCTTCCATTTGCTTGTGCAGCGGTTGGATCAAAATCAGCATTACCACCAACACCACCAAATGAATAATCACCACCTAAGAAGTTTGTAACTAATCCTCTTGCACCATCAATCTTATTTCCAACAGAATTAACAGCAACTGTAATATCGGGTAACCAACCAGTACCGTTAATTGTTGTACCGGTAGCTCTGTTTAATACTAGTGTATTAGCAGCGCCATCATTTGCTAAGATACCGCTATTGTTAAGATTAATAACGGCACCGTTCATGGTTAAATTAACACCGCTAATGATTAGAGCTTGGTTATCATAGACAGTTAATGTACCATTTACGGTTGTAGCAACAGCACATGTAACAGCACCACGTCCAGATACTAATGGAGCTGTACCATCATTTGTTGTTGCAACTGTAAGATTATTTAATTTATCAACTGCAGCTGGTAATTCATTTGCTGTTGTCTTATCGAGACCAATATAAATAACATTGACCATCGACGTAAATGTTGGAGCGACTGCAAATGTACCGGCATTTCTTACTATAGTTGGATAATCAGTTGCATTGTTGAAGTTTACGTTATTAGCTGTAAGAACGTTTCCTTGTGTAAGGTTAAATAACTTTGTGAAATTTCCTGTACCAGCAGCAGCAGTAACGCTTACGGCACAGTCAACTTCAAAGTTTTCAAATGTTCCAGCACCACCAAAAATACCACCAGCAGCATTATTATTCATTGAGACGAAACCTTGACCACTTGTTACATAACCAGCATGGTTATAAAAGTTACCGGTTCCAATATTTGGTGCTAAGAGACCGCCAACAAATAGTGTAACATTATCAATTTTAACCTGGCTTAAATCGAAAGCGATTCCACCAAGAGCTCTGAAATTACCACCACTGAAAGTAACAGCCGGCTGTAAGAAGGTTGGGTTCTTAACAATCAATCTTCCTGGCCATACGGTAGTAGTAAGATTTCCAACGACTGTTTGAGCAGCAACTACAGCTGTTGGTTGAACTAATAATGTTGTATTTGTTACATTAAATGTTGTGCTACCTGTTGCTGTACTGAATTCATTCTGCAAACCACCTAATTGTAATACACGGTCAGCTGCATTAACAACAACTGGAGTAACTGCCATGTTTGTTATAGGAGCAGCTGCGCCCTGAATATCAACTGTACCACCATAGAATTTAGCAGGACCATTTATAATTACATCCATATTTGATGTACCAGCACCAGTTAAATCGAGAGTACCACCAGAAATTGTTAAACCACCAAATTGGAATGTACCAGTACCATTGAGAGCTGCCGCGGGGTTAACTGAAACTGTACCGCCGGAAATATTAACTGTACCTGTAACGGTAAATGTTTCGTTACCAGCGCCACCGTCAAAGTACATGAATCTTGTATTTGAAGAACCATTACTTGTTAAATTACCACCAATAGAAACATTAAGACCGCCAGTAATTCCGGCACCAAAATCTAAATGGTTTGCAGCAGAAGTTCTCGAGTTAGTAACATTACCACTCAGGTTTACTGCTTCATTACCAAACGTTATAAATCCACCGGTTCCACCACTGGTTGTTACGTTTGTACCATTAAAGCCACCACCTGTACCCGGTAAAAAGTTTCCGTGAGTACCATTAGGCCCAGATGAAGTAACATTAATAGTACCAACACGGCTTGCAACTGTACCAAACAAACCAGCGGCTCTGTTAGCGGTGAAATCACCATTATTAGCCATAGTTACGTTTGTAACTGCCGGCCATATAGTAGAGATAGAAACTCCACCTGGAATTAAAATATCATCGTTAACAGGTCCAACAAAACGAACACCGGCATTATTACTTACAACAGTACCCAAGGTTCCACCATAAGTAACAGAATGTGTTGAAGTAATGTTAACACCACCAGTTAAAGTTGTAGTACTACCAGCTGTGGTTGATAAAAATCTAACTTCACCTGCATTCGCCCAGTTAGTAGCACCTGTAGCACCTGTAGCACCTGTAATTGTTGTATTAACTGTTAATAGTCCAGTAATTGTAACTGGTTTATCACCAAAAATAATAACACCACGGTTAGACGCAGCGTTAACAACAGCGTCAGTTAATGTTAAAGTCGGATTATTAGTAACTGTTCCACCAACTGCTATCGTTCCGGCACCAGCAGTATTACCAATTCTAACAAAACCGGAACCACTTTGAGCAACATTACCTGTAATAGTTAAATTTGTTGCTGCCAATGGATCTATATCAATACTACCTGTTCCAGTATTTGTAACAGATGCAACTGTCTTTGCACCTGCACCGGCAGTCATTAAAGTAACAACACCTGCGCCACTATTCGATACAGCGCCAATTGTAGTTGCATTTGCAGCAGTCACTGATGCATTACCGCTTGCAGCAATACTTCCAATAGTTGTGTTGGTTGTAAGTGTTAATAGAGCTAAGCCGGCAGTTGTTTTATTAGCTGTTACGTTTGGTAAATTAAAGTTACCAGTAACAGTAACTGCACCGGTCATACCAAATGCAAGAGTTCCACCTGTAACGTTTCCAGCAATTGTATGGGCAACACTTGCACCATTAATCGTAAGAGTATTTGCTGTACCAATTGCTAAAACTCCACCGGTTGTTAAAATACCACTCATTGTTTTGGATGAGTTAAGTGTAACTGTACCAGCACCTGTATTTAAATTACGCATTGTTGTTGTGTTAGTAGCAGGAACAATTTCGCCACCTGTTGTAACGTTACCGTTACCCAAGTAAACAAAGTCAACTAATGCACCGGTAGCAAAATTAATTTGTCCATCAACAGAACCAGCTGCACCACCAACTACAGTATTTCTTGTAACTGTTGCAGCGGGAGCTAAACCACCAACTGTAATGTTAGTAGCGCCTTTAATCTGTCCATCTGTCAAAGTTAAAGCATCTGTAAATAAAAATGGCCCGGTGAAAGTAACATAATTATCTGGCGCCAATGCGTTAGTGTAGTTTAATGTAAAGCTAACAACTTTAGGTGTTCCGCCACCGTATGAACCAAATGTAAGTCTTTTATTTGGTGCACCAGCGACCGTATAAACTATGTTCTCATTATAGAGGTTACCATTTGCATATGCAACCATAATGATATCACCATCAGAAGCAGCAGCGATTGCATTTGCGATAGTTTGCTTTGGACCATTAGGTGCAGCACCTACAGTCGGTTGCAAACCGTTGTAACCGTCCAATCCATTTTGAACATCCACGTAATACGTCGTCTGTCCAAATGTGGAAGAACCTAACACAATCGTAAATAAAAATACGAGAGTGCTAAATTTTAAGAGGTTTTTGAAATTCATTTGAATCTCCTAATTAGTTAATAAATAAAAACAAATTTTGTTACACACACACACACTTTCAAACTCTTTAGTCCTTAAGTTGGTAAGAGTTTTGTCATGCAGTTGTACCTCCTTTTTTAAAAGGTTGTTAAATGATTTGTTTATTAATTGATTTTTTGAAAAAGTTAAGTGCATATTTTACAATGTTTTATAAAAATAATATATAGCTTTACTTTAAAATAAATAAAGGAATATGACTTTGTCAATCATTTTCTTTTTTCTAAAACCTTCAAAACAACCAAAATTCGCAATATTTATTTCGTATTCCTTTACCAACTGTTGCCAAAAATAATTAATCATAGATTCCTTGTCAATATTATTTTAAAAGAATTTAAACAATCTTTTTATTGCTCACATATCTAACATTTGTAACCGATATTTAAATCAGTTATTATCAGTTTAATCTGTCTGATCTGTGTGCTATTCAATATGTAAAGAACAAGAGCAAGATTACAATCAGGATTTATAAAATTTTCACACCGTCATTAGTTGCGCAATAAACAACCGATGCTAAGTTTAAGAACAAACCATGTTCAACAATTCCGGCACGGTTGTTTAATACATTATTTAATTCGTAAGGATTTTTTATCGCTCCAAAATCAGCATCTAAAATCAGGTTACCTTCATCAGTAATATATTCACTTCCATCATCATTAAGACGTAAAGAAACTTTTGCGCCAAGTGATTCTAAAAATCTTTTTTCTGCCTCAACTGCAAACGGAATAACTTCAACCGGTAAAAAATATTTTGAACCAAGTGCATCCGATAATTTTGACCCATCTATAATAACTACATTTCTTTTACTATTCTGGAAAAGAACTTTTTCTCTTAGTAATGCACCACCGCCACCTTTAATTAGGTTGAATGATTTAGATCCTTCGCTCTGCTCAGGACAAGCTTCATCGGCGCCATCAAGTGTAACATCAATTGAGAATTGAGAATTGAGAATTGAGGAATGAACTTGATCATTTTTTATTCTCCATTTCCCATTTTCAATTATCAATTCGTTCAGAGTTACTACCGGAATTCCTAACTCCTTTGCTTTTCTTTCTGTACTAATAGACGATGGAACTCCTTTAATATTAGTCAGCTCGCCACTTTTTATTTTTTGAGCAATCATTTCTAAAGCAAACGCGAATGTAGAGCCGGACCCTAAACCAATTATCATTCCCGATTTAATTTCTTCGAGAGCTTTTTGTGCGGCGAGTTTTTTGAGTTCGTTATTTGTCATAGCATGTTTCTTAAGAAAATATTATACCAAATCAAAAACTCGTAAAACAAGAGAAAATTTCATTTTTTCATGATATTAAGAACATAACGCTGCGAAAATTATTCGCAGTTTAGAAAATCTTTCGCATTTTGAATAGAACACTGATGAACACAGATCTGGCGAATATTCGCGGATGATTTAATTCTTATAAATCTAATTCACTTTTCTTCCTGTTCAAATAAAATTAGAGGTCGAGCATGCTCGACCCCTACATAGTTTTTTTGTTTTGAAGAAATAGCACACAGATAAACACTGATTAAACGAATTTTCACGGATATTTTGATTCGTGTAAATCTGTTGAATTCGCGTTCATTCGTGTTCTATTAAAGAAGTGATGGGACACAGATGAACACAGATTAAACAAATTCTCACGAATTTTTTTATTCGTGTAAATCCGTAAAATCCGCGTTACTTCGTGTTCTATTTATTTTAAGGATATATCCTTCGCTTGTAGATTAAAATCATCCTTCATATCTTTTCACCCCAATTTAGAAACGTTATGATCGATTTCGATATTAAAAGATACGAGAAGAGAAAAAGAAGAACGGTTGCAATAGTTTATTTTATTTTCTTTTTAATTGTGATAAACCTTGTTTTGTATTTTGTTACAAAACTGTGAACCCGATTTAGATATAATAGAACGCGGATGAACACAGATTAAACAAATTCTCGCGGATTTTTAATTAGTGTAAATCCGTCTGATCCGTGTTTATTCGTGTTCTATTCTTAATCATTAAAAAACAAAAAAGAGCTAAATGAAGAACAAAATATATATTGAAACATACGGTTGTCAGATGAACTTTGCTGATACCGAATTAGTGCAAGGTATTTTACACAATAACGGTTATACTATCAGTAAAGACATTTATGGCGCGGATGTTATCTTACTCAACACATGTAGCGTTCGTGATAATGCAGAGCAAAAAATTCATTCGCGTTTAGACCACTTAAAAGGAATTAAAAACAAGAAACCGGAAACTGTAATTGGTATTCTTGGATGTATGGCTGAAAGATTACGTAAATCTTTAATTGAAGAAAAAAAGATTGTTGATGTTGTTGTCGGTCCGGATGAATACAGACGTCTTCCTGAATTACTTGATGTTGCATTTGGTGGTGAAAAAGGGATTGGTGTTAAACTATCCCGAACAGAAACTTATGACGATATAGCTCCATATAGAGAAGATGGATTGAGTGCCTGGATTTCCGTAATGCGTGGATGCGATAAGTTTTGTACATTTTGTGTTGTACCATTCACTCGCGGTAGAGAAAGAAGTCGTTCGCTTAATTCTATTGTTCTTGAAGTTAAACAACTTTCCGAAAGAGGTTTTAAGGAAGTTACTTTACTTGGTCAGAATGTAAATTCTTATAATGACAACGGAAAAGATTTTGCTGATTTGCTCGCCGCTTGCGCAATTGTTGATCGTTCTGTAAGAATAAGATTTACAACTTCTCACCCACAAGATTTATCAGATAAACTATTATATACCATAGCAGAAAATTCCAACATTTGTAATTACATTCATTTACCTGTGCAATCCGGATCAGATAGAATATTACGATTGATGAACAGAACATACACTATTGAACATTATCTGAATCTGATTGACAAAGCAAGGAAAATTATCCCCGGTGTAAGTTTTTCTACAGATATTATTTCAGGTTTTCCAACGGAAACAATGGAAGATCATTTAATGACTCTTGATGTAATGCAAAAGGTTAGATATGATGGTGCATATATGTTTAAGTATTCTCCGCGCGAAGGGACAAAAGCATACAATATGAAAGATGACGTTCCTGATGAAGTGAAATCGAAAAGATTGAATGAAATAATCGAACTACAACAGACTATATCGAATGAAATTAATCAGACATTAATTGGCACTGAAGAAATTGTTCTCGTGGAAGGAAACAGTAAGAAATCAGACAAGTTCTTTGCCGGAAGAACAGATACTAATAAAGTTGTCGTGTTTCCGAAAGTTGATAATGTTGGTGAAGGCGATTATGTTAAGATAAAAATAAATCGTGCTACATCCGCTACTTTATTTGGCGAGTTTACAGGCTTAGTGAAAAATTAAAATAGCACACAGATTTAACTGATTAAAACTGATGCTTCATAATTTCAGAACAAGTTTTAACAGATTCCTAAATTAGGATCTTTATAATCACATTAGTCGGCTTTACATTGAAGGGGGAAGATATGGAAAAATCAGAAGAAAATTATTTACATAAAGAGATAACTCAAAAAATTATTAAAGCATTCTATAATGTTTACAATTCTTTAGGATTTGGATTTCTTGAAAAGGTTTATGAAAATGCAATGATGATAGAATTACAATCGATGGATTTAATTTGTGAAAAACAAAAACAGCTTGATGTATTTTATAAAAATTGCAAAGTCGGAGAATATTTTGCTGATTTAATTGTAGATAATAAAGTGATAATTGAATTAAAAGCTGCTGAAACATTAATTCCCGAACATCAAGCACAACTATTAAATTATTTGAAAGCAACAGAAATTGAAGTTGGGTTATTATTAAACTTTGGAAAGACCCCTCAAATAAAGAGGGAGATATTTCAGAATCAACTGAAAAAAATAGCACACAGATTTGACTGATTAGAACTGATTCTAACAGTTCTTTAAAATCGTCATTTATCTGTCAAATCTGTTTAATCTGTGTGCAATTAGGGGAAATAGCTTGCGAACAATATTACTTTTTATATTAATCAGTATTACTATTTCAGCACAAGAAGTTGATATCACTTCAGCTCTTCAGAAAATTGATAATGGGGATATTTTATCTGCCAACAATATTCTCAAAGAATTAAAATCAAAAAACCCTAATGATCCTTCAGTATTATTCCTTGACGCTGTATTGACAACAAATGGCGAGGAAGCATTAAAAAAGTATTCTATTATATATGAGAAATTTCCAAGAAGTAAATATGCAGACGCAGCGCTTTACAGAATATTCTCTTACTATTATTCACTTGGTTACTATAATAAAGCCGAAACATATTTAACAAAATTAAAAAGCGAATATCCAAATTCACCTTATATTAAATCAGCCGACCGCAAAATACCAGATACAGAAGATGTAGTACAAATCACTTCAGAAAGACAATCCGAACCGATTAATTACAAATTTACAATTCAAGCCGGTGCATTTCTTAATCCCGATAATGCCAAGAAACTTCAACAGCAAATTCAAGCGGATGGATATTTTGCCGATATTACTACTAAAGAAATTGGTGGAAGCATTCTTAATGTGGTTAACGTAGGTAAATTCCAAAAAGAAGAAGACACTAAACCTGTGTTGGAATATCTTTCAAAGAAGTTCAATATAAATGGTCGGGTAATAAGTTTTTAAATAAAATAATCTGTGAAAATCCGTTTAATCTGCGTTCATCTGTGTGCTATTTCTCTAAAACAAAAAAACTTTGTAGGGGTCGAGCATGCTCGACCTCTACTTTTAATTGAACAAGAAAGAAAAAGCGAATTAGATTTGCACGAATTAAAATTATCCGTAAGAATTCGTTTAATCCGTGTTTATCGTATTCTATAATAAAATAAAACCCTTCTCGGTTGTAAAACATTTCTTATTTTTAAAAGCCTAATTTTAAGAGAATTATGACAATAGAAGACTTTCAGAAAAAATTTGGGATAGTCGGAAAATCAAAAGAGATCCGCGACTTAATAGATATTACTATGCAAGTCGCTCAATCTGATATTTCAATTTTAATAACCGGAGAAAGCGGTGTAGGCAAAGAGGTATTCGCTCGCGCAATTCATTATTATAGTAAGAGAGCCGATAAAGAATTAGTAAGCGTTAATTGCGGTGCGATTCCCGAAAGTCTTTTAGAAAGCGAGTTATTCGGTCATAAAAAAGGTTCTTTTACAGGAGCCGTTGAAGACCGCAAAGGTTACTTCGAAATTGCTGATGGCGGAACACTTTTCCTTGACGAAATTGCTGAAATGGCTTTAACTACTCAGGTTAAACTTTTACGTGTACTCGAAACAAAAGAATTTATGAGAATAGGTAGTGAAACTGTTACAAAAGTTGACGTCCGGATTATTGCTGCAACAAACAAAGATTTACAGAAAGAAGTTGATTCAAAAAAATTCCGTAATGATTTATACTTCAGACTAAAGGCAGTAACTCTTAATATTCCTCCTCTTCGTAAGAGACGTGGTGATATTCTTGATCTTATAAATCACTTCCTGAAAAGTTATTCTCAAACGAACAATATTCCTGAACCACGATTGACTAAAGAAGCAATTGAATTACTGATTAACTATGATTGGCCTGGCAACATAAGAGAATTAAAAAATGTAGTTGAATCAGCAGCGGCTTTAAGTAAAACCGGTTTGCTTGATGTTGAATCTTTTACTCCGCTGCTTTCTGAAAATAGTGACGAAGAATTCAGAAACCTTCCTGTTCATGTAAATCGTCCCCCTGATCTATTAGACCGGGAAATGATTTACAGAGCATTAATAGAAATAAAGAAAGATTTAATCGACTTAAAACAACTTGCTTTAAGAAACGAACCGGATTTTTCAAACAATAATTCTAATGAGAATAAGAACGAAATAATTCCGCTGGACGAATTGGAAAAGCAAGCGATTATTAATGCGCTTAAACAAACACAATACAATAAAAGAAAAACTGCTAAATTACTTAACATTAGCGAACGCACTCTGTACAGAAAATTAAAGGAATACAAAATTGAATAAAGTAAAAAAAACAGTTTTAGTATTATCAATTTTTTTCTGTCTTGTCAGTTTGACTGCTTGCAGTTATTCTTTTACGGGTGCATCTGTTCCACCACATCTTAAAACTATTGCAATTCCGTTATTCGTTGATAGAAGTGGTTCCGGCGAATTCGACCTAAGCGAAAAGATTACCAATGAACTAATCAAAAAATTTATTGAAGATAATACATTAACTATTGGAGATCGGTTAAAATCGGATTCTGTAATTGAAGGAACTGTTGTTACATTAACAGACGGACCGGCAGTGGTTTCAGGAGGAGTTGACGGTACCGGCAGAGAAAAAATTACAGCACGAAGAGTTACTATAACTGTTAAAGCCGTTTACAGAGACTTAGTAAAACGTCAGACTATTTTCGAAAGAACTTTCTCAAATTACGGGGATTATGTAATCGACGAAAACAACGATGTTTCAGTTTTAAGAAGAAAAGCAATTGATGTTGCTATTAACCGAATAACTGAAGATATTCTTTTGGGGGTTGTTTCTAATTGGTAGTTAAATTAACAACAAAACTTAATATGGATTTCTAAAATGACTTTTGATGAAATAATTCTATTCACTTATATCTTTTCGATGTTAGTGCTTCTCTTTTTTAGCAGTCATGGATTTATAATGATGTATTTGCACTATAAATATAGAATGAATAATCCACGTCCAAAACCTCAGTTTGAAGAAGAAATTGTAACTATACAACTCCCAATGTATAATGAATTATATGTTGTTGAAAGATTAATTAATGCGGTCTGCGAAATTGAATACCCGAAAGAAAAATTAGAGATTCAGGTGCTTGATGATTCTACAGACGAAACAGTTGATGTAGTTTCTAAAATAGTAAAAGAAAAACAGGAGTTAGGTTTTGATATAAAACATATAAGACGCCCTAACCGCGAAGGATTTAAAGCCGGTGCGCTTAAAGAAGGATTAAAAACAGCTAAAGGTAAATTCATCGCAATTTTTGATGCGGACTTTATCCCCAAAAGTGATTTTCTTATCAATACACTAAAATATTTTACTGATGAAAAAGTTGGATTAGTACAAACGCGATGGGAACACCTTAACGAAGATTATTCATTGCTAACGAGAATTCAAGCACTTGCGCTCGATGGTCATTTTGTAATAGAACAAACTGTTCGTAACAAAGCCGGCTTCTTTATTACATTCAACGGAACTGGTGGTGTTTGGCGAAAAGAATGTATAGAAGATGCTGGCAACTGGAAAGCAGATACATTAACAGAAGATTTAGACCTTAGCTACCGTGCGCAATTAAAAGGTTGGAAGTTTGTTTACCTTAGAGATTTTACAACTCCCGCTGAATTACCTCTGGAAATGAATGCCTTAAAAGCTCAACAATTCAGATGGACGAAAGGATATATCGAAACAGCTAAGAAAATTATTCCGATGGTTTGGAAAGCAAATATTCCGCTTAAATTAAAACTCCATTCAACTTTTCACTTAACTAATAATATTGTTTTTCCATTTATTCTTCTCGTGGCAATATTAAATGTTCCTCTAATTTTTATTAAGAATGCCGGACCATACTGGAACTTCTTTAACTTCATGGCAATTTTTATTATAGCGTTTATCGGTTCGTTTATATTCTATACTTATTCTCAAAAAGATGTTTATCCAAATTGGCAAAAAAAGATCGCTCTTTTCCCTCTCTTTATGGCTGGGACTATGGGATTAGCAATAAACAACACTCGTGCAGTTATAGAAGGATTATTAAGTCGAAAAAGTGAATTCGTAAGAACACCCAAATTTAAGGTGGTCGATAAAAAAGATGATGCCGCTAAAAATAAATATCTTAAAGGATTGAAAGTACAGGCATCAACCTATGTCGAGTTGCTGATGGCTATTTATTGTTTGATTGGAGTATTTGCATCAATTTATTTTTTTGAACTTGCATCTCTTCCTTTTCAGCTAATGTTCTTTTTTGGATTCGCAAGTGTTTCTATTTTATCACTACGACAAGCGTTTATAAAAAGACGGTCTGCATAAGTGAACTCTTTTGATAAAAATCTTACAGAAGAAAAAATTAAGCTGATCTACGAGTTCAACAATAAATCCCCGTTGTTTGCACGTGTAGCATACAATATTATTGAACGGGGAAATATTTCTGAAGCGATCTCCATTCTTGAAGACGGATTGAAAAATTATCCCGATTATCCCTCTGCTATTTTTATTCTTGCCATGGCTCATGCTTATTCTGGTGATGAAGAGAATGCACGGATATTGGTTAGAAGAGGCGCTGAAATTATTCAGTCCGATGAAGTTCTCGATTTTTATATGGATAAAATTACAAGTATTATTAAAGAAAGAAACTCAATAACCAAAATCAAAAAAATTGATTTTACTGAGACAGCTTTAAATAAAGATGATTCCGCAATCGAAGACGATTTAGAAATTCTTGCTAAAAAACTAACCAACGCTAAAATAAATTATAAACCTGACGAAAATTTAGAACCGACACCAGAAATTCAGGAATACAAAGGGGAAAGAATTGCCTCTGAAACACTTGCCGAAATTTACCTTTCACAAAATAATTATTATGAAGCGTTAAATGTTTATAAAGAATTGATCAAGAAAAATCCCGATAAAGCAGATGACTATATTTTGAAAGTTGCAGAAATTCAAAATAAGATAGATTTAGAATCTGGCATAAACCTTATCTAACCGGATGAAAATTACCATCAATAAAAAACT